>Ga0213859_10000646_pt1 | contig 15806 bp, 19 predicted proteins | sample PICome_2_FD_160133 | JGI IMG/M metagenome (GOLD analysis project Ga0213859, IMG submission 160133) | Coastal seawater microbial communities near Pivers Island, North Carolina, United States - PICO304 | ecosystem: Environmental > Aquatic > Marine > Coastal | place: USA: North Carolina... | reverse complement strand
GTACTTGGAGATAGCTTCTTCTGAAATTTCATTTCCTTCTTCCATTGCTAAAGAAAGACCTGTCATTTCAGGTGCAAGACCTTCGATTGCTTTGGCTGTTTCTACAAAAGAATCTTTGAGGTCGTCAGTAAGACTACCTTTTTCGACTTCTTTATTAAAAGCTCTTAAATGTTCAGCAATGTCTGTACTTGCCAGTGCATTACCTGTTTGAGTAACTTGCTGGGAAAGATTCAATAAACCTTTTTCACGAACTTCATTCATTCTAGCAAGTTCTGTTGCAAGATCTCCTACTCTTTCAGTAGTAGCTTCAGTCTCTTCTTTCATTCTTTTTGCTTCTTCACTAACTGGGAAGAAGAATCTGTACAACTGCTCTCCAAGAGAGTACAACATTGCAACAATACCAATAATACCTGCAGCTGCAAAAGCCATATTCATTGCTTTTGCTCCCATCGCAGTTACTCGAGTCATAGTAGCTATACCTGCTTGATAGACTGCTACAGTACCTTTAATTGCGGCTTGCTTTAAGCTTTCTCCAGTTTTTACAATCTGGACTTGCTTCATAGTGCCTTTTTGTTGCATTGCTTCTTGAGCTGCTAAGTGAAATCTAAACTCTCGTCTTTGTGCGGCATTCATCTTTTTATAAATACCGTTCTTTTCTCTTAGCGCTCTTCTATAAGCAGCAATCTGTCTTTTACTTAGTGTCTGTCCGCCTTCACCACTAAACTTTTTGACTCCCATGCCTTGTAGTGCACTTTTTGAGTCTGCTTGTGATGGCATTGCTCTACCAAAGTTATCTCTTACTGAGCCTATTTCTGCTTTTGCATCTGCGGCTGCTGTCTTCATTCTATTAAATGCGTCAGTAGCAGCTTGACTGTTTGTTTGTGCTGAAGCTGCTAAGTCAGGAAGAAGTGATCTTATGATTGGAGCAATAAAAAGTCCGATAGCTGCCAGGAAGGCGATAGAGTTATCTTTAAAGAATTTAAATGCAGGAATTACTACTTCAATAACTGTTTTTTGGAATCCCATTAAAAGATCGTCAAATTCTTTTTGGAATTGTCCTAAAGCAAATGCGTCTGGATCCATTAATTCTTGAACAGCAGCAAATTTAGTTTCTGCTTGGTCAAGAACATCATTTAAAACAGCTTGTGTTCTTTCGTATGCATTTAGTTGTGTTCTGGCTTTACCTACAGATACGGCGTACTTGGTAGTAGCATTTTCTAATCTAAGTACAATACCAAGTTCGTCTAAGAGTTCTGGTTCTGCTTTTGTTACACCTCGAATCAGCCTGTTAAATGAATCTGTTAAGTCTCTACCAAGAGCTAATGAAGCATCTGTAGCAGCTTTACCTAATTCTTTTAATTGCGATGCATTCAATCCTGAAGCAATACCAATCGCGGCACCACTAGCTGCTGTTTTGAAGTCCAACATGCCATTAGTTGCTGCTTGAATATCTTTTGTAAGTGTTCGGTATGCAGTACCCGTAACAGCACCAAAAGCCTCTTGTGCGGCCATAAGGTTACGAGTTTCCATTGAGGATTTTAAGAATTGAAATGCGGCTGATACGGCAAACACTTGAGCTGCTAGAGTAGCATATACAGCAACGAGACCACCTTGCATGGTCGCCATTTTTGAGAATTCTTTTGTACTATTAGAAGACTGTTTTGTGACCCCTTTTACAGCACGGTCAGTGGTTTGGGCAGCTCTGCCCATCTTTTCAGTCTTTTTAGTAGCTTTATCTACTTGCTGTCCAAATATCTTAAAACTACCACCATCAGTAGTTTTAATTACTATCTCAGCTGCTTGTACCTTTTTTGCCATTGTTATCTGCTATTTTTCGCCCGTCTTTGCTGGGCGTCTTGCTTACGTTTAAGCTCCTTGTTGATGCTCATCGTCGAGTAGCCTTCGATATTTTTCAAGAAATAGCAAACAGTCTTTTTATCTTCTACACCCTGTATATTTAGGAGGGACTCTAACGCTGACCAATCTTTGCCGAGATAAGAGCCACTCATACCGTCCCACCTATCAGGAAGCATAGAGTGTATAATAAACGCTTCCTGTATTTCCAAAGGAAAGTCCCCCATATCTGGAGGCATCTCGTCTGGGTTCGGCTCTTTCCCTAGCTGTTCGCACATCCTAAGATATGCTTCAAGACTCATTGAGTCTTCGAAAAATCTATCAATGAGAGCAAGTGCCCAGGTTACTTGCTCTGCGTAAAATTTTCGAGGTCACCAACCATTTCTGTGACCCAGCTATCAAAGTCTGTGGAGTTTTTCATAAGAACTTCTACGTTCTCCTGGGTAAACTCAAGTTCTGTTTCTTCTTGCTCTGGACTCAAATCTCCTAAAAGTAGAAGATGTTTTGCATATCCAAGTTTGAAGCCTTTCCATCCTTTGATTACAGCTTTTGTATATTCAGTGACGAACTTATCGTCATCCATTGTTTCCTCATAACTTCTAGTTTTTCTATTGAAGGTTTGAGTAACACATTTGTTTCTAAGTTTTACAAGTTCTTCTCTTGCCAGGTAGCACAACTCTACAGTCATACCTTCACTTCCTGGGAATTCGAATTCAACAGTTTTGCTAGGTGTCATCAACGTTTTTAGCGAAACTGGTTGAACTGGGGTTTTCTTTTGTTCTGTCATAAATCTGTACCGTTAAAGAGGGGGCAGTTGCCCACCCCCTGTTAGTTAAATTAAGAAGTATAAGTAATACTAATTTCGTTAGCACCCGTAGCGCCAGAGTTTGAAAGGTCACCAGGCAAGCCGTGGAAAGCCACGTCAAGACTAATTACATCTTCCACACTGTGTGTTGGCAATTCTAAGTGTGCTTTAGGGATAGATACATCAACTCTAGGTGTTTGACCTGCTCCGCCAATAGCGAAGTCAAGATCAAATACAGGTGAGATCTGTCCTGTAGCGTTAATCATATTGTCGAATAGTTCTGCTGAACCATCGTCTACCGTGTTCAAGTAGCAAGTAAAATTACCGCTAATGCTTCTTGTACCCATTACGTGTCCAAGAGGCTGGTTTACTTCTCCAAGTGTCTCTGGAGTTAAGTATGTTAAATTGTTTTCAATTGTGATGTTTCCACCTGTTAGTACAAGACTGTAAGAACTTGGGTGTGAACCATCTGTACCTGAGGAATTAGCAGCATCAAAAGCAATAGTCATGCTAGTCAATTTCTGTCTAACATAGTTATCGGTGCTTGTGATACCTTCGTTAATTAATCCTTTGGTAGTTTCTCCACCTGCTGCAGTAGCCAAACTAGCAACTTCGCTAAGAAGTTTGCCTTGGCCTGACCATGCGATTTGTGCTAATCCTTCAATATCGAAGTCAATAGACGCTGAGCCTACTGAACAATCTGAAATCTTGTAGATAGTCACATCTCCACCTGCTGCGGTGCTATAAGTTCCATCGGTGTCGTTTGCTGCTCCCATTACAAAGAACAGGTCAAATACACCCAAAGCTGCCTTATTTGACTTAGCCCAGTTAAACACATTTGGTTCAAAAGTAGCGGCCGTAATTGTAGCGGCGTTGTCACTTTGACCACCCAATGCATAGTTGGTTGCAGTCATAGCAGCCCACAAAGGTCCTTCTACTGCAAATTTCTTTGCGTTACCTGCATGTGAACCTTCTCCACTAGCAATAGTATAAGTATCGCTAGAGTCTGAGGTAGTTGGTCTCATGTATGTACTGAAACTCCACTCCGCTGGAGCGTAAGAATCATTAAACATGGCTCTACCTCTTTTTGTATCTAGGTCACTTCCAGAAGACGCTTCACTCAGAGTAACCTCTGAAGTATTTGTCGCCTGACTGAAAGAGAATCCATCCAATACTGGTATTTCGTAAAGCGCATCATCAGTCGTGGTAGCGTTTGTACCAGTCCCGTGAAACTTCATAAATACTTTGGTATCTCTACTAAAATGAAATGCCATTTTATTCTCCTATCTCTTTGAAAGAGCTTTGCCAAGTATTTACTCGGCGTAACTTTTTCTAGTATCGAATCTCTACGACGACTTCTCCGACGCCGAGAGGTTCAAGTACCCCTTCGTCTGTATCGACAGACAGAATTGTTGTCTGTACCGTCTTTTGAGACGCTCCTGTCGAATCGTAATATGTTAAAGGATCATTATCCTCCATAACCGTTTCAACATCTTCTAGTAACTCTTCAAGTGCTAATATCACGTCATCTTGATCGTGAACGTAACATCTAATAGTTACTCGTAAAAATCTAAACCTAAATCCACCACCGTCATACTCTCTGGTTTCTGCTCCTGCTCCTACTTGTATAGTAGGGAAATCAGTAACTTCGTCCCAAAATCGAAGACGTGGCTCAACTGCTTGAACCGCACTTCGGAAAGGAGCTGATCCGTCCAGACTCTGATTAAGTATGTCTGCGATTGCTCCGACAATGGATCGTCTACGCGTCGAATATTTTCTTGCTGTAGTTGCATCCATTAGTTTCTCCTCAATGTAGTAGGCTGTCTACCTAACATACCTACTGCCAATTCTCTTATAGATTTCCCAATTAATTTTCTAGGATCTCTTTGTACGCTTCCTTGTTTTCCGCCTGGCTCAAAAGTTTCATAAGGATTTCTCATATAAGTATAGTCTATATGTAATCCACCTCTTGGGCCTATGTTTACATTTTCAACTCTTGTTGAGTTTGCAAACCGTCCAGTTCTATAATTAAGGGCTGGACTTCCCATATTCTGTGCTACTGCTTGTGGCAAATACTCATTTAAAAGATTTCTTAAAGCTACTGGGCTTTGAGTAGTCTTTGCTTGATTAACGCTACGTCCTCCACCTTTTTTCGCTTTATTTACTGAACCTGCTATGGCTGATGTAGCTTTCTTTGTTGCCTTTCCTTGTTTTGATCCAGAGAAAGTTTTTGCTTTTGCTTTCTTCTGTCCCTTAGCTTTCCTAGCTTCTGCTAAAAGTTTCTTATTTATTTTTAGTCTAAAATCGGGCCTAGTGCCTTTTATACCTAGTAAAGATTCTAAGAGCATTCTTCTACTGTTATATTCAACTAGCTCTTTTTTACTTCTTGAGCCCTTCATTTCAAGAGCCTTTGCAGTAGACAACCCTGCTGTCATACTAGGTATTAACTTTTCTTTTACAAATTTATTTATATAGTCTCTGATACCATTTGCGTCATAGTGACGTAATGCTTTATTTCCTTTATGGTCAGTAGCATGAACATCAATTACTAAGTCTTCGTTAAAAGCTTCAGTATCTACATCCTGATATCTAGTAATACCGTACTCAATATTTAAAGCATTCAGTATTTCTTCATTTACTTCACTAACCTTGCTTTGAATATCTTCTTCGTACTTTTTACTTAGCTTAAACTTCTTTCGGTTTTTCATACTAGCAAAATCTTTTGCTAATGCTAGTACAGCAACAGTAGTCTGTTCTTTACCTTGAGGTTTGACTTGCATTCCTAAGCCTTTAGCTCTACCGTGTCCCTTTACTATCTTTGCTTCTAGGTTATCTCCTCCAGCACTTCGTAAACCCGGGCCTCTTTGTCCTTGTCTACTTTTAGCAGCTGAAACACCTTGTACCTCGATGTAATCAAAAGCTTTACTTCTTGCTTCTCTATAAATATCTTTAATTGCTTTACTTACAATAGGTTGATATTTTCCCTTTGCACTTTTAGCAGCAGCTCCTCTCGGTTTTGCAACTTGTCCTTTCTCAAATTCTATGTTTAATGCATTTGCATTGATTTTTTTAATTTGAAACTTTACTTCGTTATCTTTTGTCTCTTCGTCAAGAAGAGATCCTTGTGTTCCTCCAGCTTTTTTCAAAAACTGTCCTACTACCGTAGGATTAATAAAAGTTTCTTTTATTGCGTACTCAGCTGCTTCTTTTGCAACTGCGTCTTTTCCTCCAATTACCTCAAACTCTTTATCGAACATCTCCTGTATATCTTCTTTTGAAATACCCTCTGGGTTTAGTGCATCAGACGGTATTGCATTTAAATTATTCGCTCTATGGTAGTCCATTCTTGCGATTAATTCATTCTGTAAAGTAATTCTTAGTACAGAAACTTTAAAAGAGTATCTATGAGCAATCTTTGTATCAAAAAAGTATCTATGATTTGCTTTAATAGATTCTTTGATTAAGTCTGCTACTTCTTCGATCATATAATTACTCTATGTAAGTCTAGCACTCTCTTAATGTGGTCAGGAAAGTCAGTACTTGCTCGATGACCTGAAGTACCTTGGTTTTGTAAGGTAGCTCCACCAAGAGTCTGTCTTTGCTTGTGCTCGTCTTTCATATAGTAAGTAATCAAGTCGAAAATAGCTAATTGTAAATCTTTCGGGCAGTCTGCATAGCCAGCTTTATAAGTAATTCTGACTGCTCCCATACCCTGTGCCCAGTGCTTAGGTCTTCCATTTTCAGCTGTTCTGACAATAGAGTCTGACCCCGCATCAAAGTAGTACTCATAGTTACTAGTAAGTAATTCTACATAGTCCTGTGAGTAAGTTCTTCTTTCCTCTACTTTGTTAATACTTGTTACTGGACTTTCACTTAAAATCACTGTCGTGGTATACAGATCATTAATGTTGATTGTCTCTACTTTATTGGTAGAATAGTAGTCAATAAATGACGTGCCACAATATTTCTTGACTAAGTCAGAAACCTGTGGAACAATGACTTGAAGGCGATCGTCGTCTTTCTCTCCTCTGATACCTTCTGCGTCTTTATATTCGTTTACTGTTACTAAATCTGCCATAATTAAAAGTTGGCGGTTTATAGGTAAACCGCCAAAACCTTATAAAGCTATTAGGAAGCTTTGTACATCCAACCCCACTTAGAAGTTGCACCATCGATTAGGTCAATAAAGCCTAGTCTTTGAGAAGCCACAAGGACTCTTCTTTGTTGTGCTACTTCGTAGTCTGATTCGATAGTAACGCCTCTCAATCTTGGCATTACGTAGTTTCTTGGGTTAACTGCGATAGCAGCGAACTTAGCAGCTGCTGGAGTAGCGAATTCGTCGCACATTAGTACTCTTGAACCGAATACCTGACCGATTTCACCGTTCAGCTTAGTAGCCATGTCGCCAACTAAGTTAGCATCTTGGAACTCAGCATCTTCTAGCAATTCAAAGTAAGATCTTTGTGATACGATGTAAACCACATCTGCAGGGTTAACACCATATTTACCCATGTTCTTTCTCATTTCAAGAAGATCAGAAGCTACAATCTTGTCTGATGCAAATGCAGTTGCAGACTGAGTGTAGTCACTGTCGGTTCTTGCAAGGTGTAAAAGACCTTCGAAAGAAGCACCTGAGGTACCGAAAGCACCGTCAGCATCATCACCAGCTAGGATAGCATTTTCAATCGCTCTTGCATGAGATCTAACAATAGATTCTCTGATAAGCGGTAGAATTGGCATGATTGCGTCTTCTTCTGTCTCATTACCTAGGTATGATTGAGAAATAAGTTTTTTGGTTGAAAGAGTTCTTTCAGTAAGATCCACACCGCCTGCTGAACCAGGGTTATATGCATCTCCTCTTTCGGCTAAGTTGCCGTGAGGGGATGAACCTGATGCAGTTTGGTTACCTGTGAATTCAGCGTAACCAGCGTCTGGCATGATTGGGATAATCATGTTAGCTGAAGTCATTGGAATTTCTCTAAATAGAGGTGCCAATACTAGCTCATTCTGAATATCTCTTTCTACGTTAGTTGATACGATTTGCTCGAAGTCTGCAGAAGAAACACCTACACCTGAATGTGCATTTACTTTCTCCATTACGCCTTTAGCATATTGAGTATCATAGCCTTTGCCTGTTGCAAGACCAAGGATTTTAGCGTCTAGAATGTCGCTTTCAAAAGCTTTTTTCCAGTCACCTTCGTTTCTTCTGTCTGAGAAGATTCTCTTAGACTCTCTCATATTCATGATCTCTTCTGATTTCTCAGCAAGATCTTTCTGGAGTTCTTTGACAACCTCTTCAAGAGACTCATTCTTTTCGTTAACTCTATGTTCAACGTCTTGAATAAGCTTCTCAGCACCAGTTAAACTAGACTTGATAACAGTCTTAGTTTTTTCAATTTCAGCCTCTTCAGCAGCTTTTTGCTCAGCTTCTACTTCAGCAGCTTTTTCAGCAGCTTCCGCTTGGGCTTTTTGCTCAGCAGCTTTTTGTTCAGCTTGCTTCATTGCAATCGAAGTAGCAGTTTTTTCAGCAACTTCTTTAGCGAATGCCTCAAGATCGAACTCAGGGCTTACAGTTTTTTCATCTGACATTTTCGTCTCCGTTTTGTCGGCTTTTGCCTCGCTTGACTGCTCAATCTTAGCGTCTGCATCAATTGAGTTAGTCTTAATAAAGTCTTTTTTAAACTTGTTGTACTCTTCCATGTTATCAAATGATTTGGCAACAGAGAAGACAGCGTTTTGGTTACAAGGAACCGAAACAACTGACACTTCGAACAGTTCAGCGTCCTTTATCTTATATCCGTCGGTTTCGGTCATATATTCAGCATCCTTGACTTTGAAACCAACAGAAAAAGCTCCAAGGACACCGTCTTTAATAAGATCCTTAATATCTGTAGCTGACTTAGAAATACGGGCTGTTAAATTTAACCCATTCTCGTCAACAGATAATTCTTTTGCTCGACCAATAGGTCGATCATAGTTATGATTAAACAAAATAATAGGATTGTTTTTAAAGTTTTCCAATCCGCCTTTTGTCCAAGCATCGTGTTCAATTATATCTCCAGCTCTATCGATTGCACTCGTACTAGCTGATCCTTTGATATCTAGCCCGCCATCGTCATCTTCGCCTAGAGTTTTGAACGTGTTAGTCCAGTGAAATATCTTCTCAGTCATCTGCTTTCTCCTCGACCTTCTCCTTTACAGGTTTAGGTGCTGGTGCAGGTGCTGACACTACAACTGGATATCTGTGTAAAGCTGCGGATACAACTCTGTTCCATGAGCCATACTTTCTTCTTAAAAGATAGTCACGAACAGGAGCTTTCTCATCAGCTTTATAATCTGATAGGCTTACGTAGTCTACATTTTTTGACGCCATGTAGTCTGACAAAGCCTTTAGCATCATGTTTTTTGTCATAATTCTTCCTCTGTAGACGGCGACGTTGGTCGTCCGCCTTCTTCGGGATTTGCGGCCGAACCTGCGATATTTGCAGGAACTCGGGGTGTATCAAATCCGTCGATCTTCTCAAGCCTTAACGCCTCCCTTGCTTCGTTCGGTGTTAGTATTCCCGTATTTACAAGAGTTGAGTAATAAGCTGCTTGATCTTTGAGTTCGGGTTGTAGAGCGGGAACATTACTAATGTCCTCGTTCAACTTAAAACCGAAGAACCTCTCGAAAGCATACTCAATCTTTCTTATAATTGGTAGTATGGTTTCTAAATAATATAATCGATGGTTTGGTCTAATGTTTGCATTATTCCCACCGTCCAATAAGATGGGCGGTACACCCATCGCTTCAAGAATTATCTTTTCATTTGAAGCTATTGCTTCTTGAAAGTCTAAGTCCTTGAAATTAACTTCTGTAAGGTTCTCAACTTCAAGTCCTCCGTCTAGGAATAATGGCCTACGACCTCCTGACTGAGGATTGTACCTAGCAACCCAAGCCTGTAACATTCTTTCTTTGATTTTCTCAGAAAGAGTGTTTGGTGACTTAAGTACTAATCCTGGTACTGCTCCGTTCTTAAAGAAGTTGTCTTGAAAACGCCTCATACTTCCAAGCAATTGCATTGTTCTGTATGCGGGTTTTAATCTAGGGACTCCACGATAAATGGAATCAAATGAATTTTCTTTTATGTGAATAATCTCTTTTGGAGAATAGTCTATGCTGTGGTCATAAGTGAACTTATCTATGTAAGTTCTTTCGTTTGTTTCGATTGTAACGTGATCTGCTGGAAGATGGTACAAGTGAGCACCATCAAAGTAGATAAATATGTTACCATCGAGTAGTAAATCGATAATTAGGTTTCTTTTAAAAGTGTTTATATCCTGATAAGGATTAGGCTCTTTATTTAGTAATAAATCTACCTTAGTCCTACGAATATTTTTAAAAACACTCGTCTGGCCTTGTAAGGCCTCACCTACGTCAAACGGTATATCCGCTGCGTCGTCTACTATCATATTGACTGCGCGGTTAACAACCTCTAATTGTTCGTAGGCATTTCTGTAATTCGTAACGACTTCACGAGAACTTAAAGTTCCACCTTCGTCGTTTGCGATGAGGAATTGAGAAGGATTTAACTTCTCTTCTACATCGTCTTCTGGCTTTCTGCCAATTAATCTATCATACCATGCCATGTTTTTCTCTTTGTATGCCCACCCATCTTGCCTGTTTCTTTGCTGTTACAACTCTGGGTCGCTTGCCATAGATCGAGTGCAGTTGTAAGTGATGTTCATGACATAAGGTAACAGCGTCTTCATAAAGTTCTTTTGTATGCTCTTCTATAAACCTTTCGCGTAGACTAAGAATATCTGATTCATCCTTGATTACTAACTTATTCTTTCTCAGCCAAATTTCAAGTAGCTCAGTCAATCCGTTGTAATGATGGAAGTCCAGATTCTCCTGTTCTCCGCAAATAAAGCATTGCGTCCCTTTATCGTATTTAGACTTAGCCTTATCCCTAACATATTTAATTAGATCTCTCTTAAGAGTCATAACTTATTCCATTCTTTTTATTATACATATTCTTGGAGCTAATGTCAAGAACTATTTTTGATGTGGTATTATTAAAACGTCGTCGCTGAAGTTTCGAACGAGTACAATGCATACCTCAACGCATCTGCCATGTGAGAAGCGTAGTTGTGCTTTGGCTTCTCTTTCAACAGGTTGGGGTTTGGATCCCACTGATATTGGTCCAGTGAAGATAACGACTCCTTGCAAGTTTGATGTACAATCAACTTGTCATTGTCACAGATAGCTGCTACATGCCCTATACCATCAAGCACAGACTTCTTAGCATTTATAGTACTAATGTCGTAATTTTGTGCAAAATCGTATCTGGTTTGCTGTGCCGCAGAGTCAATGTAGATATAATCAATATCCCACTTGTTTATTAAATCTCTTATTTTTTCAGCGTGTTGTTCAGTTGTTCTTTCTGCATCCAAATATTCATCAAGTAAATAATATTTTTCTGCATCCCAATCATATCCAATTACACAGAAGGCAGTCGGGTCTTTGTAACCTACGTCCATACCCGCAAAGACATCCATCTTGCTAGTATCAATCTCGGATAAATCTGCGATACAGTTTTCGTGACTGAAGCCCCATATCTGTCCTTCGTAAGTATTAAAGTCTGCCATATATTCCTGATTGAATTCTGCTTCGGACATAGTTTTCTTTGCCTCTGCAATATCTTCATCTGAAATACGTGGGTTTTCGTGGTACGTAGCTTTTACACTAGCCCACTCTGGAAATTGATCGGTGAAGCCTCTTTGAAAAAACTCTGCAAACCAGTTGTTTCTTCCACGAGGCGTTGATATAAATAGAGCTTTAGAGTTTTCTTTATCTAGGGTGGGTCTGAGTGCAACGTTAAAAGCATCTCTGCCGTCAACTAGTGCAGCCTCATCAAAAATAATGAGATCATAGGATCGTCCAACGACTGAATCCACTTGATTAACCGAACCCATACGGATCGTAGAATGGTTCGAAAGCTCAATAACTTTGTCTTTAGCATTATCTCTTAGTACCTCTAATTCAAAGTGTTTAATTAGACCTCTCTGTAAATCAAAAGAAATTTGAGATAGAGAGTAGTTGGGTGACATAAGCAAAACATTACTATTCGGAACGAGGCACACGAGCTGCCCGATAACGTTAGCAATATATGTTTTGCCCTGCCTTCGTGAAACTGCAGCAGTAACAAAACGATATTTGGGACTGTTGATGCAGTTAATGATTGCGTTCTGGGTAGAGTTAGGAGTGATTCCTAACAAATCCATGTATCCATCTATAGGTAGCTTAATGAATCGGTCTTCACCGAAAGTCATTAAGTACTCATTCTCTATGTCGGTTCTGCTTACTTCTAACATTAGTGAATGGTCTCGTGTTCTATAGTGGTTAAATTTTCTAGGAAATCTTTATCTCTCATAATTTTTGAGAGATAAAGGAAAGCATACGCCATTTTGCGCGTTTCTTCTTGGTCTTCATTAGATTCCTCTGACATATCTCGGCATAGTATTTGCCAAGCATACAGACTAGTTTCTTGAAGCCAAAGCGCTTTTTCGTGTTCTTTCATGTTTCCTCTTTTTCGGACTTTTTAAATGTTTATTGATTACCTTATCAAGTCTACTAGTTTTCATTAACTTAGTAAACTTTTTAAGGATATTTATCTTCTCTTCCTGAGAATTCTTCCAGGGGTCTTACGTCCGAACTTTGCACCCTTGGGAGATTTAGTTTTACCGTAACGAGGGCCAACACCTTTTGGTGCAGCAGCATATCTAGCGTGTTCCATTGAACCTGCATTTCTACTGTTGACCACTGTGCCTGCTGCCGAGTTCATGTCTCGGGTTACGCCTCTTTTCAGTCTGTGTTTACGGATCTTTTGAGTACTATGTACACCAGTAGGTCCGCTTAAAAATCCACCTGATCTAGCCATTGTAATTCTCCAATATAGCCTTTAGCTTAGGTCTGCGAGAGTCTCCTCGCGGCTGAGCTGTTAATTGTTTGATAGAACTTAGCATATGAAGCTTTTCTCTTTGTTTGAAGACAAGCATCGCTACGCCTCGTTCTATCGAAAACATCATCTCTGGAATTGCTAGTTTACTTTCTAGTTCTTGTCTGGCGTTCATATGACGCCTCCTAGATTAGTCGAGAAGAGGGTTCTTCTCTTTAGCCTTTCCAATGTTCAAAGCAAATCGATCGACCCACTTGTAACATTTAGCCCAGAGTTTGTCGTCAACCGGTGTTTCGGTCATAGCAACAACTGCTGAGCAGATTGTAATAATAATAGGAAGTACTTGTATTACTCCCCAAACGAATTTAATTAATTCAAACATATCTCCCTCCCAGAAAATACTTTGGTTATCTTGCCTTTGCTTCAGGCGAGATAGCCATACCAGGTGTACCAAATACTTCTGCGCTAGTAGCCCAGAACTTATGGAAAGCTCTACGCTTCCATAAAATAACTCTTTCACCCGGCATCAGAATGGTAGAACCAATCTGTTCTGATGTAGCGGCTGAAGAGCCATGGTACAATGTCTGGTTAGAGCTGCTCGTATTTACGAACATTACAAACGATGTAGCATCACTAAAACTTGTCGCTGTGTCTGCTGACGTTGGACACGCTGTGTGATTGCCACCCATTGCAAATCCTAACATGATATTTCTCCTACCATTTTACCTTGTTCGCCCAATATGCGGCGGACATTTTTCCTTTTGCTATATTTCTGCGATGTCTCGCTTTGAAGGAAGCTCTTTTCTTCTTCATTCGCGAGGACTCTCCCTTCTTAGGTTTACCCGCAGTTTTAGCACCTTGCTGTCCGAATCGGATAGTCTTTATTTTATTTCCTACTTTTGCGACAACTATATGAGATTTCTTAGGATGTCCTGGAGTTCTCTTTGGTCTGTTAAAACCGCTGACGCCTGCTCTTTTGAGCCTTGGATCTTTTTTACGACCCCCTTTTCTACGTCTTACTGCCATTATCTCCTTCTCCTTCTAGTAGTCTTTCTTCGCTTTCTAGCGAAAGTAGCTACATTTGTTGGCTTACCGCCAACTCCTTGTTTCTTGGCTCTCTTTCTGCGTACTGCTGAAGCTTTCTGCTTCTTAGTCATACGAGCAGCTTTACTCGCGGGTACGCATTTTGGGTATCCACCCTTGCCTGCACGCTTTCTGCCGCAAGGTGGATGTCCTCCACCTTTTTTCTTACGAGAGATATCTACCCATCCCTCACGAAACCACTTAGTTAGTCCTCCGCTTGGTTTGGCCATTATCCCATCCTATATCTGCCACCTCGTTTTTTGTATTCTTTAACGAGCCAGCCATTGGCATAAGCACTAGGGTAAACTTTAAACTTTCTGCGAGCTGCAGCTTTTACCCTAGCATATAGAGCCTTGTTAGTAGGTACAGGCTTTTTCCTGCGTGCGGTAGTAGACTTTCGTCTTTTCTTACTTCTTCTTACCGCCACGTTTCTTTCCGCCTTTTTTCTTCTTCTTTTTCTTACCGTGTCCGTAATGTCCAGGCATGAGTCACTCCCAATGTTCTTTCGAACCTTTATCTTAGAGTGCGAGGAATCCTTTGTCTTTTCGCTCTCTGAAGATTTCTTTTGCGTGCCTCCAGAATAGCGGCACGCTTTTGATCACCAGTTTGTACTGGTGATTCTTCGACTTCACTTGTTTGCGAAGGCGATTGCGTCTTTTTCGTTGCCATGTTTTGTCCTTAATCCCTTTGGGTTATATAGCCAGATATTGCCTCTGACTTCGTGCATTGACCATCCAGCAGGTAGCTTTGAAGCTTTTACCTCTGGTGACTTGGTCAAGTCCTTCTTTTCATATTGCATTTCCATAATTTCTCCTAGTGCATGCTGAGCATAGTAATAATCATACCAGCTCCCGCTACAATAATCGTGCCTGCGACACTTATCAGTATTGTTTCTATACGTGTTATTGAAGATTCAACACCATCAAAGCGCTTTCCAGACCTTTCCTCAATCCCTTCAAGCTGATTGAATACGGTTTTCCAACGTTCTGCACATATCGCTTCATGTTTTTCTAGCTCTGCGGCCAGTTCATCGGTTGTCATCAGCTATCTCCTGAATCGCCTGTGTAGATTTGTACACAATTTAAATTATACCAAAATTGTAAGATCATGTCAAGAACTATTTTTCGATGGTATAAATTTTCACTGGTTCAGACTTTCCTTTCACCGTAACTTCGTCTAGAAAGGTGTAATCATAACCCTCAACCATGCTGTACTCAGAGATTATTAAATCCGTGTTATAGGTTTTACAGCTAGACTCTAGACGAGCAGCGAGATTAACTGCGTCGCCAAGAACACTATAGTCAAACCGAGTACTGCTACCCATATTGCCGACAACACACGGGCCTGTGTTGATTCCGACTCCCGTATTGATTTCAGGGCTTCCTTCAGATCTGAGTGCATTATTTAGCTCCTCTAGTGCTACTCTCATTTCGAGAGCGGCTTCTGTGGCCTTTCTTTCTTGATCTTCTACATCTAAGGGAGCATTCCAAAAGGCCATGATGCAGTCTCCCATATATTTGTCTATTGTTCCCTCATGCTTGAGTATGATATCAGTCTGATTAGTTAAAAAACGATTTACCAGCTCCACTAGTTTTTGTGGATCCGACTGGTAAAATTCAGAGATCGGTGTAAATCCCCTGATATCCGAAAATAAGAATGTCATTCGTTTCGTGACCCCACCCAATCTCAGTAATTTTGGATTTTTTTGGAGCATTTCGACCTGTGCGGGAGATACATACGTCCCAAATTGTTGTTTAATCTGTAATTTCAATAAATACTGTTGTACAAAACCGTAGAATTGTACAATACTCCAGAATAAAAACAGGGTCACGAGCGTGCCAGAAACGTCAAACAAGTAGGAAGACTCAATAAGCTTCAAAGAACCGTACCAAATACCTCCTAGTAGTGCTAAAAACATAGGTAAGCTGTACCAAATGCTCCCTGCCACTATCATAATTGCTATCATTCCTGTAACTAGTAGTGTAAGTTCTGCCCAGAGACTCCAAACTGGAGTAGAAAGCGCAGTTCCGTTCACAATTGTGTGTAAAACTGTAGCTTGTACTTCGTGAGGATACTTTGCCCCGTTGGGAGTTGCTACTAAAGGTGCTACACCTTCAGCGGTG
>Ga0213859_10000641_pt1 | contig 15861 bp, 9 predicted proteins | sample PICome_2_FD_160133 | JGI IMG/M metagenome (GOLD analysis project Ga0213859, IMG submission 160133) | Coastal seawater microbial communities near Pivers Island, North Carolina, United States - PICO304 | ecosystem: Environmental > Aquatic > Marine > Coastal | place: USA: North Carolina | collected... | reverse complement strand
ATACAAGGAACTGTTTCATCAGTTGGATCTCAGACTGCATTGGCAAAGTTTAGAAATAATGTCCTTGGCACAATAAAAAATCCATATCAGTTTGTTACCTATACGGGTCCAGAGTTCAGATCATATACAATGAACTGGACGATGATACCTCAGGATGCTGGCGAGGCAAGCACGATTGCTGATATAGCAAGATTCTTCAAGAAGCATGTTTTGCCTTCAAAGGGTAGTGATGATTTCTCAACTTTCTTCAAAATGCCACCAACTTTTGATGTAGAGATGAAGGTACATAAACTCGGTGGAGCAACACCTGATGCAGACAAGGTTCAGAAGTTTGCTAAGTGCGTGTTGACCTCGGTCGAGATTGATTATAATGGTATAGGTGCATTGGTTCCTACCTTCTTTGTAGATGGGCACCCGACAGGAACAAAACTAACTATAGGACTACAAGAAACACAACTCATTACTTCAAGCATGATTGATGCAGGATACTAATGGCAAAATCACCACCTAAACCAACCATACCGACGAGTCAATACTTTGGCCAGTTCCCACGTGTCGAGTTCGACATGCTCAAGAATGGCAAGTTTAAGAATGTACCTGACCTCACATCAACAGCAAGGTTTCGGTCAGATGCACTTGATCTCGTTAGGCAATATCAACCCTATCGAATACCAGATGGCGAACGTCCTGACATTACATCGCATAAACTTTATGGTGAGGTAAGGTTTATTTGGGTCATCATGTATGTAAACAACATACAAAACATATACACTGACTGGCCCAAATCAGATACGATAATGAACGAGAGACTGTTTAGAAAGTACGGAAGTCCTGCCATAGCACAGGCAACCATACATCACTACGAGGACAACAGAGGAAATGAGATCGATCGATTTCAGTACATCAAAGATACTGATAACAACAGGATCGTCTCAATGTTTGACTATGAGATAAATCAAAATGAGGCAAAACGTGATATCATAGTGCCTCAACCTGCGTATCTACCAACTCTTATAACTGATTTGCAAACTGTTTTTAGTACTCCTGTATAATGGCGACACAGAAACCACTACCTATAAATCCTGGGGACTACAGGATTACAGAACTGACCATACAGAATTTTAGTGGTCAAATGTTTGACGTTAAAGACAAGTGGGTGCTGATTGACATTTATGAATCAATCTATGCTCCATCCTTGGATCTGGTCATAACATTTGCTGATTCTGTTGGCTTGCTAGAGACCTTGCCACTTATAGGCGAGGAGAAGATCTTTATGACCTTCTATACAGCAACACCTGACAGAGCGATTCGAATGATTTTCTACTCATATAAGATAGAGGAAATCGTGGACAATGCTCAGCAGAGTTCAGCATACAGACTAAGGTGTTGCAGTGCTGAGTCAATTTTGAATACACGTCTCAGAGTCTACAACTCCTATGGACCTACGCCATACTCTGAGATGGCAAAGAAGATATATAGTGAGTATTTTGAGCAAGAACTAAAGACAATCTTCTCACCAGAATACAAAAAAAACTTCAACGTAGAGGATACCAAAGAAGGTTACGTAATCGCCTTCCCAGGTATGCATCCCTTTGATGCTCTGAACATGATAGCCAAAAGGTCTATCACACTGGTTGACAATAGGATTCCTGGTTCATTGTTTTTCTTTTGGGAAACACTGCATGGGCATTACTTTCGTAGTGTCGAAACAATCATGAGAAGATATGCAGAGGCAATGGAGGCAGGAAACACAAGTGACATACCTACATTTAGAATGAGACCGAAAAACTTACAGGATGAAAATGCACCTCAGATATCAGTTAATCCAGCAGACTTCTTTACCATAGATGAGTTCGAGCATGAGAAATACTTTGACACACTTACCAATATGGAAGAGGGTATGTATTCTCGTAAACTGGTGGGTCATAATATCTGGGACATGACAGTAGAACAGCATGAGTTTTTCTATGACAAGGAAGGATTTTCTCAAGGTCACCTGAAGAAAAATAGCATACTTGCATCAGCAAAATCATTAGGTCTTGCTCCACCAAATGCAGAGAAGAAGGGTGCCCAGCATAATAAGTTTGCTCACGTTGAGTATTATCCACTTAGTGGTTCAACCTTTTACAATAACGCAGGACAGTGGAGACTTAACAGAGGATCGCAGATTGAACAAATAAACTCTATGATTCTTAATATCACAGTTCCAGGAACTGACGATGTTGAATGTGGATCATGTATAAATCTTGATCTTCCATCTAGAGTTCCATACACAAAAAGTAATGAAGTCCTTCGTTCAGGTGGGTATCTTGTAACAAGAATACAGCATCAGTTCTATAAGGGTGATTACAAAATGAAGATACAGTGCTCAAAAGATTCATATAATATGGAACTGAATGAGATCATCAACAAACCAAACTCACTTCAACAGTTGCATCCTATTACACTAAAACCACTGCCAGCAAATCAAACTTCTACTCCATCGTCAAAACCTGCACGTGCGAAAGATCTTGCTGGAGGTGAGACAGGTGTGGATCCAATGGTATATAAGATTTTTTCTTATGCTTCAGATAAAGACACGCCACCGACAGGTCCTAGAGTTAAGGAAAAGCAATCAAGTGCTCAGAAACTGGCTGAGGCAGCAAATGCGAAGAAGGTCTTATGATGTATCCTGAGTTTCATTGGTGGACAGGTGTAGTTGAGAATCGCCATGATCCTATGAAGTTGGGTCGTTGTCAGGTTCGTATAATGGGATACCATTCACCTGATCTCACAAAAATGCCTACAGAGTTATTGCCTTGGGCAGTGCCAATGATGCCTGTTTCTTCTGCTTCACAGACAGGTGTAGGTTGGTCACCAACAGGTCCAGTAGAAGGAACACATGTCGTAGGGTTTTTCAGGGATGGTGAAGATGGTCAGGAACCTGTCATCATGGGTACACTTCCTGGTGTACCAAAGAAAGGTGGCGATAAAACAGGTGGTCCATTTAAAGATAATCGTTGGCGTGTATCATCATCGATGTATGAACTGAGTGCTGAGAATGGTGCTTTTGCTAAAAATAACAAGACGGGGATGCCCGATATTGAAGGATCAGTTCCTCGAAGACCTGGTGGATTTGTCTTCGCTCAGAAGGGTCAAGCATTAGATGCTGATGCTTCAGTGATTCTGAAGAACAATACTTTCAAACTCTGGGAACTTGATCCAACACCTTATCCGAGCAAACGTCTGATTCAAATGCCTACTGTACCAAGAGTTTCACTGGGGTATGATGACATTCGTGGATCTCATCAGTTTAGGCAGGATGAGTTAATATCAAATAAGATTTCTGATTCATCAAACGTAGAGAAATCGCAGGTATATTTTAGAGAGGGAGGCAGAAAAGTCCTGGGCCAGTTTGAGTTGGCCAGGTCCTCAAGTCAGTTAGGCAAATCACTACCAAATAGTTTCCAAGAACCACCTCAGTTTTACAAAGCAAGATATCCATACAATCATGCTATAGAAACTGAGTCTGGTCACCTAATAGAACGAGATGATACTCCTCAGGCAGAGAGACTTCTCTGGCAACATAGAACTGGTACATTTACTGAGTTCGCTCCAACAGGAGTGAGAATCGAGCGAACACATGCTGATAGATATGAGACAACCTCGGGAAACTCATATGAGGGTGTCGTAGGGTTCAAAGCCATAACGGGTTCAGGCATACACTTGAATGCTGTTGGTTCAGAGATTGTTATGAAGGGAACTGGTTCTGCTGAACTGAACTTTGAGACAACCTCTGGGAACATGCACTTCAACTCAGGTGGATTTTTTGCTGTAGCATCAAAGGGTACAATGATAAATGCAGGTAGAGCATTTAGTGTTAATGCTGATCAGCATGCTATTACTGGACCGAACGGAACACTATTTTGGTCTGCTGTGCCTGACCCTCAGAAACCAAAAAATACTATCGGTCAGTTTTTTCTTGAGTCTAGAAATATTGTTTTCTCAGGTGCCTCTGACATATCAGGTTCCTCAAGTGGAAATATCAACTGGTCACCCAAAGGTGGTTATATCGTCAAGGGTGGTTACAGTAAAGAGTTTTATACCAATGAGTTTATAGGAAATAATCGAACTCCTGGCACTGACTGGAATGGTAAAGAGATTGAGTCAATGATGGGCAACATCGTGCTCAAGGTAAACACAGGTAATCCGAAACTCGGTGCGATTGAGTTTATCGTTAAACCTGCTCCGTTGCCTGACATGGTTGACATGCCTACAAACGTAAATGGACTCACATTCTTGAAACTGAATCCTGTAGCAACACAGTCGATCATGATGCAGACACCTACATTTATTGATACGACTGCCACGATCGGAACTTTCCACAAGACAGGATTGGCACTTATTGACTATGGTGCCTTGGCAATGATAAATGCAAAACTGATGTTGCTTGATTCAAAGATGACTTTTATTGGAGGGGTGGGTGCCTCCCCTGCCGTGCTCGGTGACCAGTTTGCCACAGAGTATGCGTCACACTTACACTTGTCACCAGCAGGACCGACTGGGCCACCGACTACTGCGGCCAAGGTCATGACTCTGCTTTCAAAGAAAGTTATTTTCGGAGGATAATGGCACTTGTACCATCAGCACTACAAGGAGGATTACAACCTCTAAATGCACCAATGGTTTCAGGTGCTTTGTCTGCTCAAACTATCATGTTGGCATTTCAATCCTATGCACTTGGAGTACAAAACATGATGGGTTTGCCGTTCATTGCGATGCCTGCTTTTTCTGCTGGACTTTCATCACTTCAGTCAGCGATGTCAGCACCAGTTCCAGCAGGTTCAATAGCAGCAATGAATGTGGCAACAGCAATAAATACAGCATGGTCTTCAGTTCAGACTACATTTCAGACAGGACCTGTGGTAGCAAATCTAGCAAGTTTACAATCGGCACTTAATGGTGTATTTGCCGCACCAGTCCCAGCAGGAAGTTTATTCATCATGGGATTGACAAATGCGATACACACTTACTGTGCTACAACAGTAATAACAGGGGTGATTCCTGGTGTACCACCAGTCCCCTTTTCAGGACCACCGATATAATGGGAGCGATTAAAGACGAACGTGCAAAAGACGCAGACCAAGCACTGCTCGATGCACCCTCTATGGCAGTTGATACTCGCACTCGACTTCTTAAGGATGTCGAGTCTATACGTGAAGTTATGACCGATCCAGATACGGATAACTACCTACACACATCAGGCAAAGCATTCATGTATCCTGGTGCCAACGGAGCAGGCAACCTACATTCTACCTGCAAGAAGTTAGGACAGATGAGATGCAATCTCATGGGTTATTCACAGGACTGGTTAATGAACTATGAGTTGGGTACATTTAATGATTTCCTCACCACTGCGAATGTTGCGGCAAGCACTACCTCTAGACTTTCAGTTCTAATCGTAACACTTGACGGAACTAGCGAAGTTGTAATGAGCAACAAAGCAGGGTCTAAAGTAACGATAAATGGCAATACATTTTCGAACTACATTGGTGACTACTATCTTGCGCAGGACTATGATACGCATAACTTTTTCAACATAGATGATGACGTAGGTGTATTTGTCAGTCCAGCACCTTACATACCACAGAATCTTATCAATGGCGAAATAGCATTCAAACCAGAAGATGGTGATTACTTGCCACCAGAATCAGCGACTGACACACGTTTTGATTTTCGCCTGTCAAATAATGGTGTACTGGTTATTGATACTTATACACCAGAACTGGTTCATAATATCAAACTAAACTCAGTTTCTAATGATGCAGTTTTTACCACAACAGAAACTATTTTGAGTGGTGACAAAACTATGGTGCTTGACTCTATATCTGCTGTCAATACTTCAACGATGTCAGTTGATATTATCGGCAAGCAAAAGATCGAGAGAGGTGATACAGGATTTGATATCTCTGACAAAGTGCAAGGTTTGTCATCAGGTGCATTTGGTTTTGTAGGAACTGTTAATACAGCATTTAGATGGACTGCTACTGGAGTCGGCGAAACGATAACAGATGAGTTGGCTGCTACTATCGAAGGATACGAACAGGATACCTGGAGTCAACAGTATGGAACGATGAACCTGGCCAGTTACTCAGATGCAGAAGGGATTGAGTTTCCTGCTCAGATAACTTTACATCACTCACAACTTGCTGGGACAGCAAACACAAGGGATGGAAGAAACTATCAAACAGGTGATATAAACAAAATCGTTCCACCAGTTTTCGGGAAGACACTGCCATTGAGAAGGTGGAACGATCATACTGATGCTGATCCTGCTCATACTACAGGACTTCTTGCCATTGTGACAGGCAGGGGTTTACAGATGAACTTCCAATGGTTTGCGGCAAACAACAGACACATGGATGGATTGCCTGCTCAAAACATTACTAAAATGGACAACGATACTTTCGTACCATACTTGGGATGGGCAGCAAATACAGACTTGGCAATCGTGGCAACTACACGACCTGCTGATTTCAAATCTAATACAGCAAAGTCAGGGTCAAACAAACGTCAGTTCTTTAACTCAACAAGAGCAGGTGCTCCAGGTAGACCGAATGATCAGTATCCCTACATTGAGTACAATCCTTTCATACCTGCTGGTGTAGAAGATTTCCCTGATGATAGTGCACCATATGCAGGAACTTCTGCTTATTGGGATGAGTCTATAAACAATGGAGCAGGGGCAGTTGAGTTTGCTGTTTATGCTGAGGCAAGGTGGAGATATTTGCCGTGTCCATTTTTAGATACGTACAGCACTACTGACCCGAACACCGAAGTTTTCCATACTGAGTTGCCAGGATATGCAACAGATCCTACGAATGGTTCAAGAGCACTTGATGTGCAGACAATCAAAACACTGACAGCAAATGATGCACTTGCTGCTGGTATGAATCGCCTGATGAATCTGTACTATGATAATGGTACTTACTCAGGAAACATGAGATTTCTAAACAGTCCTCAGGATGGGGCAGGAACAGCAGATGTTGGCAGTTTCATGACTTGGGATACTGCAGGATCAGCAGTTGATAGTTGGGCAGTTCCAGCATGGACAAGAGATGCTGTTGCAGGAGGTGGGACTCCGACCAAGTTACCCTATTTCCCTCTTGGCAATGGTGCGTACAATCAATATAACAATACTGTTTCGCAGACGATAATCAATACAAACCAAACAACCTTTCCGACGACTTTCAATCATGAGCCAGGAACTTACTATATCAAAATGGAAAACAATGAGGGTCCAAGGATTTGGAAGGTAACAGGTACATGGGAAGTCAATCCAGAAATGGATTCTCAGTCACCACCACAACCAACAGGAAACTATTTACATACACTGGTTTGGAATGCTGAGGAATGGAGAAATGAGTGGAACGTATTTGGTAAACTCTTCAACAGCAACGACATGACTGCATTTGCTGATGTGTTGAGAAGCAGATGGACTGCGCATGCTCAGTTTGCTGAAGTTGTATCAGGAAATACAGTCTACGATATACATGCTGATGGTCATTGGGACTTGTATTTTGGTGAATCAACTGGTGCTGGTTCATCCAACAACAAACCAGGATTGACTATTTACAACCACGGCACTTACGCAGGTGATGCAACCATAGATCAAGACAGGGCACTTTACAGATTCGTTCTCGACAGTATCAATACAGTCAGAGACTGGAGAACTGAATGGAATAATGCAATGGATGGTTTTACCAACTCAACAGCGAAGGCAACAGGTTATACCTTTTCTACCACTCAAGATTCTAACGCACTTTTTGATGCGCTAAATTTATGTAAGCAGGCAACTGATGAATGGAAACTTTCTGTACACAATAGAATAGGTTTTCCTGTTTCTAATACAGACAGTTTTCCAATAGGACACGGAGAATCTGCTCAGGGTTATTCAATGGAACTTTACAACATGGCAGAGTATTTAACTGGCGATGCCATAGGTGACTTAAAAAAGGCAAGTAATGCAATTAAAAATCTCGACCTCATCTACGACGATGTTAGGCGAAATCGCAAAAAATATAAACTCTACTCCTCTTGAGCGACCATTAGATCCTAGGGTAAATAAGGAATTGAATCCAGTCCAAGAGGATAAATGGTCTCACCCTACACACTGGAGGCAACATGCTGAGAGTGCTGAAGCATTACAGGGAACTGTTGATGAGTTAAGAGCAAGTATAGACGAACTCGAAAAACTAAGAGAGAAAGTGACAAGTGGCTGACGGAGAATGGCAGAGTCTAACTTTTGCGACGAATAACACAAAGGCAATCAAAGGGTTCCTCAAGGACATCGATGGTTGCATCAAGGTCGTAAAGCAACTTGCACAGTTAGCTCAAGCGAACGTCGCCTTCCTGCAACTTCTTCTGACAGGATTAGCCAACCCATTTTTTATAGTCATACAGGTTCTTTGTCAGGCGATCGAGGATTATGTCAACTCCCTTTTCAATGCTGGTTTGTACTATATGGTCATACATTCTGGCAATACTGACTTGGAAAAAGTCGCTAAGTTTAAGAAAGATGCTGAGTTCGTTTATCCTGGTCAACTATTGAGAGATATCCTTAACTCAGAGGAAAAGTCTGCTTCTTATGAAATGATGGCGATGGCAATGCGCATCAACAGTGCTCTTCCAGATTCGCAGAAGGTCAGAGATGCAGAACGTGCACGAAGACCAAAATATTTATCAGAGCAGTTCCTTCGACCACATGAGATTGCCGCAACAGAATATGTATCCCAGATACAACAAAAGACTTCACTGAAGTTTACTCCAAAAGAAACAAAGGATATCAAACTTAGATTTATCTATAATGAAATCAAAGATGATGTTTTCTTAGTACAAGGATTTACGATTAAATATGGATCATCTGCAAAGAGGATTATTGCAGAACGTGAGGGTAAAGCAGATCTAGCAAATATTACTGATGACGATGATGGAAACAATGATGGCGTATTGGGTTCAACTGCTAGATCAGCACGTTACCTTATGGACTCAGGTTTGGCGTATGTTGGGAGAAGAGCAGAGGCACTAGGTCTTACACAGTTGTCACCTAAGGATGTTCTTGATGGTATGGCATCAGCACTTGATGACAAGGGTGATTTCAACAGACCTGGGGCACCACTTTTTGAACTTCATACCAGTGCCGAAAAAGCAGAAAGAGCAGAGACACGAATCAAAAATCCACAGAACTATTTCTTTGCTCAATCACAGAAGTTACAATTTGAGGCGATACTTAAAAATGCATCTGCTCAAAACAAGTCTGCTGTGCAGGCAAAACTTGACGCAGTAAATCAATCACTTGCTACCTTAGAAAATGATACTGAAGAAGTTTTCGGAGAAATAGGTAAACCAAAGAGAGATAAGTATGGTCGTCCAAGACTCAGAGGATTTAATGCTGGTGGAGTTAAGGGTGATCCATTTGGAGGAAATGATTTCGGTTTCTTTCAGTCAGTTGACTATGAGTCTTCACTTGATCAGGAACTTGATAATGGATTCACAAAATATTCTGGTGCGATTTTCTATGTGGGTGCCGCAACGATCGACGCCATTCCACTCTCAGTTCTTGAACTTCTCGGGCGAGTCTTCAATGGTTTTGATAAGTATTTTGCAGATTTAACAAATCGCCTTACAATGGCATTCAATGAGCATACAAAGGCAAGATCTATACACATGAGAAACATATGTATGGTATCTGCACAAAAACCACTGTCAGGTGCGGCAGCAATGAATCCTTTCTTTCCTAAGATGCAGGTAAAAGAAAGTTTCCATAAGATCGAAGAGGGTACGATTCTCATAGGTGAGCAAAGTAAAAACACAGTTATCGTACTTAAGAATGAGAGAACGGAAAAAGAAAATATTGTAGCAGTTGATGATAGAGGAAATGTCTATAATCCTTATTCTACACTTACGGCAACTCAAACGAAAAATGAAAGAATAATAAATCAGAATACAGTTGGGTCATTCAATATCACGCAAGGGGATTCATCTCCACCCGACATAACATTTAGTCAAAACGAAGAATCCTCTTACAGTGCTCAAAGGTTGCTAGTAATGCCTTACACCAACTCACAGGGTGGTGGAAAATATGAAATGATTGAAGGGCAACCATTTCAGCCAGGTGAGTTAGTTTATCAGGCAATAGAAGAAGGTGATGGTACAATAGACATAGACAAGCAAGTTGTGTCTGGTTCAAAATCTTGTGTGCTTGGAACATTCAATACTGAGTTAGGTGATTTTAGTGGATATGAGTTTCCACCTTCAATAGGACCTGACTTCGCTCCCAAGATCACGGTCGCTGAGTTCTTCCCAGATTTTGCTTTCGCAGTCCGAAACACTATACTGGGATTTACGCAGTTTCTCCGTGGTCTCGCCAAGGGTGGTGCTAATGCAGTATCAGAACTTGTGCAGTTGCTTGATGACGTAATAAAATTTTTAAAGGAACTGGAAACTGGTATTGTAAACTTCCTTAAATGGTTGCAGTCTCTTGCGGCACTAGCAGACTCAGGTATCTATGGTGTAACTTTTTCTGCTAATGGCAAGGCAGGATTAAAGAAAAAATTTGAGGAACTTAAGACTGCACCAGGTGCTCCTCCTGAGCATCTAAAATACTCATTTGCTATCTTGCTTTTGGGTGCTGAGTCAGACTTTGGTGCATTTCAAAATTTCTTGAACACAAACCAAGCATTCAAAACCTTTGAAGAAGCAAGAGCAAAATATGGTGATTTACTTGAGAAATCGCTTAAAGGTTTTCAGAATGAAATTAAAGATCAGTTAGGCGAGGCACTCAGAAGAGGTGGTCATATGGAGTCTGTCTTCAAAGAGGACATGCTCAGAAACAGTGACCTGGACGAATCACTTATGGTTTTACCGAATGCTATGAGTGGTGTGTTGGGTGCGTCATTAGATATGTCTGATGGTGGTACTGATAGGTTCGACAAAGGGGGAACAGGTAAAGAAGGAAGTGGTGGTTATGTTGCTTTGACAGGGGCAGAGAATGATTTACTTGATGGACAACAAGCACTTAGAGACCCAAACCAAACTGGTGTGGTAAATGCGAACCTGCTCAATGCAGACCTCGCAGGATTTAGCTCAAATGAGATGCGTCGTCGATCAGACAAACTAAAATTTTATTGGAGGTTTGAGGTAGAAAGATTATCTGCCAATGATGAGAGATCACAAAGAGTTATTGCGTATTCACTTTACTGGGCAAAGGCAGTCAAGGATGAGTTTGAGAATATCACATACGAGAAATTAGATAACTTCCATACGTGGTTGTCAAATGACATAGACTTTGAGCAATCAGTTTCAAATGATGTCCCGTTGATCAAAGAAGTTGAAGTAGGTGCCAATACTATTCCTAAAGGAACAACTCATGTCTTGCTTGTTTCTGTTGCTGAAATTAGAAGTCGTGCTGGTGATGTTACAGTATATACTGCTCGAGATTCAGAAGTAGAACACGTGATTCCGATTTCAACTACACTTCCTGCTTCTCCAGAGGTTGTGGTTGACGATGTTGCTTCTTCAGTTTCAGTTGTAGACAAATACCTTACAAACCTTACATTTACTATTGAAGATCAAGATTCATCAGGTCCTGAAAATACTTCATCAGTATTGGGATTTAGAATCTTCTTTGGTGACGCAAACGGTAAAGATCTTACTACTGATCCTTTCATGAGTATAGTTCTACCTGCTGGTGGAGGTATACAAACAGTCTCCCTTGTAAACAGACAACTTGATTCAGGCACATATGTTGCTCCTATCGAAACACTTGTCGTATATGCTGAGAATCAAAATGGTTTATCGCCAGCAGTTGTATATCCACTTTCTAAAATCTCAGCACCAAGAGAAGGTGCGGTAAGTGCTTCGTTTACTGATACGAATCCTGACAGATATACAGTCAGTGGAACACTTCTGATTGAAAGAGGTACAGGACACGTATCTGAGTTTGGTATCGATGATGTCTACCGAGTTTTCTTTGGGCAGTTCAACCCAGCAATCAATGCTGTAGCAATCGTTGGTTCACAGGTTGGAGCAGATGTAAACTACAGAGCCATTAATCAGCAGGGGTTATTAGAAGCACCGATTCCTCTTACGACTCTTGACAAAACTGTCACACACTTCATGATTTTTACTGCCCGTGATAAGCAAACTGTCCCAGGTCAAAAGGTAGTATCAAGAACTTCATTTAATATTGCTATCAATGACAATGGTTATTTCCCAAGATTTGCTCCTGAAGGAATAGAGTTTATTGATGAGTTAAATGATCCCAATGAGATTACGGGAACATTTACACTTACGCCTGCTGTAGACGAATCATTCATAGATAACTATGCTATCTACTATGGTACACAAGATTTTATAAGAGTAGATACTAATGGCAGGAAGTCTAATGCTCAAGGTTTTATAGGAGCAATCACACTGGGCACGAGCACCGAACTAACGATGGAAGAAGAGGAGCATGGTGTAAGGACAGGTGAACTGATAACTTTTACTGGTGTTTCAGGAACAACTGAACTAAATAACAATGATTATTATGCTGTGGTGGATGCTGCTAACTCGCAGATCATAACACTCTTTACAGATACGGCACTTTCAGTTCCATTGGACTCAAGTACCTTTACACCTCACGTAGCGAACTCAGGAATAATCAATCATGGAGTTACTCCAATATCCGATGATGACCTCGCAGAACTCAGTCGACCAGTCTCAAATGTCGCAGTTCCCGATGAGGCATTTTACTATATGGCATTCTCTAAAAATGGTGCTGGCGAAAGCAGGAACTTTGCTTTCCTCGATCTTGTTGATCCTCAGGTGCCAAACTCGCCAGGAGAAATCGTTAGAATCGTCAAGAACATACCGATCGTTCAGGACGTAACCTAAATACAATATGGCTACCGAACCTCTTCCCAAGACCTTTTCAGATATTAACTTATCAATGAAAAGGAATCCTGTAACCAAGGACCTTGACGAGATTACAAATGAGAAGGCAGTTCAGGCATCGGTTCTGAACATCCTGGCAACAGGTCCATACGAAAGATTGTTTAGACCAGATCTTGGTGCAGGACTCAAGGAGATGCTATTCGAGCCAATGACAAACCTGACTGCTAGCAGAATGGAGAACCGTATACGTGCCGCAATAGCCACCCAGGAACCAAGGGTAACTGTCACGACTGTTACAGTCACACCTAACGAAGAACGACAACTATATGATATTTTTGTGACATGCGTTATTAAAGACACTACGCAAGAGATAGAAGTTACTCAGACCTTGCAGAGAGGTAGATAATGGCAGTCAATACTGCTCTACAAGTTAGCGATTTAGATTTCGATAATATAAAATCGAATCTAATGCAGTTTATCAAATCCAAGAATCAGTTTGCTGACTTTGATTTTGAGGGATCAAACCTTAGTCTAATGGCAGACATGTTGGCATATAATACTTTCTACAATGCATACTATGTCAACCAACTTTCTAACGAATCCTTCCTGCAGTCTGCACAGTTAAGAAATAACGTAGTCTCAAAAGCAAAGGCGATCGGTTACACTCCTAGATCTGCTACGGCACCGATGGCAGTTGTCAACATTCAAATCATACCTGACACACCAACTGCTGATCCATTGATCCTAGAAGAATATACTGAGTTTAGGACAGAGGTAAATGGTGAGGAATATTTCTACGTAACTACAGATACAATTACAGTCAAACCAAACAGAACTGGTGACTACTTTGCTAATGGTGTAGAACTTCGAGAGGGTACACCGATACGTCACTCCTACATTAATGATGAGACAAATCCTGACCAACAGTTCTTGGTAAAGAATATTACAGCAGACGTATCTACCCTTGATGTAGTGATTCAGTCATCCCAGTTGGATGATACTGCTACGACATGGTATCTGGCTAACAACGTCGTCGAGATCTTCGGCACGTCAAATGTTTACTACCTCGACGAAGTTGACGGAGCCAGGTACGAAGTCACATTTGGAAATGGCACACTCGGTCGTAAGATTGAAGATGGCAATATCGTTCTACTTGATTACATTTCTACCAACGGAGAGGCATCTAATAAGGCATTTGATTTCACACCAACTGGTTTAGTAGCAGGACAGTCTGAAGCAATCATTACCACAGTTCAAGCATCCTCAGGTGGCAAACCCAGGGAATCAGTAGCAGAAATAAAATACAATGCACCGAAATACTTTGCTGCGCAGGGTCGGTGTGTTACATTAGAAGATTACTTAACATATACCCGAACCCTTGTGCCAAACTTGGATTCATTAACAGGATGGGGTGGTGAAGATAATGACCCACCAAGATATGGCGATGTCTTTGTAGCAGTCAAACCTCAGAACAGAGCATTTTACTCATTTGTCGAGAAACAAAATATTCGATTACAACTGACTGAGAGAAACCTCGTTGCTATAAGAATAAACATCGTTGATCCAGATTACACCTTTATTGAACTTACGATAGACATTTACTATAAACCTGATGCTACACCAACACCACAAGAAATCATAGCACAGAATGTACAGAACTATATTAAGAACTTCAGTAAAGGCGAGTTGTTGACTTTCGATCGTGTCTTCCGATACTCGAGTCTCATAGCAGATATTGATGCTCAGGACGTTGCCATAAGAAACAACCTGACTTCTGTTCGACTTAGGAAAACATTCATACCGTCGATCGTCTCTGAAAATAACTTAGAATTAAAAACGAATAATACTCTATACTTGCCTAACCAATCTTACGTCGGCACGTTGACCTCAACAAAATTCTCACACGAAAACGATGCAGGTTCAGAAGTGGCTAACTGTCAGTTCGAAGATTTGCATCTAGGAAATACAGTACAAGGTAGACTGAGAGTCGTCTATGTCGACCCAAATACTTTGGAAAAGACTATCGTCAAATCCAATGTAGGTAAGGTTCACTACGACACAGGTAAGATAGAGATACAAGGTTTTAGACCTCTTTCTTTTGATAATGATAAACTGGATGTATTTGTTCGTCCTGCGATTAATGATATAACCCCAGTTCGTGACCAGATCCTCGCTATACTCGATGAGGATATTAAGATAACTATGCATGCCGTGGTAGACAGGGATGGAAATGATCCGACTCGAAATACGTCTACTGTTTCATCGTCACAGAACTCTTAGGGGATATGCTAGGTGCCAGGATTAATACACGACGTTGATGTCTCTGCTCAAATAAAAGAGCAACTGCCTGAGTTTATACGGGCAGATGCAGGTCAGAACTTTCAAGGATTCCTTGAAGCATACTATGAGTGGCTAGAACTCGTACGTATAGATCTCGATCGAGATGTCTCAGAACTTTTCTACGTAGACCAAATAGTCTATGGTGAAAGGTCTGCGGCACAAGCAGTCATCAAATCAGTAATCAATGAAGGTCGCACGATTTATGTTCAGTATAAGTCGCGACAGAAGATGCTGTATGATGAGAGGATTTTCACAGAAGGTCTTTCGTGGGATGATCTCGTCGAAGAACACAAAGACCGATTTGATGTTGAGTTCTGGTTAAAGTCCCCAGGTGATGACTACACTGCTGGCATCCTAGATGTCCACTACAATGCCATCCTTGCCGCATCCTACATGATGGATCTGCAGGATGTAGATACCACCGACCTCAAATATTTCAACGAAACATACAGAGATACATTACTTGCCAACTTTCCTGAGTTGGAGAATGCTCGTTATGTAAACGAACGTCAACTCGCTAAGATGATTCGCACCTTCAACAATAAGAAGGGTGTCGATAAAACTATTCAGTGGTTGTTTAAGTTAGTTTATGGTGAGGACTCCGAT
>Ga0213859_10000638_pt1 | contig 15894 bp, 14 predicted proteins | sample PICome_2_FD_160133 | JGI IMG/M metagenome (GOLD analysis project Ga0213859, IMG submission 160133) | Coastal seawater microbial communities near Pivers Island, North Carolina, United States - PICO304 | ecosystem: Environmental > Aquatic > Marine > Coastal | place: USA: North Carolina... | reverse complement strand
TGCCGCACATAAAGCATGTGCAGAACTATCTGAAACAGATAGGTTTATTACTATTGATGGCGACAACAAAGTAGTAGACGGATTTATAGATGAAGAATTGTATTTTAGAGATGACATTGACCTTAGTAAATGCGTTGTAAGTTGGAGCGGGTATAATGTTATAAACGGTTTGACATATGGGAACGGAGGTATTAAATGTTGGCCAACTGAACTTGTTAAACATATGAAAACACATGAAAACGCAGACCCTGATGATGTTCAAGGACAAGTCGATTTTTGTTGGAACTTAGAATATTTACAGATTAACAAAACATTTAGCACAGTGCATAATAATGCAACTCCGCAACAAGCATGGCGTGCAGGCTTCCGTGAAGGTGTAAAGATGTGTTTGGTTGAAGGATTGCCTACAGATGATGTAAGTAGAATACCTAAAAAGAATCTTGATAGACTCCGTATATGGCAAACAGTCGGAAGCGATGTAGACAACGGCTTATGGGCTATATATGGTGCAAGAGAAGGTGCATATAAAACAATGTGTACTAATTGGGACTATGTAAATGTACGTGACTTTGAAACACTCAATCGCATGTGGGAAGAAAAATACAGTAAGATAGCTCCAGAAGAACTTAATAATAAAATAATAGAACTAGGCGAAACACTAAGGTATCAAATAGATATTCCTATTGAATGGTACGATGAAGAACAAAGCAAATTTTTTAAAAGTTTGTACACACCGCCTAAACGTGTGTTAGAAGATTATAAAAAACCTCATAAGAGTGAAGAATATGATATTGTAATGATTACATATCACGAGCCTAATGCTGACGAAAACTATCAAGCATTGTTAGATAGATTTCCTCGTGCAAAACGTGTAGATGGTATAAAGGGCATCCATCAAGCACATATTGAAGCGGCAAAGCTATGTACAACTGATCTGATATGGATAGTAGACGGCGATGCAATTATATCTGAAGATTTTTATTTTGATTATGTTTCACCTGAAAAGGAAAAACACTATGTAAAGGTATGGCGCAGTCGTAATCCTATAAATGATTTAGAATACGGATATGGAGGCATAAAATTGTTTCCAAGACAAGCAACACTTAATATGGATACATCTCGTCCAGATATGACAACAAGTATAAGCAGGCATTTCAAACCTATTAAAGTAGTAAGCAACATTACAGCATTCAACACTGGACCTTTTGAAACTTGGAAAAGTGCATTTAGAGAATGTGCAAAACTAAGCAGTAAAGTAATTGATAGACAAAAAACAGGAGAAACAGATGAACGACTTAAAACTTGGACAACCGTGGGATACGATAGACCATTTGGCGAATACGCTTTGGCAGGCGCTACCGCTGGTATGGAGTTTGGCCTTTCTGGGGGGACTGATCTTCGGTTGATAAATGATTTTGATTGGCTAAAGCAACAGTTTGATATTGCGTATCCGCAAGAAAAAGTCACAGAACCTAAAGTAAAGGCGCAAGAAATTGTAGACTTACTTGATCGTTTTGAGTATATGTACGATGGTCTCAGTGATGTAAGGCGATTATATAATGATAACGATATAAGTAGTGTTTTTAAGATAGCTGATAATGAAGAACTACGCAAAGCTGTCATGGAAAAGAACATACACAGTATCTTTAGATTAGTAAATGCAAGTGAAGATTTACGAAAAGCAATAATTGAAAAAAATTTACACAGTATTTTTAGAGTTACAAATGCAGATGTTGATTTGCGAAAAGCAGTATTGGAACAAAACTTTTACAGTATGGCACGATTACTGCCTGAAGCTGCAGATGAGTTTAAGTTGTTACATGATGATCAAAATGCACTATGGCGTGTGCTAGAAAAATATACTAATAGTTTGTTTGTTCCTGCTTTGAAAAAATTGCAAAACGCCAACATTGACATGGACTGTTTTAGCCGAGGACAAATCCAGAGCAAAAAATGGTTAGTAGATAAACTTAAAGAATTAGATTTAGATCTTGGCACAGTTTTTATATGTGCAGGTTGGTATGCTACAATAGTACCAATGTTTAGCGAAGCTGATATAAAATTTGATAAGATACGTAGTTTTGATATTGATGATAGTGTATGGAAAATTGCAGAAACTTTTAATCAACATTTGAAGGATGATTGGAAGTTTAAAGCACAAACAAAAGACATAATGGATATTAATTATATTGTTGATAATTACACAACAGTAAAAGGAAATGGAGATATAGAAAACTGCAAAGACTCACCTAGCACAATTATAAACACAAGTTGCGAACACATTGAAAACTTTGACGAATGGTTTGCCAAAATTCCAAACGGCAAACTTATAATATTGCAAAGCAACAACTTTTTTGAAGTAGACGAACATGTGAATTGTGTCAACGATAGTTTACATTTTGAACAAATGGCACCATTTAGCGATGTATACTTTGCAGGAGAGTTGCCACTAGAAAAGTACACGAGGTATATGAGAATTGGACGTAAGTAATTTAACATTGCGGCAGTTGCAACAAGAAAGTGCAAGAGCCCTCAGCACAATGCAAGCAACAAATAATAACATTTATCAGTTTAATAAAAAAGCACACCACAATAGCCATAATTGGTATTCAGCTGTGATAGAATGGTATATAGAACAATATGGTGATTTACCTAGTCGTGCAGGACCTGGAAAACAAATAAAGTTGATTTTAGATGATAGTAGATAAAGAGCCATTTTTTAAAATTGGGAATCCCCAAGAATATGACTTTGAACCTCCAAACGAATGGAAAAAGTATAAAAAGTTAAGAAAACAATTAGGTAGTGAGTGGAAATATTATGATTATGAATCATATCCACTTACTACAAAAATAAACGAATTAGGTTATAGAAGTAATACAATTAGGCCTACAGATCAATATTATGTAGCACTAGGATGTAGTAATACATTTGGACAATATCTTCATGAAGAAGATAGATATAGTAATATTATTGAAAAGCAGACAGGTATACCTGTAATTAATTTAGGTATATGTGGAGGATCATCTATGTCCGTGTATACAAACTTGTGTAAGTTACTTTACAATGATTATCCTAAACCTAAAAAAATTTTTATACAGTGGCCAGAACAAAATAGATTATCTATTAATGGTCAAAGCATGTTAAGATTAATTAATCCCCATATGCCACAAATAGATGTTTTTCGATTTCTTGTTAAATATGATGCTTTAGAAGTAATGTCTAAATTTTGCTTTGATATGACACATAACATTTTTAACGTGCCAATAATAGAATTTGCAGTAAATGATTGGGTGGCTAATTTTTATGGTGTAAAAGAAATTCATAGATTAGACAAAGCTAGAGATAACGAACACTGCGGTGTAGAAACAAATAAATCAATGGCAGATTTTATTTTAAATGAGATGCAGAATGTATGACACAAAAATTATTACAGCTAACAGTGAGCTATCATTAGCAAACAAAAAAGTTGTAAAAAAAATTACACAAGGCCGACTTTGGCCAATACATAATTATAATTTATATCAAAGATATAGCGAAATATACCCATATGCAGTCAAAGTGTTAAAATGGATAGATGAAAATGAAATAAAAATGGAAAGGGTAAATGTAGAATTAAGTTTTTCTGATTTGTTAGAATATGAAAGAGATAAACTACATACAGGAGTGACCAAGGAAAGAGTTCATAGAGCAGTCATGTTTTATCAAGGATTGCAAAATGACTTTTATAAGTTCTCTTTTGAAGAAATGCCAAAAACTTCAATGCCGAGCAAGTATTTTTATCATCATGATTTAAATTTAAGCAATATAGTATTTGATATGAATGATAACATAAAGTTAATAGATCCTAATGGATTTTGGGTCAGTGACATGTTTGTTAACAGATCATATATAGTCAACTTTAATAGCATTATGTGGAAAGCACATTTAACACTGCAAAGGTTAGAAGATGGATAACTTATATTTAACCACTGGTCAAAGCAAATTTTATTTAAACGAAGATACATTGACTAAAGTCAGTAACAGCCATGCATGGGGATATGAAGCATATAAGTTTTATTTAAAATTTGCTAAGACGCATCGTTATTGTGTTCCTGTCACCGCCTGGAAAAGTAATTATGAATTACAAATGAAAAAATTAGATATAGATGTTAGTGTAGATGATATGTTACAATATGCTGGTTATGATTTACATCCAAAAGTAACAAAAGAAAAAATACATAGAGTCATTTTATTTTATCAACAAATACAAATTGATTTTTTAAAATTCTCAATCAAGCATGCACCTCAAGGAAAATATTTTTATCATACAGATTTACATTTACAAAATTTGGTTTTCACTACAGATGATGATCTAATGTTAATAGATCCAAATTCTTTTCAATTAACAAAACATGTTGTAAATACTGAATATGTATCGTACTTTAATCGTTTAATGTGGCGAGCTCATATGACAATGGAAAGATTAAAAAATGTATGATTATAAAGATATACGAGCAATACATTTAGAAGTTACACAAAACTGTCAAGCGGCATGTCCTATGTGTGATAGGAATATGAGAGGTGAAGGAATAAATCCTCATATAAATCTTGATGAATTGACATTGGAAGATTGTAGACAAATTTTTACACCAGAATTTGTGGCTCAACTTAAATCAATGTTTATGTGTGGCAACTTAGGGGATCCTATCATTGCACGAGACACATTAGAGATATTCCGTTATTTTCGAGAACATAATCCACATATGTGGTTAAGCATGAATACAAATGCAGGAGCAAGAGATGAAGCATGGTGGACTGAACTGGCCCAAGTCTATGGTAGAATGGGTGCTGTTATTTTTAGTGTTGACGGGCTCAGGGATACTAACCACATATACAGGCAGAACGTGGTTTGGGACAATGTAGAACGTAGCATGCGTTCTTTTATAAATGCAGGCGGTAGAGCTCGTTGGGACTTTTTAGTGTTTGAACATAACCAGCATCAAGTAGAACAAGCAGAAACGTTTGCTAACGAATTAGGATTTGAAAGATTTGTTGCAAAAAAGACTGATAGATTTGTTACAGCAAAAAAAGATAAAAAAGAAGAACATCAGGCAAAAAGCAAAAAAGGTAAAGAAACGCAATTACTTAAAAAACCTAAAGAAAAGTATCAAAATCCTGTACGAAAAAAACAAGATATACTGTTAGACAAATACGGTACTATGCAAAATTACTACGACGTGGTGCCAATTAAATGTAAAGTAAAAGAACAAAGTAGTCTTTTTATAACAGCAGAGGGATTAGCATTACCATGTTGCTGGACCGGCTCACGTATGTACAAATGGTGGCAAAAAGATCCTACAAAAGAAGAAGCAATTTATAACTATATCGAACGTGCCGGCGGCAAGAAAGCACTAGATGCTAGGAATGGTTTAGATAAAGTGTTTGAAACAGGAATATTTAATGATATAGAAAATGGTTGGTCAAAACCTAGTTGTAAAGAAGGTAAACTTTCTGTATGTTCAGAAAAATGCGGCGTAGAGTTTGACCCATTCACTGCACAATGGAGTTAATATGTATCAATTTAATAACAAATTATATGATAATTTAGAAGGGTTTGACTTCTTCAATGTTGACGGAGTGAAATTTGCTTGGAATCCTAAATGGAAGAATGTTGGTATAAACCTATCTGGTGGTGCTGATAGTGCATGTTTGGCATATACTATTGCAAAATATATAAAAGAAAATAATATAAATTGTAAAATACATGCAATAAATTTTTTAAGATGTTATCTTACAAGACCTTGGCAAAAACATGTAGGCTTAAGAGTATATAATAATTTAAAAGCAATGTTTCCTGATATTGTAATTGCTAGATATCAAACATTCATTCCTCCTGAGATAGAACACAGTCAAATAGGACATAGCATTCCTTTAGCGGATGGATCTAAACAATCAGGTGATAATGTTATTACAGGTAGTTATAATAGATTTTGTGCAAGTGAGTATAATTTAGATTGTATTTTTAATGCTACAACTGCTAATCCTCCTGATGCAGGAGAGTTTAGAGTACCTGAAAGAGATCTGAATATAGAAAACTGCAATCTTGCAGATATGTTACATTGGACCGATAAGCAAAAGTTTTATCAATACAGGCCTTTATTATATATTCAAAAAGATTGGGTGTATAGACAGTATAGAAATAATGACATAATGGATTATTATAATTCTACAATGAGTTGTGAAGGTGATTTGACTGTACATAAACCTATGATGTCTCAAACCACGTTTGAAGATTATAATGAAGATGTAGACATTACACCTTGCGGTGAGTGTTGGTGGTGTTGGGAAAGAAAATGGGCAGAAGACCAATATGTGGGATAAGATTAGAAATCTCCAATTAGATCATACAAGCCGGTGTAATCTTAGTTGTCCACAATGTGCAAGAGTGTGGGACAATGGTAAATCTATAAATCCTGCTATGCCTATAAGTGATTTGTCTTTAGATGATTATAAAATACTTTTAGAGCCGTTTGAAAATAATCAATTGCAACAAATATTACATTGCGGAAACTTTGGAGATATAATTGTAAGTCCTACGTTTGATGAAACATTTGACTACAGTTTAGATTTTACAAAAACAATTAAGATAGAAACTAATGGAAGTGCAAGAAAAACCGATTGGTGGCAAGATTTAGCAAAAAAGTCAAGAAATAAATTAACAATGATTTTTAGTATTGACGGATTGAAAGATACTAATCATATCTATAGAGTAGGAAGTAATTTCGAAAAGATTACAGAAAACGCACAAGCCTTCATAAATGCAGGTGGTAAAGCAGTATGGCAATTTATAGAATTTGAACATAATTATCATCAAATAGATGAAGCGAAACAAGTGGCTAAAAACTTAGGTTTTACAGATTTTAGGGTAAAGTATACTTCAAGATTTGCAGAGCAAAACATAAAAAAAGTAGAAACAAAAAAAGGCGTTACTGTGAAAGATAAATCAGATAATCAAAATCAAAAAGATATGCAAAATGTCTTAAAAACATTTTCTAGTTTTGATGAATATGTTGAAAAGACAGATATTACGTGTAAGTATCTCGCTGATCAAAGATTATTTATAGATATGGAAATGAGACTATGGCCTTGCTGTTGGTTTGGTGCTCCTAAATACTTTGCACATAAAAATAAACAAACAACAGACTTTAAACATTTTTTAGAACTTTACGGTGAAGATTTTAACGATATGCGTAAACATGGTTGGAGTGTATTAGAACATGAATTTTTTCAAAAATATCTCCCAACTAGCTGGAACAATCCAGATAGTAAGTATAAAAGAATTTTTACTTGTGGTAGAACTTGCGGAAACAAATTTCAATTTAGCAGTGGCTACGGTGATAATAGAAAGAGTGTAAAGTTATGATAGACAATCCTGCTATTGCCATTGATAGTGATGATAAAACATTTATGGTCATATGGAGTTGGGGATTACGATGTAACTTCGACTGTTCATATTGTAGTCCTGAAAGACACAATAACAACAGTAAACACACTAATAAAGAAAATTTATTAAAAGCTGTTGATTTTCTCAAGGAATACAAATCAGTGATGAGCAATTATATTGATCATGACATGTGGTATATTAGTATTACAGGTGGAGAGCCTACAGCTAATCCATATTTTGTTGAAACAATGAAAGCATTAAAACAAGATGCTACAGAATTTAGATTAGATGTTACAACAAACGGTAGCTTTAGCGAAAAAATTAGAAATGAAATTACACCAGTAATTGATCATATTACAATATCATATCATGCAGAAAGCGATCCTAAAATCAAAAAAAGAGTAGTTGACAATATAAAATATTTTCAAAATAGTAGGGTAAGGCTAAAAGTAAATTTAATGATGCATGCCTACGAATATTGGGAAGAATGTGTAGCACTTGCTGACGAACTTACAGAGTTAGGTGTAAACATTGTACCGAGAATAATAGGAGAAAGTTTAGAAGATAATGCTTTTAACCACAAATATTCTCCAGAACAAAAACAATGGATGAAAAACTATTGGGACACAATGGGCAATAACATTACAGTACAACCTAATGTAGAATCATATCCAAAGAAAAGTAAGCATAAAGAATTAAAACAAGTTACCTCATGTGCGTGTGACGAGGGTATGCCGCAACCTGCAGAACCTTATGCTCCTATCACTGAAGTAGTAAGTAAAGGTGCGGACAAAGAAACAAGTGCAAAATTAAGTATAGGCAGATATTGCTGTGGTAAGAGAGATTTATCTAGTATGTCTACTCAAGGAGTATGGACAGAATCAAAACTTGTTAATCATACAAATTTTAAACATTGGCATTGTTTGATAAATTATTATTTTTTATATATTGATCAAGAGTTTGACTTGGTATTTCACCATCAAACTTGCCAAGCCAATTGGCGTAAAGGTAGAGGAAAATACAGAGATCCTAATAAAAAAGGTGTAGACGAACAGTCAGCTGTAGGCACTATAAGTGATTACAAAGGTATTATTGAAAACTTTCAAAGTAAAATACACGAAGGTAATATTCCTATGATTCAATGTCCAAGAACTAGTTGCGGTTGCGGAGTTTGTATTCCAAAAGCAAGAGATGCCAAAGTAGCAGATTTCTTATTCAAGAAGCATGTAAAAAATTTAAAACCAGCCTGGTATCCAGAACTTTAAAAAGCAAATAAGTAGTAATATGACAGAAAAAAATATTCCAGTTTATGAAATCAGTAAAAAAACTGCTACCAAATATCCTTCAGATACCTTTTGCTTGCTTCCATGGGTACATCTTAGCACAAGACCGGACGGTAGTATGCGTGTATGCTGTACAGCAAATGCAAGTTCAGTAGGTCCTACTAATGATAAATTGCACGGCGGCCAAGTAGGTATTCTTAAAGACGAAGAAGGTAGGCCTAACAATCTTAATGTAAGTGATTTCGAAACAGCATGGAACAGCGACTATATGAAGAATGTACGCTTACAAATGTTAAATGGTGAGCAACCACCTAGCTGTCTAAAATGTTATAAGGAAGAAGCAGCCGGACATCGTAGTAAACGTATGTGGGAAACAAAATACTGGGAACAAAGGGTAGACTTAGATAAAATACTACAAGAAACAAATGAAGATGGAAGTGTACCTCCTAATCTAGCATATATAGATTTACGTTTCGGCACTAAATGCCAACTTGCATGTGTTATGTGTAGTCCTCATGATAGTTCAGGATGGATAAAAGATTATAAAGCCATATTTCCTGCGGTGCAGAACGAATCTCTTAAAGAAATTATGCAATGGAAAGACAAAGGTAGTACAAATGGAAGCAGTTATAATTGGCACAAACAAAATCCTACATTTTGGAAACAGTTCTATGAACAGATGCCAAGTATGCAACAGATTTACTTTGCTGGCGGCGAGAGTCTTATTATCGAAGAACATTATGAAATACTTGAACATGCAATTAAGATGGGATATGCAAAAGATCTAGAACTACGCTACAATTCAAATGGTGTAGAATGGCGCGAAGATTTGTTTGAACTTTGGAGTCATTTTAAATTAGTGCGATTCCATTACAGCATTGACAGCATTAAAGAAATGAATGACTATATTCGTTATCCTAGTGATTGGGCAAATCAGGTAAACACGTTCCACAGACTAGACACAGAGACGACAGATAATGTAGAAGTTACTATTGCTTGTGCTGTGCAAGCACTTAACATATATTATCTACCTGATTTGATACAATGGAAACTAGAACAAGGTTTCAAAAAAGTGAACATGTGGCCTTTCGGCGCAGGTGGGATAAGCCAGCATTTTGTATACTGGCCTGGACATCTAAATGTAAAAGTTTTACCTAAATGGTTCAAAGAAGAATGTCATAAAAAATATGAGTCATGGTATCCTTGGTGGGAAAAGAACTGGGAGTTAGGTGTGCCGACATGGCACAAAGGTAAAGTTGATTATAATAAATGGCGCACAGCAGAATATGGTATTAAACGACTAGAAGGTATCCTAAGTTTTATGGACAGCGAAGATTGGAGTGTGAGACTTCCTGAAATGCAAGAGTTTTTGAATCTATGTGACAAGCAACGTGGAATAACCTTTGCTGATACTTTTCCTGAAATGAAAGGGATATTCGATGAAGCCGGAACTTAATAACAGTTTTTGTTATTTTCCTTTCTATCAACTGGCAGTAAAAGACTTTGACAGAGAAAGTGCAGAAGTTGTTGCACCTTGTTGCAACATGCTAGATTTTAAAAATCCTTTTGATTATTTTGAAAACGACCAAAAAGATAGTTTTGAAGAATATTTCTATAGCAAGCCTATGGAAAAACTTCGAAAAGATTTGTTAAAGGGCAAAAAGCCGGAGTGTTGTAGCCATTGTTGGAAATTAGAAAGTAAAACTAAAAACAGTCAACGTCTTAACAGCGAATGTGATATGCCCGATGACTTTGTTTTTGATTATAAAGATCCGAAATTAATTACTATTGATTTAGCAACAGGTAGAACATGCAATTTGTCTTGTAGAATGTGTTCTCCAGGAAGCAGTGATAAGTTAGATAGTGATTACTACAATATGTCAGATCTTGACCGTAAATTACTTGGTTGGGAAGATGTACGTATAGGTGATGGTAATCCAACACATAATCCAGCTTGGCAAAAGTTTTTAAAAGACCAAAAGGATATATCAGTTATAAAAGTAATAGGCGGAGAACCTTTCGTTACTAAAGATTTTATAGATATGCTACATGCTGTGATAAAAAATAATAAAGCAAAAAATACAGAACTGATTATCACCACAAATGGAACTAAATTTAGTAACAATAATATGGAATTATTAAACCAATTTAAACATATAAGATTATTGTTAAGCATTGATGCAACTGAACAGTCTTATGAATATATAAGACATCCGATGCCCTGGAGTAAACTACAAAGTAGTATACATAACTTTAAAAATAAGATTAGAACAAGTTATGAGATGATTATTACTACACCTGTAATGGTGTTAAATTTAATGGAGATAGGTAAGTTGTCTGATTGGGCAGAATCTGTTGGTATATCATATGTGTTTTTAGATACTGTAAGACCTACTAACAGAGGTATAGATATTGTTCATCTGCCTAAAGGTATTGTAAATAAGGCATATAATTATATCAGTAACAATGCCAATATTACAGGTCCAGGATTAGATTACATTAAATATATGACGACGTCGTCAATTGAAAATAAACTTAATATAGTACAAGAGTTGGGTATTTTTGATAAACTCAGAAATCAAAAATATCAAGATTTTTTAAGTAGTGATATAGTAAGGTGGTTAGATGAGTAATGAAGCGTGGTGTCCTTTACCTTGGCTAAGTGTAAATGTAAGAAATAATGGTGACCTTAGAGTATGTTGTAATGCAAATGTAGGATTAGATCAAGGACTTGTCAAGAAAGAAGATGGCACTATATATAATCTTGGCACTGACGGTTTAAATGATTTCCGTAACGGGGATTTAATGAAAGAAATACGTAAAGCAATGCTCAAGGGAGAATTTCATCCTAGTTGTATTAGATGTAAAAGAGAACACGAAGCTGGTATGGATAGTAGAGCATCGTGGGAACGGAGTATTTGGAAAAAACATCTAACTGAAGAAATAGCACTTGATATTACAGAATCAGATGGTACTATTGATGTAAACACTGTACCAATCAAATATACAGATTTACGTTTTGGAAATTTGTGTAATTTAAAATGTAGAATGTGTGGTCCAACTGACAGCAATCAATGGTACGATGATCAAGCAAAAGTTTGGAATGTTACTAGTTACAAAGATGCAGAGAAAGTTATTCCTTTAGTAAAAAATGCAAAAGGTAAATTTACAGCTGATACAAATATATATGATTGGTATAATAATCCAAAGTTTTGGAAAGATTTGGAAGATGCTATACCAACACTTGAAAGGTTATATATTGTCGGTGGTGAGCCACTGATGATTGATCAGCACTATGAATTTTTACGTAAATGTATAGACGCAGATAGAGCAAAAGATATTGTTGTAGAATACAATAGTAATATTACAAATATACCTAAGCGTGCCTGGGATATTTGGAAAGGATTTAAACGTATTCAAATTGGCATGAGTGTAGATGCAGTTGGTCCTATCAATAATTATATAAGACATCCTAGTAAATGGTGGAAGATATCTGAAAACATGCATAAGCTAGATAAAGCAGAAGGTGATTTTAAAATATGGTGGGCGGCAACCATACAGGCTTACAATATGTATAATTTACCTACAATGATGAGATGGAAAATAGCACAAAATTTTAATCGTGTCAATAAGAAGGTTGATTATAAACCTGTAATTAGTCCACACCCTTTACATAATCCTGATTTTTTAAATGTTAAAATATTTCCGAAAGAAAGTAAAGTATGGATAGAAAACTATTTTGAAGAACAAAAATTAGAAGCCAAAGAAGAAATTTTTGGATATGAATTTTTGAATGACGAAGAAAAGAAAACAAATTACAAATATTTCTGCAAAATACTTGATCAATATGTAAAGTATATGAATGCAGACGATTATTCGCATAGATTAGAAAAGTTTTGGCATTATACTAATAGTTTGGATAAATTACGTAAAGAAAGTTTAAAAGATGTTTGTCCTGTAACATTTGATTTGCTAAAAGGCAACGAATATGGTCACGTGGGGTAACATTGCTTGCAAAGCACCTTGGAGTATGATTACTATAGGTCCTAGAGGTGAATTAAAATTATGTTGTTCAACTCATGAATATGCTTCGCACATATCAAAGCAGGATAGTCTACTTGATTGGTTTAATGGCAATTATTATAACGAAGTCAGATCAAAGTTTATAGATAAGATTTGGCCCACAGCATGTAAAATTTGTAAGAAATCTGTAGAACAAAATCATACACCTAGTAGAGACTTTCCGTACTTTGCAAACTTACCTACAAGAAATAATGTTGAATTAGAAATAAAATATCCGCTTGCATTAGAATTTACACCTAGTAATCTTTGCAACCAAACCTGTGCAATGTGCGGAAGCAATTTCAGCAGTAAATGGTACAGTCATGATAAACGTGCAGTAGAAGAAGGACTTACTTGGCGCGGAAATCAGCCTGGCATGGTTAATATTGCAGACAAGCCTTTTCAGATGGACGACAAGGATTTCCAAAAAATATTAGATATATTACCGTATCTTGAAACTATCACACTTAAAGGTGGAGAACTTTTTGTTGAACCACGCAATATACAAATACTAGAATTTTTAGCAAATGAAAAGCACAAACTAAAGCAAGTTGATGTAACCAGTAATGTACACAGTGTTACAGATTATCACTGGACATTGTTAAAAAAAATAAAAGCAAAAGGTACTAACATTATTATTGGAGCAAGTCTAGATGGTACAGATAAAACTTATGAATGGATAAGAAGCACACCTTTTGACAAAACTGTTGAAAACATGAAAAAAGGAAACAGTGTACTTGGTAAGGAAACATTTTTTGTTAGTATGACTGTAAGTTTGTATAATTTTTTTACTATTTGTGATGATGTCAAGTTTTGGTGTGAAAAAGATCTTGTAAACACTATAGGCTTTAATTATGTGTATGGACCTTACTATACATCTCCTAGTCTGTTGAAACAAAAACTTATTGATAAAGTATTAGCTCAGTGTAAAAAAGAATTATCATCGTATAAGACAACTAGAATACAACAACTTTATAGAACAAAACACGATCCAGAATATTTGATAGATTTAAAGAATGTGCGTCCTTGGATTGATTTTGTTTCTGAGATGCGTGGATTTAATATTTTAGATTATCAACCATCGCTTAAACGTTGGGTAGAAAATATATCAGCAAATTGAGGGTAGCTTTCGAAAAAGTTTTGATTTCTAAATTTGTCTGTACCTTCTAAATATTTTTTCAAACTAGGAAGCAAATGACTATCATCTTTACTATTCATAAAATTTTTAATATATTCTAATCCATCATTTATTTTTTTTACATCACAATTTTTTTGATAGTCTTCGAACTTTTTTGTAATTCTTTCTTTAATATGTTTAGGTAATACTGTAACACACAAGTTTTCAGGAAAAGTTAAATGCGTAGGATTCATTCCTTTCCAAGGACCTGGATCATTATCATACCACCATTGCATACTTTCTGGCATATGCCAAACATTTAATAAACTTATAGTACTTCGTAAAAATACAGTGAACTTATGAGTCTCTTTCAATTCTAAGAAACGTTTTGTTACTGCTTCTGTTGTGTCATAGGTTGCAGGCCATCTTATATATTCTGACTCAGCAGGATTAGCACTGTCAAAACTTAATGCAAATTCAACATTCTTAAATTTGCTCCATTTTTCTATCCATTTTTCTTTAGGCATAATTGTGCAGTTTGTGCTGTAATTTAAGAATATTTCACTACAATCTCTTTCTGCTAAAAGTTTATCAACAAGTATCCATTGGTCTTTAGTCATAAGAGGCTCACCGCCTGTAAATTTAATATGTACTAAATCGTTTATAAAAGGATAGATATTTGCTATGTCACTTTTACTTTTTTCTGTCTTGTTCCAGGTTTTGCCAAATATTTCTTGTTCTTCTTTAAACCATTTCCAAGAATATCTACTATCGCACATTCTACAGGCTAGGTTGCAGTCATTGCTGATTGCTAATTCTATCCATCCAAGTTTAGGATTACTTATATCTACTAGTTGATCTATAGGAAGATCTTTGTTATCGTGATATCTTTCCCTTAGACTTTTCTTTCCACTTGCTTCTTCTTGATAACAGCGTACACATCCTTCTACTTCTTCACCGTTAAGCATTTTATTGCGTACATCATCCATCCATTCGCCATAAAATATTTCACTAAGACTTTTTTCGTGCAAGTTATTTTCTTTGGGTCTTGCATCTGAGAAGAATCTACAGCAAGGTTTTACTCTACCAGTAGGATCAATAAACTGATGGTCCCAAGCCATACTACAAAATGTTTTACTAGGTATTTCCATTATTCATATCCTAGTGCATTTATACTTAATTTAAATTTATTGATATCTTTACTTGGTGTAGCTCTATGTATTATATCAGAGCTGAAGGTAATCATTTTATTTTCCTGCCATTTATATGTAATAAAATCGGTTGTGTGTTTAAGTATGTTATCTTTTATAAATTCTTTTGTTTCAACATCTTGAAACTTATCTCCAATTATTACAATTTTTTTATTATATGAAAACTCTGTAAATTGTGTGCCTGCATCCTCATACCATTCTAAAGGAATAATAAAACCTTTTTTACATTGTAATTTATAATCTATATCATAGTTGTAATCATTATGCCAACCAACAAGATCATAAAATTTACCTACTTCTATATACCAACTGTATTTTTTAAATTCAGGATAATACTCACAAATGTTATCTACAATTTGTGCTTGAAAATCTTTTGGAAGTGTAAAGAATGTATTTCTTTTTCTAATTTTTTTTGGTAAATCTTCATAAGCTAAACATACATTTCGTAGTTTATTTTTTAGAGTAAAATCGATCATGCTGTGTTTTAATTCAAGCAAAACATAATTCCCTTCTTTCTAAGTTGTGAGCAGGTTGCACTATGTAAATATTTTGTATGAAACATAAAAATATCATTTATTTTCCATTTGTAACTATACTTTATACTAAAGCCCATATAATGCTCTTTATACCATCTCCATTTATCTTGCCAGTATTTTTTTCCATCTTCTTCTGATATTTTATAGCCTGGCGACCAACCTTCTATTGTAGTTCTATCCCTAACTGCTTTGTTAAAATAAGGTTTGTAATCTAAAGGTTTATCAACAGAAACAAGTTCTATATTTGTATCAGAAGTTTGA
>Ga0213859_10000635_pt1 | contig 15932 bp, 26 predicted proteins | sample PICome_2_FD_160133 | JGI IMG/M metagenome (GOLD analysis project Ga0213859, IMG submission 160133) | Coastal seawater microbial communities near Pivers Island, North Carolina, United States - PICO304 | ecosystem: Environmental > Aquatic > Marine > Coastal | place: USA: North Carolina... | reverse complement strand
AAGAACATCAATATTAACTAAGTCACCTGTAATGGTTGCACCACTAAGGGTCCCTGTGGCGTTAATATCATTAGCAGTAATTGTGCCACTGCTAACAACATCACCTGTAACAGTAATGCCACTAATATCTAATGTTCCAATATTGGCAACGTCAGCTGTTAAAACGGAATAGTTACCGTTTACATAGTTATTATTAATTCCAGTGGCTGTGTTAGTAAAAGTCTCTTGGAAGTTACCAACGATAAAATTGCCTTGACTACCGGTAGCAGTAATAAAAGTTCCGGTTCCTTGAACTTCAATTTGATCGGTAGTGATCATACCGACATCAATAGTATCGCCACTGAAGGTGCCACCAACTGAAAGGGCACCACTGACGACTACATCACCTGTAACGGTGACATCTTCTGAAAATACTGCTATGCCACTAACATTTAATCCAGAAGAAAATGAAACAAGTCCACTGACGTTTAAGCCAGAAGAAATGATTATGTTGGTGGCAATTAAAGGATCAAAGTTTAAAGAGTTAATATAATATTGATCAAGATAATCTCGGAACTGTATAAACGTTAGTTTTTTGTTCCGAAGAGCAGGGTCTACCTCAAAAACACTGACCAGGGTCAGTAAGTCAGCGTCATTAATTTCGCTAGCTGTAATAGCCGGAAATTGTGTAATCTTTCTATTTGGCACCCTGCTCTCATACCAACGGCCTAAACCTAATTATAGGTTGCCTTATTTATCTCGAATCTCAATTCGTGATAAGACATCTGCACCTGCATTCCAAATAAACTGGGTGCCAGTTACTAAACCACAAGAAAGTGCTAATACTACAAGGATTTCTGCAATAGTTAAATTGCGTCTAACGTAAACCACTTTGGGTTGAGTTTCTGCTACAGGTTGGGGGATTGGTGCAGAGGGCTGAGGTTTTGGCATTGGAGCAGGGGCAGACTGCTGTGGAAAGTTTTGGCTTCTTGCCGTAACTTGTTCAATTGCTTGCTGTAAAGCAGCTTCTCGCATTGCCTGAAAATCAGGAACGTTATAGACCACGCCAGGTTGTTGTCCTGGCGGCGGTGGTGGGGGTACCTGACCTTGCTGTACTGCTTGATCAAATTCTGCTGGTGTACTAAATCTCTGGCCTGCTGGGTCGGAGTAATAGTTATTTTCTTCTGGCAGCATTCCAGGGGTTTGATATTGCTGACTGGAAGTCACTTGATCTTCCATAAAAATCGCAGTATGTTTACAGAAACTGTAGCATTAATCTTTAGAGTATGTCGGATATCGAAAAGTCTTTAGCTTCTGTGACAGCAGAACTAAAAGGCATTAAAAATATTCTTTCTGCTATGTGGCATTCCAGGTATAACGACGGCACAACAGACAGAGTTAGTCCTGAATTTTTGGCTGATGAGTACATTTCTACAGAAGAATGTGCCAAACGTTTAGGTGTCTCTGATCAAACTATTAGAAACTGGATTCTGCAAGGTAAAAAGAAAGACCCTAAGAAGCGGATTCGGGGCTGGACCCAGGGTGTTCATTACGTCACCATTCCCATGGGCTCAAGAAAAAATGTCGTCCGCATTCCTTGGAATCAGTTAATTCTTACTTATTACAAAGGAGAGGAAGCAACCCTGCGTACTTTCGATTCAGTTGATGGTCCCGTTACTTATGACGATGTAGACCGCTCTCATTGGGATAACGTACCATTAGCAAATAAAGAAGATGCGTAATCGTTTTCAAGATTTGGATATTGGCAAACTAACGATTGAAAATTATCGTGAAATATTATCGTCTTCTCTCGCTGACCAGGTCTCAATTTTTATTCCGCCTCAGGGTTCATTTGATGATCTCTGCTTGCGTCGTTACATCACTGTTGTTAAAGAGTTTGAATTAGAAGACCCTAATAGCAATATGACGTTAGCCAACCGTTTGAGGTTGGCTTTTGCTGATATGCAACCAGATACGATTTGTAGTCGTTTCCCCAATGCTGATCTGCCTTTAAAACGTAGGTTACGTTGTGTAGCTGAGTATTTAATTCGATCTGGAGAGTTTGATAAAATGCGCGATGAAAATGGAAAGCTGATTAAAAAACGAGGAGTTCTTGGCAAAATGGTCGTTATTTACGAACCATTGCCTAAAATGTTTTCTGTATTGCAAAAACAAAAGCTAATTAAAAATGGATAGACGTGAAAAACTTTTAGAAGCAGTCTGCGGTAAAGACTTAGAAGGTAACAGTGCTCGTTATGCAGACGCTACCATCAAGTTAATTCTTGGCGATATGGGCAAATACTTTGTGAAATTCTGGGGCGAGGAAGGTCCAGGGGTCATGGTGTTTCAACCAAACAATAGTGAGCGCAGTATGTTCTGGCTAACGTTAGAAGAATTGCATAGTGCTAGTGAACAGGAATCTGGTGAACTAGGCGAAACTTTTGCGACAATTTTACAAGCGGCACAAAAGATTGATCCGCAAGCTGGTGCCGGTTACATCATTAACGATCACGAAGGAATGCGCTACTTTGCTATTGACTACAATGAAGCTGCTGCGTAATGAGCCTTCCTCAAAGCAAGGGTAACTATAAGTCAGAAGGTTTTGAGTGGATTTCTAATCGTGATTTAGTTGATTCTGCCCATTTTCTGATGGGCGGTATTGACTTAGATCCTGCTAGCAGTAAGGTTGCTAATGATTATGTTAATGCTGATCAGTACTTCACACCAACTGACGATGGTTTAAATCTACAGACGTGGCATGGAAATGTTTATTTATTTCCACCACACTTGTCTTATTTCTGGGATAAGAAAGGTGATCGCTGGAAAGCAACGAGAGGAATGTCGCCATCCTTAGTATCTGGTCAAGCAATTTGGTGGAGAACCTTAAGAAGAAAATGGTTGGCTGGTGAAGTTGAGCAAGCGATTTATTTTACTAACTATATGGACATGATGATGTATAACCAAGATATTTTTGATTTTCCAATTTGTATCATGAAGCAACGTCCTTCTTTAATTAGGCGTTATTTTGCTAATGACAAACTAGAGAAGAAGTGTACTGGATGTAGCTTCATTGTCTACTTACAGCCTAAGGATAATATTGGAGAAGCTACAGAAGCGTTTATCGATATTTATTCTGAAAAAGGCAGAATAATCGTCTAAGATATTTAGACCGAAGGAAGAACATGTCTGTTCTGAGTGACAAGGAGATCCGGGCTTTAGCCAAAGAAGGTATGATCTCCCCGTTCCAAGATCACCTGGTTAATAAAGAAAATGAAGTCCCGATTCTTAGCTACGGTCTATCGTCGTATGGCTACGACATTCGACTTTCTCCAAATCAGTGTTTGCTGTTTGGTGGCGTTCAGCACGGCATGTGTGACGCTAAAAATTTTGACCCTGAAATTTTAAAGGAGACTGAGTTACATGAAGACGAGCGCGGAAGTTATTTTATTCTTCCTCCTTTTGGCTATTGCCTCGGCGTTGCTGTTGAACATCTGGCTTTACCCAGAGACGTTACGGTGGTTGCTGTAGGTAAAAGTACATATGCCAGGGCTGGAATCATGGCAAATATTACTCCTGCAGAAGCTGGCTGGGAAGGCCATCTAACACTAGAGATTAGTAACTGCACTCCACTGTTTAATAAAATTTATGCCAACGAGGGCATCTGTCAACTCCTGTTCTATAGAGGAGAAGAATGTGAAGTTGATTATAAAACTCGTAAGGGTAAATATCAGGGACAACCTTACGAAGTTGTACTATCTAAAGTCTAGTAGTAGAGTTTACTAGTAGATGATTGCGGTTTATCCGCATAGTTTGTGGCTCCAGCTCTACCAAAAGCATCACCTTCAATGAAAGCTGGGGTTTGTCCTTGCAAATCTGTATATGGCTCATCATAGCTACGCTTCTGGCGATATTTTCCAGCGGCACGTGCTGCTTTCAATGACTGATCAACTTGACGCTGCTTCGCTACGTTGTCCGTACCAGCCGCTTGGGCGGTTTCTCGAACATCCTCAGAAAGACGACGCACATCAACGTCATAAGCCTTCCCAGGATTAAGATCACTAATTTCAGCGCCTGAGCTACCTGAATCTCGCGCTTTTTGGTAGTTAGGGTTATAAGCCATATGTCAATTATAATTGACATAAACTACAGGAAAAAGATGGGCTTCTTAAATGAATTCATGGGTAACCATGATCAACTTAAACAACGTATGGCGACGATGGATACGTTCGGTCAACCGATGGATAATGAAGCGAATGATGTACCTTTATACGATGAATACAATACTGGCCTTGCATTAACACAGCAAGATATGTCTGATCGTGTTAATTTAAGTATTGATCCTCGTGCACAACCCCGATGCGGACTGACCGGTCTAATTCCATCAGCAGAAATGGGAATTCAACAGGGAGCGGAACCGCAGCCGCGTCAGCTGGTGGTGGACATGGGTCAACTGTCACCGGAGGAGCAGGAACTATCAATGGTTCAACAACGGAAACTGAAAGCTGGTTTGAACCGGTAGAAGAAGAAATTTCTGATTGTCCAGGGGGAGTATGCCCAGTCCCTTGGGCAAAAAAAGAAGTAGATAATGTTAACCACCCTTCGCACTATACGGAGGGTGGGATTGAGTGTATTGAAGCCATCGAAGCGCAGCTAACGCCAGAAGAATATAAAGGGTACCTAAAAGGTAACGTTGCCAAGTATATTTGGAGAGAAAAACATAAAGGGGGTATTGAGTCACTTAAGAAAGCTCAATGGTATTTGAACAAATTAGTCGATCTAAAATAAATATATCCATTTTTTAGCATATGGAAAAAGATTTTGAGCCCAAACGGGGGAAGGGCTTAGGCACTCCCAAGATGAAAAAAGAGGCTATCGGGAAGAATACTCCCGCACCTCAGCCTAAACCTAAGCCTGAACCCAAGCGTGGTAAAGGTTTAGCTGATCCTGAATTACGTAAGAAGCGTTCAGTTAAAAAACGCGAGGAGACTCCCAAACGTTCTATCAAAAAACGCGAAGAACGTCCCAAGCGTACAATTAAAAAACGTGAGGAGACTCCTAAGCGTGCAATTAAAAAACGCACGAAACCTGAACCCAAGCGTGGTAAAGGTTTAGCTGATCCTAAAGAAAAGAAACCTTCTTTCCCTGGTGGTAAGCGTCCAGCGCCTAAACCGCCTGGTAAGAAACCTTCTTTCCCTGGTGGTAAACGTCCTCGTCCTGGTGTTGGTCCACGCCGTCGTCGCCGTACTGGACCTGGTCGGCGTACAGTAGGTTGATCGTTAAGTTGAGTAATGGCTAATCCTGACTATTACGATCTTCGTAAACTGAGGTCATTAGTAGAAAAACCTAAAGGTAAACCAAAGGCTAACCCTAATACCTCAGTTTTTAATCAGAAGACTAAACCAACAAAGAAAAAGAAAAAAGATTAGTCGCGTTGTCGCCAGTCATCCGTTTTTTCCTGACTGAACCACTCAACGATATCGTCGGCACTCTTGAATTCTGTACGGTGATTGCTTGGATCTGGGTCTCCCAGGTCCATTGCATTCATAAAATTGTCTAGTCCTTCTTTCGGCATATCAGGATTGGACGCAGCTCTGCGTGCTTTACGCAACATTTCACCAGCAGTGGTATTCGCTTTCGCTAGTTTTTCTGCCCAAATCATGTCAGGCAATTCCACTTCCGCATTTTTTGCGATGCGTCCGCAGATAAACTCTAGGCGGAGACGGTATTTAGTTGACAGCATTATCTCTATCTCAATCAAAAAGGCATTGCATCATCTTCGTCATCTTCGCCAAAAATGTCTTCATGGCGCATCATCGACAAAGCAAGCTGTGCCAATTCAAGATCGGTAGGGATATCAAACTCAAGTTCAATCTGCTCTGATTGGAGCATATCTTTAATTGCTTGAATTTCAAGCAACCGCTGATGATAGAGATTTAAAAGAGCTGCTTCCAGCTGCTCCCAAGTCATTTCCTTGGCTGCAATCTCTGCTTTACGCATGGCAAGCTGGAGATGTAGTGGTAAATCAAACTCCTTTGTAGCTTCTAAATCACCCATGCTTTTTTCTAATTCTGTTGTTATTTTAATCCCAGCACTTGTAAATTGTCTTCAAATCTTCCGTACTAAATTCTCTGTACAAGCTGTCACTATCTAAATCAAAATTGTTAGCAAATTCAGACAAAACGTAGGGAGAAATGCTGGTCTCTAAGGTACGGATTGCACGCACCTCATGGGGTGCTGCTGAATAATTACGAAAAGCTTTAAGCAAAATTTCAGTTGAATTCCAAGCACTCCCGTTAATGCTGTTCATAAACAACCGTGCTTCTTTTCTACGGCGCTCTACTAAACCACCAATAACACGATGCTGGTTATCGTAAATCCATTGCTGCATTGCTTCGGCTGCACTAACATATTCTTCACGTTCAATAAAATCAATAAGTGAACTGTAAAGGAAGCTTTCCCATCCAATGGAATGAATAAAAGATATTAAAGCCTGCTCCATATCCCCATCAAGACCGATGTTAAGGGCTTTCAATTCGTGAGCAATTACATTAACTTCTTTTAGTAGGTACTCTAATGCTTTCTTTTTGGTGCACAGATGGCCCTGCTTGACGGCAGAACCATCTGGATAGAACTGAGTCCCATATCCAATGGTATATGGCTCTGAGCCGGTCTCAGGATCCGGATATGCTTTCTCATTAAAACCCTCAAAGGTTTTAATGATGTTCAAAGCATCTTTATATGGATACATCAAACCGACTGCATATCTTTACACTATATATTATTTTCCTTGTCCACGGTATTTTTTACGTCCGTGATTGGCTTTTGAATGCTTGCCTGACCCTTGACGCGTTTTTTTGGGCTTTGCAACAACGTAGCCACCGCCTTTTTTCATAGATCTAAAGATGCTTCACACAGAATACTAAACAAAAATGTCTTCATCTGCTGCAGATTAATTTGTTCTTGTGCAGGTCGAGCTGGAGATCCAGGCCAATGTTGAATGGCATCACAGACTGCTGTGTATAAAGTACGACAATCTTCTACTGACATCTCCATTTCAACGTTGACCATTATCCGTAGAAGTCAGGGATACCTTGTAAAGTAGCAAGGTCGTCAATTCCAAAATTACCTGTTCTAAATAAATAAGCAGACATTGTAGGATCCAAAGCCATGGTCGCGCCTACAGGACTACCAATATCTTGTCCTTCTCTTAGTTTTTGTTGAAGCAAAGGGCTAAAAGCTCTGGTTCTAAAAGGGTTATTTTTAATTTCTGCTTCTCCAGTGCGTAGTGCTGCTGCCTGGTAACGGCTTGCTGCATTAGATGCCTTAGCAAATTGTTTACGACTTTGCGGAGTTAATAGTCTAGGATCCATATTATTTACTTAAATGTATAACGATTCATAAACTCAGATAGTTTTATCATTGCATCATTTTGATCTGCTTCACCAAAATTTGGATTGCCAATAACCATCATATATTTACCAGCGATTTCCTCAAATTGCTTTTTAGGAATTTTAATTTGTTGGTTAGGGATATTCATATCACCATTTCACTTTATATACTGTTGAGTATCTTTAACAACCATAGCAATATCCTTTTCAAACTCTCCAATCATATTTAATGTATGTTGATACTCTAAACTACCTGGCACAAGATTTCTTAACGCACCTTTTAGATTATTTAAACCCTGCTGAAGAGTAGGTATTTGTGATTGATATTTTCCTGCTAAATTCATTACCACTTCACCTTATGTGACCAATAACGTGCTGACATTTTGCTAGGGTTTTTATCTTGAGCGTTATGTCGTGCGTAATATGAACGCTTACGTGCTTTCTCTTTTTCTGTCTTCGGGTTTTTCCCAGCGCCCTTTACGCCCTGTTGTCCGAAACGAATCAACTTCTCTTTACCACCTTCTTTCGCAAGAACCATGTGAGACTTTGTCGGATGATTTGGAGTCCGAACCGGCTTGTTGGGTTTCAAGCGATCTTTTGCTTTTTTAGCTGCGCTAGCAGCCTTCTTATGTTTAGACATTATTAGAAGTAATCGAATGAACCAAAGCCGCCTAAATCTTGCATACCACTGTATTTATTAGTATAGTCGTCATATTCTTTTTCTTTATCTCCGAATATATCAAAGTAACTGCTTTCTTTATCTTTATAAGAAGATTTAATTGTATCGTCTCCGAACATAGTTTGGCTATCACCCATCAATCCTCCCAGAGATCCCAAAGCACTAAAGGGATCACTCATATCTAAATCATCAAACATTCCTCCAATACCATCTCCACTTAAAGCATCTTGAATCATATTCATATCACCTTGATCTGCATCAGGCATAAACTCCTTAAAGAACTCTTCTTCTGTTCCGCTATAACCGCTGTTAGCAAATAAAGCATATAAAGGATTTGCATCATCACTAATTGCATCTTTATCGTAATCTTCTTCTCTTTCGATATAACTAACTCCAAGTATCTTTTGAGAAGGTTTCTTTTTTCTTTCGTTATAGTATTTAATCATTGCGCGGATCTCATCCGCGCTCCCGGTTGTCAATCCATTAATAACTGCATCACGTACTTCATCAGGGTTTAAACCTTTAGCATCAATACCTAAATCTTTTAATTGTTCAAAGTATTCATCTGTACCGACTTCATAATCACTCAATAAATCATCTGCATACTTTTCAGGAGACACAAAGTCCATGAAAGGTTTATTGCCAAACTTTAAATCCATCTCAGCAATGGATGGCATAATTTCTTCAGCAATAAAATTTTCAATATCTGCATTACTAATTAGATCTTTTGCACCATCAAATTTCTTTTTATGACCAACAACGTTGTAGTGTAATTTGGCAAACTGTTCCTTATCGTTTATATCAAATCCATATTTCGCTGCCATTTTTTTCCAGCTTTTACCTCCAAGGTACTTTTGTTTTTGCTTTGGATCTTTTTTTGCTTCATCCCAGTCTTCCTCAAATTTTGCTTTTTGAGCCTCATACTCTGCTTGTTTAGCAGCACTAATTCCTTCATAGGTTCCGTCTTCTAATTTTTTGTAAGAGTTTAAAGGGTCAGCATAAAAATTAGAACTAAAACCTATTTCTTTTCCTTGTAAATCTTGATAAAACTTTTTAGTTTTTTTATCGATTAGTTCTTCATAGCTTTTAAGAGTAGTCTCTGTTTGTAAAATATTTTCTTCATCTTGTTTAACATCAATATAGCTAATAAACTCATCAATAGATCTTGAGTAATCAAAACGAGGTTTAATATAATCTTTAACAAAAGAATCCATAAATTCTTTTTCTAGCTTATATGTTTCTTTTGCTTCCGCTGTACCTTTAACTTTTTTCATCTCTTCATATCTTTTACTCAGCTCCCCATCAAACCATTTCTGCCAGTTATATTGAGCCCCTTGGAGAAATCCAAGACCGGCCAAATTTTCAATTCCTTTTGATCCTCCAAATAAAGAACCAGCATCGACACCAGCCATGCCAGCAGCACCGCCAATTTCTGACAAAAAGGAGTTAGATAGACTCTCTCCCATGCCAGCAATTTCATTAAAACCTGGAAGCCCTTTGAACATTTCAAATTCGGCTTCTTTAGCTTTCTGTTGCTTTAATTGATCAACTGTTGTTTTTAAAAGATCAGCAGCTAATCCACGGAAGGCATCTTGTTGAGCAGCTTTTACACCAAGAGTATTATCTTGTAAAAGCTTGACTAGGAAAGCATCTTTATTTTTTGTAAATTGAACTTCACTACCTTCGTCATTAAGACCTAATAACTGCTTTCTAATTTCTTGTTTTTCTGCGTCAGATAAACTACCATAACTTTCAGAATATTTCTTGGTAAGATCTGTAGGTCCCATTATGCTGCTTCAAGCCGTAGCTCTGTTGTATCAGATATAAATTCTATTTTATCTCCTTTCGTCCATTCGATGATTCTTTCAAGTTTTTTCTCGCAGAAAAAATCTTGTTTGTAATACCATTCTTCAAGATCTTCCGACCCCTTATTTCCATTACAGCGTAAACAAGCAGGTACCAGATTAAACCAAGCAGAACTACCAGACTTAAACTTTGGAACAATGTGATCCAAACTAGTAGCGTTATCAGAGCAGTAAGCGCATTTATGATCCCAAGCCTCGTATATACATTGTCGAAAACGTCTTTTAGCTAATCGCGGAGTTAGTTCAATGAGAAGGACGAGAGGTTCGTTCTCCGTTCTGAACATGTTTTCCTAGCCGTTATCTTATTTTATGTCTGCCAAACCTCACATAACTTTACACACATTAAACGAATCGATATAATCTCCAATCAACTTGACATAAATTTGTGAAAGCCTAATTTAAATATGTAGCTCCAACCACCTCATGCAAGCACTTTCTAAGAACTGGGCTCCTGTCCACAAAGCCGAACGGATCCTCGACATCGATCGCAAGGACCTTCACCGCATGCGTGATAACGGTACGTTCAAACTTGGCAGACATTATGGTGCAGGACCCTTGACTCGGTCAAGGGATACATACTACTGGAATATTCCTTTAGTCCAAAACCGCTTGTCAGAGTTAGAAAATCAAAAAGTCAAGCCGTTAAAAGAGACTTCCCAGTCTGCTTCTGACAATCGCCTGACTGCTTGAGGGGGGTGTAATAGACTTTACGGACTTTATGCGCCAGTAGCAAACCTTTGATGGTAAGGCTCACGTTGCCATAGCCACAGGTTTTTTCAAGGCTAGAACAGAGGGAAGACCAGCGGCTCTTCAGGTTGAAGGGCTGCTTTTCTTTGAGTTGAAACAAGAAAACCCACTGGGGATGAAGTGGGCGAATAGAACGTTTTTTTGATTTGATGTTAATGCTGTTGTCATCGTTCCAGGTGAACCCCTTTAGTTCCAAAGGAGTCTTGCCATAAGTGGCAACCATGGCTAAAAGCCATCCGACATCTTCCATGTCAGATTGAGTCTTCAAAGAAAAGATTTCGTCAACGATACGTGGGTCCGTTGGGAGATGCATGTGCAACATGATACGGATACAGTAGTAAGGAAACTATAGACACTGGATTGACCTTTATGGACTGCTTAAGTTTTAGATCAAGTTTTCTTATTAAAACTTGATGAATACATTATAAAGGATTAAGTAGTGTCAAGTCAAATTAATACCCAACACCAGAAGGGAAGCGCCAGTCTTTGACGACATAGTTTTCTTGTTTTGTAGGTGCTGTAGGAGTCTCACCAGACGCGACATTGTATATATTTCCTTCGGAATCGACCATAAAGAAATCTTGAATTCGTATGAATTCTTGAGGCATATTAATTAGCTTTTGTAACATCACACTCATTATTGGTGACTGTACGTTAAAAGGAGGTGTATCCATATAACCTAATCCGTAGTAAGCAAGGCGATCAAACGCCTTGCGTTGTTTCATTTCTGTATCTAATACAAGTTTGTTTTCCCACTCACTCATAAAACCATCTTCCACAGGAAAGTCAGAAGGTTCGTTGGGAAACTCACCATCTGAAAATTTCATTGCATAAATATGTTTGCAATATCGATATTGATCTAATGTATATGTCCAAGTATCAGAAATCTCTGTAATATCTAAACCACTTTGTTTATAGTCACGATATTTAGGCATACCTTCTGCCACACCACTTGGATTATCTCCAAAATCTCTGGTATAAATAGAACCAAAGTCATTAAAAACAGCTGGGTTATCTCTGTATAAAGTTTTAGGATCCTCTAAGATTTTGCCTGATTCTGTTAAAGATACGCCTAAAACAGAGTATTTATTATCTTCTCCACTGGGATAGACAATGGTCATAAAAGAGTTACCTAAGGCAATATCAGTTATTTGCTGTTGCGCTGCGTTTAGTACATTGCCACGGTTAACCATTTCTTCCGTACGGCCTGGTTTAATAGTGGAAACCTTGGCCTTTGCAAATTGTGGTTTCTTATACAATCCAAGCGTTGAAAGATATGCGTAATTTCTGCGTGTAAAATCTTGACAAGTACACGCGTAGCGTGCACCAGACTGAAGAAATCTACCTGAATGAAAAGGTATGCGAGAGGGTGTTTGTAAAACACCTGAATCTATTGTTGCTTCTACAGAGCCTATTTTTTCAACTTTGAGAATGCCCTGGTTTTGATCAACATCAGCAAGTACAGCTTGTACAAAGCCAAAGCGTTTTCCAGTAGCTGGGTCAATCGTGTCTTGGTCAATCGGATCTCCACTAAGGGTGATAATCTTATCTTCTAATGTATCTCCATTTGCAGGTTTAAAACTAACACCACCAGATAAAGTAACAAAAAACGGTGGAGGAAGAGGTGCACTAACACCTGAAACAGTGCCTGAACTAAACGTTCCACTTAGTTGAATGTACCAGTAATTAAGATTGTCTTGTGGTTTATCCAAGAATAAAATATCTGGCTCTACTTCTCCTGAAATAGCAAGAGGTGTCCCTTGCTCGTCTGTCATACGATCAAATCTTAAGTTGCCAGGATTAATTCGTCCTGACCAATGCATTCCAAGTTCTTTATTATCTGTTAAAAACCCCTGAAGGCAACCTGACATAAAAGGTGCTCTTCCGCTACCGATAATATCAACATGATCAAAGATTGGAATTTGATACCTAAAATCGTAAAAGAAAGGTCTTTCTACACCATTTGCTGCTGCCAACTCCCAGCCACGCCTCCAGCGTGACCAGGTAGACTCTCTATCACTGGTATAAATTGTATTTGGAAGACTACCTCCAAATGCTGCACGAACTGGCTGAACAGTATATTCTTCTACTTTTCTTATTCGACTAAAGGAATCAGCACCAAAATTACCGAAGTTACCTCTTTGTCTTTTCCGGGCCATATCAATAGAATCCGCCTTGTGCAAAGACGTGTGCGCCTGGAATGTAACCTGAAGTGGTAGATTGATTTCCTTTTTGTACAACACCAACGTATAAACGATCACCCCGTTGGAGATTAATTGCGCGGTTCTTAAGAGGCACTCCAGAAGTAGTTAAACCTGCTGTTGAACCTTGTTGGGGAACAGGCACATTAATCTCAGGCATCACGTCTGAACAGTCAACTGCAGCAACATTAGGGGGAACAGTTTTTGTAAATAAAACTGTATAATCACCATCACCTGGAATAGGAACAGTTGTACCACGTGTGTGATAAACCGCAAAAGTAATAGAAGGAGTTTGACCAGATTCAAATGCAGTAAAGGTAAAACCTGTATTGGCAGCGCCTACACCTGAATAAGCTAACTCAGTATTAATGCCACCAAATGCAACTGAGCCTGTATAGGTGTAATAACCAGCTCCAAATTCTGCACCACCAACACCACTAATTACGCCAGTAGTTTCAACATGAACTACTTGACCACTAACGACACCAATTAAATCACCAGCAGTTGCTGCATTAACTGTGTAATCAACACTGTTAGCAAAAGGAATGTCATCTCGTACAATGCGGATGGAGTCAATAATGCCACCACTGTTATTGTCAGAGCTTAAGCTAGCGTCCATGTCAACCAGAATTGCTGGTGTTTGACCACCCTGTACCATTAAGTTGGTTGAGTTACCAACTACTTGGTTAGTAACACGAGCACGAGAAATAAGCGGGCGATCAATAAATACAGGCTGCTTATTTGTATTGGTGGAGGACATCTTATGTTGTTGGCAGTTCTTCTATTTTAAAACAGTCTATTATAAAAGTCATTGTAGTTTTGCATTAAGCTTCCAGGGCTTACAAAACCTCCTCCTAATTTAATTTGATCAACTAACTGTTGTGGTAAAGAGCGTTTTTTCCTTTGTTCTTCTTCACTACGTCCTTGATTGATTACCTGTTGTGCCAAAGAAGCTGTGCTACCTCTTTGACTTGCCATTCCCATTACTTGGCCTAATAAATTTTGTTTTAATTGATCAACTAAAGACTTAGGCTTATCCTCTTTTTTAGCAGTATCAGCTGTACCAAAAATATAATTAGTAAGAAAGTTATTGGTAATGCTATTTCTAAGATTACTTTTGGTTGCGTCTGTAGTTGTTCCAGGTTGTTGTGGTTGCCCTACCAAAGCGCCTTCTGGAGTAACACCTAATTTATTTTGTGCTGTGGCGTAATGTACGCCCCCTGGTTTAAAACGTTTAACTGAATCAGCTACAGATGTGCCAAAAGAATCTTTTGCATAAATATTTGCATCTGGATTACCACCTAAGATAGTGGCATATACTTTTTCAACTCCCATACCTGGTTTATAACCTCGTCCTTTTAACCATTTTTCAACGTGCGGCATTTGTTCCGCAAGTGTGTAATTGCCAATTCTAGATGGATCTAAACCAGCTTCTCCACGTTCTGTTTTACCAAATTGGATTGCACCATAATAATTACCACCTTGACCACCCCAGATATTGGGATTAATTCCTGATTCTTGTTGCAAGATTGCACCAAAGGAATAAGGATCCATTCCTAAGTTATTAGCTGTTTGAAAAACAGCAGCTCTATCAGCAGGAGTAAGTTTATATTGTTTAGACATAAAGATTACATTCCACGGCGGTTTTGTGCAAGCATATTGATAAGCTTATCTACTTCTCGACTTTGTGCATCATATTGATATGGAAAATTATCGGTTGCACCACCTATTAGTTCATTTTGTGCATCTGCATTAATCATTGAACCAGGAAGTTGCACTCCTCTTTCTTGAATAGTGTTTTCTAAAGATTGCGTAGAGCGGTCAGGGAACATTTCGCGCATTTGATAACTCATTGAAGTTTTGTTATCAAACAGAGGATAAAGCTCACGACGAATTGCTGAACCTAATTTTGCAGTTTTAGGACCTTCTGTTTGGGATTCGGCTGCTCCTTGTCCTTGTTGATATCCTTGTAATTGATAAAAACCAGGATCCATGTAAGTTTGCTCTGCACTAGGTGGGAGCTGAGTGGAAGTATCAACAACACTAGGTTTTACATCTGCACTGGTAACAGTACGACCAATGCTTGGATCAAACTGAAGATCAACATTGTATCCAAGATCTGGAATAGAAGGATCTGCTAAAGAACTGGGCACTGGATATGCAACGTCCCTTGCAATTTCATATCCAACTTGTCCAGGGCGTACGTTTTTAGCTAACTCGGGATTTGCTTTTGCCCATTCAGCTAGTCCTTGATCACGCACTTTTGCTCGTTCTGCTGCAATATCCTGTTTTTGCATATCAGGATTAGATTGCACCATCGCTTCAACCCGTGCACGTTCTTTTGCGTATGCACGGTCTTGAGGTGAAAGCTGAGAAACAGGTGAAGGCTGCGTGGTAGGTAAATTTTGTTGAACGGAAGTAGGAGCAATGTAACCACCTCCTGGAGCATTGGGATTTAGTGATTGTGCTTGACCTGCATTACCACCTCCTACACCTGTAGGAATGCCTTCCGGATAATCAGTAACAACACGGGCTGATGCAGGCAGTGTTCCATACATCACAGGACTTCCTGCTTGATAATTACCAGCGGCATCAACAGTGTATGAACGCTGTGCTTCAGGAGTGCCTTGTAAAAATTGCTGAAGAAACTGACCTGCTGCACGTCCAATATCAGTATCTTTATCTGGTGTCATTCCAGGGATTGCTTGAGCAGCTTTATCTACAAAACTACCAGATCGTCCTTGTCCATAAATAAATGGACCACCAATAAGAGCGTCTAACATAATCAGCGATGGGTAATGTTGAGGTAGATATTTGCACCGACTGCTGTATCAGCGGGGCCAGGTAAAGCTTGAATAAACTCAGCTCCAGAACGCTCAAAACGATAACGTGCCTGGAAAGGATCTTTGTAGTTTGCAACGTAGAGAATCTGTGCAAGACGATTTGTCTCATACAGATAAACTTCGTCCCATACTTTCAAAGCTTCTTTGACACTGCTGGAACGAATCGTACGATCAACGTCACCAACAATACCTTCAACTCGGGTGCTAGGAGGCTGGAAGCCATCTTCAAA
>Ga0213859_10000632_pt1 | contig 15933 bp, 20 predicted proteins | sample PICome_2_FD_160133 | JGI IMG/M metagenome (GOLD analysis project Ga0213859, IMG submission 160133) | Coastal seawater microbial communities near Pivers Island, North Carolina, United States - PICO304 | ecosystem: Environmental > Aquatic > Marine > Coastal | place: USA: North Carolina... | reverse complement strand
CCCCATTATTAAAATAAACACCACTAACACTATTACCTACATTGTTTGTATCAAACACAAGACCAACACCAAAACCATTTTTACTTGATTTTATATCTTTCGAAAGTGATTTTAATTTATCGGTGTTATAAAGCGTTACCACTCCAATATTTTTTATCTCTATCGTTTCATTATCCTTAGTAAGTAAATCGTATTTGAACATATCTTTTTTTTTTATCCTTACAAATATATGAATTATTTTTTAGACTTACAAACTGTAAAAGTTAATCCCCAACTTTTTACATCTGCAAATTCAGAAGCATCAATCATGAAACCATTTTTAATTTCTTGTTTTTCAAACATGTAATCTCGTAATGGTTTTGCACTTTCACCAGTGATGAAAATAGGGTTTGAAAAAAAACATAAGTTAACATTATCAGAAATCTCACATAGACGGTAAATAAATTGAAAGTACATTTGGTTTGATGAACGACCGAAACCTTTTTCTTTCATCTCTTCTGAAATCATGTTCTGTAAACCTTTGGTTCCACCCTTACCAAATCCACTACCCGTAAATTTGTAAGGTGGATTCATCAATACAATGATTTGACGACCTTCCTCGATAGCGTTACGAAGACCTTCAGGAAGTTTCTCGTAGTCATCGTTCAAGAAGTCGTACTGGAACTTTGTAGACTCAGGATTGTAACCCATTTGGTTTGCAGTATCGATATCTGATTGGTTCAAAGTTGAGACATACAACTCACCGAATTTGTAGTCACGAGTCAAGTTACCTGTTCCCCATGCTGGGTCCCATACTACATACTTTTCTTTCCAATCATCACCATAAACTGATGCAATGTATTCGTGTGCCTTATCAACCCAAATGGTTGGTGTGAAGAACTCACCTTGCTTGCGACGAGTAGTATCTTCAACCAAACGGTCAACAACTGCAGTCAACTTCTCCTTCTGTGATGGTGAGTAAGATGATGCAAAGTGAGCAAAGAATGACTCAAAACCTTCACGAGACTGAACAGGTACCTCACCGAACGCTTTTGTAACAATCATCTTACGACGCTTTACAGGGTGAAGGTAGTTATCATCATGGTTAACCAACAACTGGACAAACAAGTTTGACTTCTCATTTGTAGTCAACTTACATCTCTTACCCAATACCTTATCATCAAAGTAACGAAATACCTCGGTAATGTTCTTGTCTGTCACCAACACTTTACGTTGAATGTTGTCTGTTAGGTCCTTTACTTTATCAACACATTGTGAGAATCCATCAGGATTAAAGATAAATGGGTTAATATTTTCGTCCTGAATAAGTTTAGTAATCAATTCAGGAATACGGTAAGCCGAAGATGGTGCGGTGGACCAATCAATATCCAAATCCAAATACTTCAACACGTCATTTACGTGTACTACAAAACATTCGTTACGGTCACCAACAAAAATGGTAGAGGGTGGAATAATACCCTTATTGTAAAACTTCCTAATGTAAAAAATCGACTGAGCCAATACTTTACAAACCTCAACTTTATTTGTGAGTTGGAGGTCGTCTTTGAACTCCAGCAAGGTACGAATCTTATGTTTCTTAGAAACCGCGAAACCATCACAACCGAAAGGTGACGTGATTTCAAGGTCACTAAACTTATTCATCAAAGCATGACGGTACAGATTCTCTACGTCTTTCTCGTTAAGTGTTTTATGTAGTTCTTGAATTCCCATGAGTACAAATATAAGTATAGTTTTTTAAAAAACAAATTTTTTTGTCTCTTTCCCGTCCTTTCCCCTTGACAAGGCTTGAGATATTAATTATAATTAATAAAAAAACATTACAATTATGACAGAATTACAAGAAATTACAAGAATGGAATCTCAAATCGAGAGTTTATCTGAATCACTACAGGAGTTAAAGTTAAAGTGGTTTTCTCTTTCAATTAAAGAAGAATTATACCCAAGTAAAAAAGAGTCTAAAAAACGAGATAAGGTAGGTTTTAGGGTTAATAACAAGGTTTACTTGGATACTTATTTCGCCCCAAGTTTTAGGAAGTTTATGGATGATTTATGTTTAATTCCGTTTATTGATGTCGACTTTTTTCAAAGACATATGGGTAATGAAAAAGGAGACGGGACATTTAGAATGGTGAATAATTTTAAAAAAGTGAAACCGACTGATGTTAATGTTTTACCTGTTGGTGGTTTCTATAAAACCAGTACTGATTCTGAATTAAAGAAGAAACATATAATTTCTATTTGTGAGGAGTTAAACTACGAATTAGAATTCATTAACTTATGATTCGTAGAAAATTACATCTACACCACTCTCTTCAAACATTACTCGTGACCGAGCAGCATGGGCGTCCCAATGTTCACGGTTACGAGTAGTGTCTTGTTTCTTACAGTATATCCTTTTGATGCCTGCGTTAATAATACCCCTACAACAATCAGAACACGGAACACCACAGGTTAGGTACATAGTACAGTCCTTTGTACTTACACCAATACGAGCAGCATTTAGTATTGCATTCATCTCAGCATGGACAATCCAATAATACTTTTCAGGTCTTACCTGTCTTTCATCCACTTCATCGTCAATACCACGAGGAAATGAGTTGTACCCTGTGGATACAATCTCATTATCCTGTCCAACTATCACCGCACCTATCTGTGTCCGTTTGTCCTTAGATTTAAGTTTTACCGTCTCTGCGATATTCAAAAAGTATTCAGTCCAATTCATTAGAAATTAGATTCAAATCCATCAACGTATTTCTCGTGATACTCAATTATCTTGTCAACACCTTCTTCAGCCGAATCAACAATTCTAAACAATTCAAAGTCTTTCTCACTCATTCTACCCTCACTATATACCTTATCTTTCAACCAATCAATAAGTCCCCCCCAATAGTCTTTACCAACAAGTACGATTGGATATTTGATGTTGTGTCCCGTTTGTGCTAGTGTCAAAGCTTCAAATAACTCATCGAGTGTACCCAAACCACCAGGGAATACCATGAAACCCTGTGAATACTTTAGGAACATAACCTTACGAGTAAAGAAATATCTATTCTCAACACCTAACTGAACGTATTCATTCATCCCCGATTCAAAAGGTAGTTCGATACCAATACCTACTGATACACCATTTTCCTCATAAGCCCCTTTGTTCGCAGCTTCCATAATGCCTGGTCCACCTCCTGTGATAACACCGAAATCGTTTTCAGATAATAGTTTACCCGCTTTATACGCTTCTTTATACCATTTATCATCACTCTTTGTTCTTGCGGAACCAAATACTGAAATACAATCTTTGTTTAGTTCATTAAATGTGTCGAATCCTTTTGTGAATTCACCTTGCATCCTGAGGATTTGCCATGCATCTTTTTCTTTACTCATACGACTTCGATTTTGTTTTGTAGTTTACCTTGTTTTGAAATACTATCAATTACTTTCTTTTTGTGTTCTTTGTTTCCCCATGTCAGTACGTGTACATTACCTACCTGTTTAATACTACTTCTGTAGTTACTAAGTATGTTTACCGGAAATTCTTCAACATTACGTTTAATAAATTCACTATTACACATCTCATCTTCACCAACACTTTCAACACCTAACTTGGTTGTCTCAGTAATATATTCATAATCAAAATTCTTTTGCACTCTTTCTCCATCAACAAAGAACATAATTTCATCTTTGTGTAGCTTTTCCAAATTCTGATTTGTTTCTTTTACGATAAATTGATTTAGTCCGTTGGTACCACTACCTCCTTTAACTCCTTTTACGTGTTTTACAATACCGTTATTGTAACAAGTATTTGGTGTTGTAAACTTTTCACCCATAAACTCTAGGTAACCATCTTCGGTTAGAGTAACCTCATAGTCAGTACCCAAGTATCTACGAATCAATGTAGTACGACCAATTTCTTTTGCAATTGCACGTAGTCGGGAATCGATATCATCTTTCTTATCCACTTTGGTGTTATCGAACTGGTACATAGTTCCTCCATATACATCCATAAATGAAGTGAAGTCATTTACCAATGTATCATCCTCATCTTCAAACCACTCTCCGTTAGTATTTCTACTACTCAAAATAGAATGGAGCATCTTTTCAACTTTATACATATCATCGACTTCGTATACTTTGATATGTCGATATAGAATTGGTGACTTAGTTTTAGACCAATTGCTCTCCCTTTGTTCAGGATTAATCGTTAGTCCAATCTTTTTGTCTGTGATGTTTAGCTCACGACCTGTTATGTCGTAATGTTCACCAATGTATATGTACTGTTTACTCTCCATATTACAAATATAGTAAAAATATAGTGTAAAAAAAAGAGACTCCGAAGAGTCTCTTTAAATGTTTTTTCAACCGATCGGTTTGAGGTAACATCAGACCCGAACTTAGAAGCCAAGTTCTCGACTTGGAGGTTGTGAGGATTAACTCCATATCCTTTGTGAATTTCAACCGATTGGTTTGAGGTTTCACTGACCCGAACTTAGAAGCCAAGTTCTCGACTTGGAGGTTGTGAGGATTAACTCCATATCCTTTAATCGTTTTCTTTATTCTCGTCTCAGTACAAACAATTTTAAACTCCTGACGACCAGTTAACCACCGTTAACAATACAAATATATAAACTGTTTTTTAATTTTCCAAAAATATTCTATGAAAAATTTCAATTTTTTTACCTTCAACCAATGTTATCACCGGATCTTTATCACGATTTTTAAAAAATTTTTTATTGGTTAAAGACACACCTGAGGTTATAATTTTCAAAGCCATATCACCAATACCTCTAACCTCAATATCCGCAACAAATTCTACATCACCAATAATTTCATTGTAACCATAAAAAATAACTCTGTTTCTGTCAAACTCAAAATCATAAAGGTTATCTATTGTATTATAAACCTGATTAAAATTACGGTTTATAATATCCCATAACCACATATTATAAACTCCACTTTTCCAATGACCAGATATAATACTTTTCATAATATGATAATTCTCAGGTTCTTCGGGATTGTATCTACCACTACGTCTATTCATCTGCTCATCAGATACACCAACAGACAATGTTCTATCTCCTCTCGTAATTTTAGGGAGATAAAATGTTCTACCTCTAAATTCAAGTATTATGTTTTTTACGCAGTTTAATAGATTCATATCTATAAATACTACTTATTTTTTCTTTTTTCTAACATTTGTTCTCTAGAAACTATAAACTTGTTTTTTGGGTTTTGGTTGTCTGAGTTATAAGAAACTACGTCTTTTACTCTCCTTTTACTCAGTTCAATATAATCTTCAACGATATCAATACCAATATAGTTCCTATTATTTAATTTTGCCATTTTTAATGTTGTGCCACTCCCACACATTGGGTCGAGTACTACATCTCCTTCATTACTCCATGATAATATATGGTCTTCTACCATACTTTCAGGAAATATTGCTGGGTGTTGGTGTGCGTACTTATCTTTAGTATTATAACCATATCCATTAATCACGTACCAAATATTAGTTCTTGTACCATACTCCGCAACTGTAAAACTACCTCCTTGAGTTATATTGCCGTCTGCATCTTTCTGAGATGTTTTACCGAAGTTCTGCGCACCTGCCCATCTGTTTTCTTTATCCCTAAGTAAATTAACCGTCTTTGGTTTACCTTTGGATAACACAAACATATATTCAAAACTTTGTGAATATCTACCTGTCTCAGGAAACGAAGCTGAGTTCTTTTGATATATCATAGTATCATATATCTTGAATCCGACCTCCTGAAACCCTAAGGCTTGTTTGAATGAGGATCCGGTTTCTCCTCCATTCTTGACTTGGTCCCCTACAACCCAGACAACAACACCACCCTTTTTTGTTACTCTGTACAATTCTCGTGCCATCTCAAAGAATGGAAATGAGAAACCTCCTTCATATTCCACACCTTCTTTCACATTACCCTGATACCTTCTTATGTTGTCATAAGGAGGTGAAGTGATAGTCATATCTATACTGTTCTTATCAATAGTTTTAAGAACATCAACTGCGTTTCCATGAAGTATTGTGTTCATTATTGTAAGACTTTAGATACGTTATTACTTTTTTCTATTTTAACTATGGAGTCAGACCACTGACTTACCATTGGGTTGTGTGTTATTACAAAAATCTTTTCGAAGTATGATTTAATCTTATGGAAGAACTCTGACACCATTTCGAGATTATCGTTGGATATCTTTCCGAATACTTCGTCGAATACAACAACATTTGGTTTTGGTAACGAACATACTTTAGATAGTACAGCTCTCAAAGCTAGTGACGCTATAGTTCTTTCATAACCACTACCACTACTCATCAATTTTTCAATCTGAGTATTATTATCCACCATCCAAAACTCTACCTCATCTTTTTCGGAAATACGAACTTCGAGTTTGAACTCGGCAGAATCCATAAGTAGTCGTTGTAACTCAGAGTTGATAACAGGTGTCATACTTCTCATAATCATTTTAGATATTCCTTTCTTACCAAATAAGTCTAAGTAAATCTTATAGATTCTGAGTTGTTCTTCTTCTTGTTTAATACGTTCTATGTATTCTTTTAACTCAACTATCTTCTCTTTATGTTTGTCAATATTATTCTTTGATGTTGTAATAGAAGAGTTGATGTTTTCTTTTTCCCTGTTTAACTCATCTAGTCTCATGTCAGCCTTAACTAACATCTCATCAATCTTATTGTTTTCTTTTACTTTAGCCTCCTGTTCCCTAAATCGTTTTAAGTTATCCTCAACGTTACTTTTCTTTAATTCAAATGACTCAAGTTGTATCTCATACTTCTCTTTTACCAGTTTGTTTTTTTCATATTCATCAAACTGTTCTTTAAGGTTAACAAACGATTCTTCATTCTTAGTTAGTTTTTTAACTTCTTTTGTTAAAGTCTTAATCGAATCTTTTAAACTAACTAATTCTACTTTCTTTTTTTCTGAATACTCCGACTGAGCTAATGTTATACCACAATATTGACACTTTATACCTCCTTCAAATTCTTTTAGTTCGGATTCAATGTCCTCAACTTTAGACTCTGTAGTACCCAAAGAAATCTTAGACTCAGATAGTAAATCTTTTACTTTATCGTGTTCATCTTCTTTATAAAATTCTGATGGTTCTACTATCTTAAGTTCATCGATTTCAGACTTGGTATTATGTATCTTAAGTTTGTAACTATTAATCTCCGCCTCTAAGGTGTCAGGATTTGTTCTTAACAAATCATTATCGATGCCGGTGTGTTTTTTTTGTATCCATTCATCTCTATATGACTGACCTTTTTCTATCCTATCATTAACATCTTTTAGTTGAGTGTTATATGTTTTAATATTCTCTTCTTCCTCTGATATACTTTCTTTATTAGTTTCAATATCAGATTTTAAATCTTGGATATTATAAAGGTTAGATGTCATCCTTTTACTAAAGTTGGATGTTATTTCTTTGGCCGCTTCTTCCTTTATTTTTAATGAATCTAAACCTAAAAATCTAGAAAGTACTTGTCCTCTTGCGGTTGGTTTGGAGTCTATTAGTTCCTCCAAATTACTTGCAGTAGTGAGAATGGTCATAAGGAAGTCATTCATCTCCCCTATTGACCTTTTAATAAATTCCTCAGTCTCTCTACGTTGTTCACCTGTAAAATTCATAAGTGTACCATCTGCTAGTTTCTTAAAGAAATCTAACTTAGTACTAACAGTAAAACCTTCACCACTTCTTTTGGGTTTTCTAATAACTTCCCTAACTATGATGTAATCCTCTCCGTCAATAGTAATGTCACCTTTAACACTAACTTTATTTTTGTCTCTAAACCTGTTGAATATTTCTTCCGCCTTGGCTGTTTTTGTGGTTGTATTAAAGAAAAGAAATAGTAAAAGGTCTACAGTTAATACGGTCTTACCTCCAAAGTTTGGTGGGTTAGATTCGACCGCAGTTATACCTTTTACTTTATCAAAGTCGAGAACTTGATTGTCACCAAACGACAGGAAGTTAGAAAATTCAATTTTATTTATGTACCACTTTTTAAATGGTGTTACATCTGATTTTTCTTCACTTACTTTATTTTCAACCACATCATTAAATGTCATTATCTGTTCTTCATCATCAGATAACTCATTTAACTTAAGATATTTACTTATTAGATCCTTTTGAAAGTTCTCATCTAATATATTCATCGATACGTCGACAGACTGTATTTCGTTGTCAATAGTTTTAACTTTCGTAACTACGTTTACATTTTTAGAACCGTATTTTTTTTCAAAGTAAGCCCTAACCCTCTTAATTCTTTCTTGTGTGAAATTATCAGGAGTGTCTTCCCAAACAACTTGTATGTATGGGTTACTTATACTTTTTGTGTCTAAGTCGTGATTCATAGTTAAATAGTCAAAATCTTTAGGTTGACTGAACAAATCGTACATATCGATGTACTATATTATATCTTAATCTCCAATGGTTTATTTTCGTCATCAGAAGGTGTATGGTCAGAAACAAAATTAATTGCATCTGTTTCACTATTAACTTCAGTATTTTGATCAGATTCTTCCGCTTGCTTTCTAATTTCTTCCATCTTAGCAGCCATTTCAGTTTCCCACAACTTTTGTAGTTTGTTCATTTCATTACCCATTCGGGTATTTCTTTTCTGTACTCTTTTACGGTGAGCCTTTTTACCACCTCTTAGTCTTGATTTTGGCATTTTTTATTTTTTTAATTAATGTAATAATTTATTATGTTGTCTAATCTTCCTTCATCAAATCCGCCCATGAATAAAACATAGGTAATGTAAATCCATCCCAAAAAGAAATGTAATATACCCCATATAATAGATTTATTATAATACCAACTTATGAATAGTGCAATAACTCTGAATATTAATCTATAATCAGTAGGTATTAAATGAAACCTTATTATTTCTTTTTTTTCTTCTTCAGTCATCATCTGTTTTCTTCAAACCATTCAACAATGGCGTTAATTGCCCACACACCACCTGATGCTAACATACCGTCAAAAAATAAACCAAATGCGGGATGTAAACCATAGAAATATGTAAAAGGCGAATAGAATAAACTCATAAAGAACCCAACCCATGTTGACGTACACATAACACAGGATATCAACCCTGAAATAAATTTAAATGTTGGTGTTATAACAGGTATTGTTGTTTCAGCCATTGTATGAATTGATTGTCTAACTCCTTCAAAGATTGACCCATATACTAATATGTTGGTCATTCCATAAGCCGCTAATATCCAAAAAAATATTTCCATTATCTATATAAATTATCGTTTAAATTTGATGAACTCATATACTGAGCTCTTGTCGGTCCTTGTATCTTTTTTAATTCTAACAAATTTTCCTCTAAATGTAAAATTTTATCCTCTTTTTTTGTTATATCATCTCTAAGTGATTGTATTGTATCTTGTAACTTATTTAGTTTGTCTTTATTCTCAACCTCTTTAATTACTTCCACTTCTTTGATTATTTCTTTAATAGTCTCAACCTCTACTTCGATTTCTTTAACTACTTCTTTCTCGACTATTTCAGGAGGTCTATTTTCAAGTACCTCTATCTTTTTGATTAATTCTTCAATTTTATTATCGTCAGTTATATAAACTTCCTTAATTACCTCAACAGGTTTCTCAACAATAACTTCTTTAATTACCTCAACAGGTTTCTCAACAATAACTTCTTTAATTACTTCAACAGGTTTCTCAACAATAACCTCTTTAATTACCTCAACAGGTTTCTCAACAATAATCTCTTTAGTTATTTCTACTTCAACCTCTTTTACCACTTCTTTAATTACTTCTACAGGGACTTCTTTAACCACCTCTTTAATAACTTCCTTTTCTATTACTGTTTGACCATCTATTGTAAGTAATCCGTATTTTTCAATTTGATAACCTTTATTAAAACATTCTTTTACGAACTCATCAACTGATATGTCATTGAGTTCACAAAATAGTTCAATATCTTTAATTTCACTATTTGTTAAATTAAGCATTTACAAGTTTTTCTTTTCCGTTTTCCAAATCTTCAATGGAGTTTATCTTAAAGTTCAAAAATGGTCTTGGATTTTTCAAGTCGAAAGTTTCATATTTATCATCCTTTACATGATATACTCCATATCCATGTCGTTTTACACTTTCACCAAAATTTTGTTGAATTGTAGAACCAATCATATAAGCTTTCTTTTTACCTGGTATATTGAAAGTTTGTCTTTTATGTATGTCACCACATAAAACTAAATCACACCCTTTAAATCTATCAGTATCAAAACCGTCTTCAAATTTGTAACCGATATCTGTGGTTAGACCTTGTATGGGTCCGTGGAATAATCCTATTTTTAAGTTATCTGACTTATCTATTTGAGGTCTTACATTATGATTCACCAGTGAGTATACTACCCAATCAATATTCTCATCATTATATACGCCACTATCTTTATAGTAGAATATGTCATCATTTTCTAATGAATCGATGATTGGTGAAAGAGCGTCCACCCTATTTAAGTTACTCTCAAGAAAATCGTGATTACCTATAATTAATACCGTTTTACATATTTTGGAACATTCAGTAAGTATCCAAACCACAAAGTTAATCAATTCAGGTGTCATCTGATTTTTAGAATGAACTAAATCCCCTGTGAAAACAATCCTGTCTGGTTTATGTGTCTTCCACTCTTCTAAAGCATTCGTCATTATCTCACGATACAAATCGTGGTCTTTAAACAACCTAATGTGTAGGTCAGAGAAATGTATAATTTTATTAATCATAGACAACTCAAGTATCTTTCACCTCTATCACATAGGAATGTCACAACATACCCAGTAGGTTTATTTTTTTCAACCCATCTTTCCGCTGCAAGTATATTCGCACCCGCAGAAATACCAACAAAAATACCAACTTCTTTTACAAGTCTACGTGTCCTATCTTTAGCTTCTTCAGTACTAACCGTTAAAACCTCACTAACTTTATTCATATCGACAAGAAACTTAGACCCGTCTCCGATACCCTGAATACCATGAAGTCCTGGTTCACCTCCACTCATAACAGGTGATTCTTCGGGTTCAACAGCAATCATCTTTATCATCGGGTATTTTTTTTTCAATGTTTTTTGACATCCCATTAATGTCCCTCCTGTTCCAGTGCCTGTAACAAGACACTCAAGGTATTTACCGTCAAAAAATTCCATTATTTCTTTTGCAGTACTCTCTTCATGCGATTTAATGTTAATTGGATTATCAAATTGATTACAGTTGAACCATCCATTTTTTTCTGATAACTCATCTCTCAGTTTAATCGCACCGTCAAAGTCTCCAGCATCTACCTCAATGAGTTCCGCACCATACAGTCTCAACATTTGTTTTCTCTCATCTGACATATTAGAAGGCATAACAATCTTACATTTATAACCACGTTCAGCGGCTAACCAAGCAAATGAGATTCCCATATTACCTGAGGTAGCCTCAATGATAGTATCACCACTCTTAAGTTCACCCATAAGTTCTGCGTGATTAAGAATATAACTGGCAGGTCGGTCTTTAATAGACCCAGTTGGATTAAAAATCTCACCCTTAGCATAGATTTTGTCACTAATTTTTATCATCGGTGTGTTACCAATCATTCGTGAAAGTTTGAGGGTGTTTACTGTATCAAAGTACTGTTTTGTCATCATAATTTAAAGTCTTCATTAATGTTTCCGCACTCAGTGCATTTATAAGTTTCCATCGGAACAAGTTGGTCATCTGGTGTTCCGACGAGCAATTTACTAATTTTTTTGATAACTGTCACCTTATCGAAGAAAATATTTTTACAATTTTCACACTCTACGTTTGGTGAATCCGCAACGTTTACCTGTATTTGTTGACTTCCTTGTCCTAAATTTGTTAAGTCCATTTTATCTATTATCTATATAAATTATAACTTCATTATAGTATTCTATAAAATGGTCATTCCATAAGTCCCACTTTATATTTACACCATCTACCGAATAAACCTCATGATTAGGAAAAATTCTTAAATATGTATCTCTGAAAATTTTGAATTTATTTTTCATTTCTTTATTACCTAAATGCCATTCTCCTGATATTTTCTTAATATTTTCTTTAATCCAACATATTTTATCCGATGTAAAAATTTCATATTCACCACCTTCACAGTCGGTTTTAATAAAGTCTATTTTTTCTATATTATTTTCATTTAATATAGTATAAAAATTATTACCTATTATCTCTCTTTCCACATTACCAAACATAAAAGTATCAATTATTTGATTATCTTCTTTGGTTATTCCTGTTTTTAACACTACCACATTTTCTCTTAGTTTTTTGTTACTGTCATAAGCGACATTATTTATTAATGTTTCATGTTCCTTAATCGATGGTTCAACACAAAAAACTTTATTAGGATTTTTATCTAATATCGAATATGTAAATGGTCCTATACTAGCTCCAATATCAAAAACAACATCATTTTCTTCTACTTCAAAAAATCTTTCATAAATTTTTTGTTCAAAAATTTCATCAATTATACATTTTTTATGGTATGACCCAATATCTTCGTGTCTACCATCTAAATGGATATGAGTTTTATTTTGTTTAATATCCATCCATCCCCAATCGAAATTTTCTATATTCATAATTCTTCTAACATTAATTTAATCTCAGCTTCTAAATCTTTACACTTATAAACCTTATAGTTTTTATTTTTTTCGTTAATCCATATTAGGTAACAATTACCTATTTTTAGATTTGTGTTCTTTTCAATTATATGTTTGTAAAGTGATAATTGTAGTGAATAAGTATTAATTTCACAAACATCTAAGTGAGATATCGGTTCTTTAAATGTTTGTCCGTAATTATTCTTTATATTAATCGCTTTATTTGTTTTATAATCCCAAACTTCTAACATACCTGATTTTTTATTATAGAACAAACAGTCAACCATACCACCTAAACCATAATCTTCATCACCGACCACGAGTTCCATCTTTACAGGAACCAAATTTATTCTTGAATCTTCATAGAAGTTTTTAAATATCTGTTGACATTTGTCAAACTTATCTTTAATGATATCGTGTCCGAATTCTTTGATGGCCACGGATGGGTCATACGGAAACTCTTTGTTATTCCACCAGTTCTCAGCATAATCGTGTACTGCAGAACCCTTAACCGTTGATGTGTCTCTTTTTAAGTCCCAATCTGCAATAACATCTTCGACATTTAATCCACGCTTAGCAGCATACTCTTCAGCTATCCTTTGTGTTTCAAACTTAGGTTTGAACATTCCTATAAATTTAGTCGCGCTCATTAGTTCACGGTCACCAATGTAATATTTGTGTGGACCGTCATAATATTTAACGTGATTAAACTTACTTAATTCTAATATTGTTTCCATTTTAATCTTTTATAATACCACCTATGGTTTTTTTATTAGCCCACAAAAAATCGTTTTCAGTAGTATCAAAGTCTATGTACTTTGAAAGTCTTAGTAGTTCGTTTTTTTTAGATACGTTTATACTTATAAATCTGCTGTTTATTTTACTATCGAAAAAGTTAAAAACATTATCTGTGTGTCTATTATAAACATCTATTAATTTACTTTCTAAATTAACCGTGTTTGTAATTCCCCAATCATACATTTGTAATGTTAAATAATTTTTTGTTATTATTTTTCTTCTTATAGAAGGGTATCTTATAATATGAAGTTTATTATCTTTTTTATTATTTATATAACCTAAATCTTTATAGTAATATCTAATAACTGAATCTACCCACTGTTCAACACTATCCCTTAAAGTCAACATATAATAATCTTGAGGTCTATAGTCATATATTTTTTGATAAAATTTAGTTAAAGAAAATGGCAAGTCTTCATATAAATTAAATCTAGGAGATTCTAAGAAAGACAATGCTGGATATATATTTCCATTATGGAAATCCTGTAACATAAACTGATGTCCATAATTTTCGCCACACAGACTAAATCCTTGATTAGTTAAACTATCCCGTAACGATGTGGTACCGGTCTTATTTAAACCTATACAAACTAAATTAGGTTTGTGAGTGTCTCCTTTGGTTAGATATTTGTGTAATGATAACGTAAAAAGGTAACCATTATTTTTATATACATCAATAGAGCTATATCCAACATAGTTGAACTCAGGTTTTTTAGTTTCTCCTTTTTTTAATAAAAACAAAACATGATTACCGTCTCTTATATTAGTTCCTGTAAAAATACCACATATACTAAGCTCAACAGTTTCATCACCATTATTTGTAAATTTTATTCCGTTATCGTCAAAATTATAATCAATCATTTTCTAATACTATATATGAACCTTCAGGTATAACACCTCTTAAATCTCCTAAGTCCTTACCTTCAGGTAATTTAACTAATTTTATTCTACCATATAATTTACCCCCTGACAATTTATAGTAAAGTCTCTTTGCATCTTCCCATGCATCATCATCAAGACATATAATGATGTCCTTTTTAGCTTTATCGTATAATACTTCCCATAGGTTATCGTTTATGTATTTACCTAACAAAGGTATAGAATTTGGGACGAAGAATCCATCAAAAACACCTTCTACTATCCAAATATCTTCATTCCAATCTATTCTACTTTCGTTAAAGATAAGAAACTCCTTAGCCGCTTCAGGGTTCTTGTATTTCATTCTCGTTTTTGGGTTCCAACTTCTACTTACAAAGTAGTTCAGCTCCCCTTCCTTATCAAACGATGGGACGATTATACGACCCGCATAATCACCTTCATAAGCGAAACCGATGTCGTACTTATCTATAATGTCTTGAGTGATTCCACGACTCTTTAAATAGTTAATAGCCCTCCTCTTTTCAGGGAATACGTCACTCACATCTTCAAACTTATGGTATTCTTTGGGTAGTCGTAGTTTCTTGTACTGTTTCTCTCCTTTCACAAACTCATCAGGTCTGATAAGTTCATAGTATTGTTTGTCCTTCTTACCTCCATATCTTTCTATTAGCCAACCCAAATGACCTTTTGTATTGTGAGTTTCGGCACATGCCCAACATTTAAATACGTGATCAGCATAGTTAACTTCCAAGTTTCCCTTACCATCACCCTTATCCAAACCTTTAATATCATATGAACACACGGGACAATCAAAAGATATTTGGTGACGATACTCATTATGGTTATGAGCATCACCAAACATACCTGTTAACATATCCACTATGAGACCTTCGTCGGTGTGTTCCATAAACTATAATATAGTAAACGAAACCCAACTAATCAATTACCAAATATTTTCTTTTTTCATATAACCCAATACACAAGTGTAAGCGTCTGCTTGGTCAAAACATTCTTTCTTTAGTGTGTTGTTTCTTGTGTATAACCAAGTGATTTGAGGTTCAGCATCTGAAACCTTATTCCAAATTAATTCTTTCTTATCTATCGTTTTAGGTAATCCCCCGAACAATACTCTTTTACCTTTATCATTTTCTTGTACCAACTCAGGCCATGCATATTTTCTTGAATTGTAAGTTGATATATAATTTGGCACTATTCCTAATATCTTATATATCGACCTTGAAATCATTGAGTTGTATCTCAATAGTGTACCTACTGTCCAAACATTATTAGAGTTAAGTAATGGTTCTTCTATAATAACTTTTGATATACCTAAGTCTTTATAGTTTTTTAATTTGTCTTCAAATGCATCAACCTTAAACATCATCTCCTCCATCTTATCTTCAGGTTTGGGTTTGATAACAGGTGATACGTGAGTTAATTCTAAAAGATTTTTGTCTTTTAAATCAAATAAAGCCCATCCTATTGTTTTGGTTGAGATATCTAACCCTAATACTTTAGGTGTATTTTTAAGTGTCTTATCCGACATAATTTTATATATCTAATTTTATACTATACTGTTGCACCCCGAT
>Ga0213859_10000631_pt1 | contig 15954 bp, 25 predicted proteins | sample PICome_2_FD_160133 | JGI IMG/M metagenome (GOLD analysis project Ga0213859, IMG submission 160133) | Coastal seawater microbial communities near Pivers Island, North Carolina, United States - PICO304 | ecosystem: Environmental > Aquatic > Marine > Coastal | place: USA: North Carolina... | reverse complement strand
GAAGGTGCTAATTTCCTCACGGCAGCTGTGTCAACTCCTGCTGACGCTATGGGTCATTCTCTTCTTCTACTTTGGGGTCCTGAGTCTCAGGGAGATTTCGTCCGCTGGATCCAACTTGGGGGACTCTGGAATTTTGTGGCGCTCCACGGAGCCTTTGCTCTCATAGGTTTTATGCTTCGGCAGTTTGAAATCTCACGTCTCGTCGGTATTCGTCCTTACAATGCTATTGCGTTCTCTGGTCCTATTGCTGTCTTTGTCAGTGTATTCCTTATCTACCCACTGGGTCAGTCCTCGTGGTTCTTTGCTCCATCCTTCGGGGTGGCAGCAATCTTTAGATTCCTTCTTTTCCTCCAAGGATTTCACAACTGGACACTGAATCCATTTCATATGATGGGTGTGGCAGGTATCCTGGGTGGTGCATTGCTTTCTGCAATCCACGGTGTTACAGTAGAGAATACTTTGTATGAAGATGGTGAGCAAGCAAATACTTTCAAGGCATTTGATACGACTCAGGAAGAGGAAACTTATTCAATGGTTACTGCCAATCGTTTTTGGTCGCAAATTTTCGGTATTGCGTTTAGTAATAAGCGTTGGTTGCATTTTTTCATGCTGTTTGTTCCTGTTATGGGTCTCTGGACATCTTCAATCGGGATCATCGGTCTTGCACTCAACCTTCGTGCATACGATTTTGTGAGTCAAGAAGTCAGAGCAGCAGAGGATCCAGAGTTTGAAACTTTCTATACGAAAAACATCCTCCTCAATGAAGGACTCCGTGCCTGGATGGCTCCAGTAGACCAACCACACGAAAACTTTGTATTCCCTGAAGAAGTATTGCCACGAGGCAACGCTCTGTGATATACTAGAGGATCCTTCGGGATCCTTTTTTAATGTCTAAAAGAAAAAGTGCCTGGAGAATCTGGGCAAAAGCACTAGGAGAAAAGAGTGGAAAAGATGACAGAGAGGCAGATACTGTTGCTTGCATACGCACCCTTATTTTTGTGTCTTATTTGGTTACCAATGTGGCTATCGTTGCCAATGCAGTAAGGCATTGGGATGACAATAAATATAACGAAAGGAATTCACTAGATAATGTCTGCAGAAGATATCAGGGACATAGTTGATAGGTGTTATGTGGGTGGTGATGGGTATAAGATTCCCAACACACCCAACGCACTGGATAGCACTAACCCTGCTTCCGCTTCATTGGGTGGCACCAGTGTTGGACCTGTATCAACGCCAGATCCTGCAGAAGTGATCCAGCAGTTGGTGGGTAGATGCTATGCAGGCACTCCACCACTGTCACCCAACCCACTTGACCAACAGAATCCAGAGATCCCTGTGGTGCCTGCTGTAGAGCCACCACCCCCAACACCTGCTGAGGTTATTCAGCAGTTGGTAGGACGCTGCTACCCTGGTCTCCCTGCCCTACAGACAGCAGCAGAGATACCTGAGGTAGATGACAACGTTATTGATGTTGATTTTGGATTCTTAGATTGGATCAAGGATTATATTCCTGACATGCCTTGGATTGATGGTGGTTTGATCATTAAGACACCAGATCCTAATGACCATTCATCTGCTGTTTTCCTTGGCGATGGCGATGACTGTGCTGAGGTTATGAAACTCAGAGTCCGTGGTCAGGCAGAGAGTATCGGTAACTATCGTTGGAGAAATAAACAAACAGGTGAAATCCTCTACTGTAAAGACAACAACCGTGAGCAGGACCTTGACTGGGAGCGTTGCGTTAGAAACTCACTGGATTGTTTCTTCCGTCCCTACATTGGCGGTCGGTGGACGCCACCCAAGCAGAGCGGCGACACCTACTACCCAAACAACTGGAGTGCAAACAAAGATAGGGTCTGTGTCAAGAATTGCTTCCCACCCAGAATCCCGATCTATGAAACCAAGAGTGGTGGTAAGCACACCTACAGCACAGTCGGCAGTGGTAACCCAGCATTCTGGATCCTCAAAGACCCTATAAAGACAGGGGATAGAGATGTAACTACAGGTCTCTACTATTATACCAACTCTCAGGGCGATGGTTTCTTGACCACCAACCCAGGTCAACCAGATTCACCTGGACAGGGTGAGAGACCCACAATGAATGGTGCTGGGATGAATTTCTCAGCCTTGTTTGGATATGTATTTGTCTCAGCATCCGATATGATTTCTTGGATGGCAGATGACGAGCAGGCCAATGCTTTGTATCGCTTTTACAATGGTAGCGATCATATGTATACCATTGACCCTGAATTCCTGCAGGAGTTTCCTCAGACATATAAGAAACTGAATGCTTATAGGATTCCTAAGGGAGAGATCACTGCAAATCTTCTGGTCACTACTGACACCGAGAAAGGATCTGCTGGTTATGATAATGCTCTAGGATATTATCTTGCAACTGAGAATGGTCCTCAGGTTGGTTATGTGGTTGTGCCATCAGCACAGTCAGGATCTGATATCAATCGTGTCACTATCCAAGCATCTCAGTTGAATCAGTATCAGGGTGGCAGCATGGGATTCTTCCTCATCCCTGATGGTGGTGGACAGAATAGTCTGAGTAGAGGACAACAGATCAACTTCTCTTCTCAGAGTGATGGTTTCCGTGGCAATGGTATCAGCACAGCAGAAGGTAACTACTGTTTATTCTCTGACCATAGGTGGAATCCCAATGACAAGGATCAAACTAAATGGCATGGTAGAAACAAACAGATGTGGGAAGACCTCATCAATGGTGATGATGATTATGATGACTTGAAATTCTGGCACAAGGTGCAGTGGCAGAGCAATGGTTACCACCTGGAAGGTATCCAATGTTATGTGTATGATGATAACTTGCCACCTCCTGTCTATAGATCACTCACCCCTTCTGGATGTGAAAGTAGAATTGTTGAAACCTCATTCAAGGATGTGACTATTTCTAGGACAGGTTGTGGTGGAGATACCCCTGCAACAATCTCTGTGGACTTCCTCAATGACCATGAGTGTAAGAGATGCACAGGTGGATATAGTGCTCGTCTCAATGACACTCAGACGGTCTCTGTGAAAGGATCGGGTAACTATAGGATTGTCTCTATGGGTGGGATCACAGGTGGCACTCTGGCATCCTGTATGAAGTTTAGATTCCGATTCAAAAAGAATGGCAGCACTATCTACACGGGCACCTGGACTGCAGAGAGATGGCCAGCGATTGGTCTGGACATCCATACCTCAGATGTCAATCTCAGCACGGGTGATACATTTACATTTGAATTCCTTGAGTTGATTACTGGACCGCAGACAGGCATGGTATCACCACACATTGCTCTGTATGATTTGGACAGAGGGGTGTTTGATTCTTCCTTTGCTATCAACATGTCCGCTGTAATGTCAGATGATGAGATCATGGCATATGCTGGTGGATCTGGATGGACTAATCCTATCCAAGGCACTGTGGGTGCTATCCAGTCTTTCGGTATGCAATTCAAACCTTACAACGGCAGTAAGTATCAAGCAGGATCCAAGGAATCAGACTCCTGGCATATCAATGATGAGCAACAGAGCATAGGAAGATACACTCAGGTCCATTCAAATGGTGTCCCTGTCTCTATGCATGGGACACTAGAGTCGAGTCCTGAGCACATTGGCGAGCACATTAGGTCAGAGAATAATAGATTCATGCCTAACATCCCTGGTGGATATATTGATACGGGATATATTCCAGAGGCATTGACTGAGTATGAGCAGTACTTGAAACCCACACACCTTTACAGGAAACTAACTGGTTGCTATAATAATCTTCTTGAGAATTTCTTGGTCACCAGATTTGATGGTCTTTCCATTAGTGGTGGCGGTGATATCAAGGAGCTAGCACCTACAGCATTTGCTAAGACATATCAACCCTGGTATGAGTTGGGTATTGCATCCAAAGGATCAGGGTATGAGAATACTCTGAGCACACAGTGGACTGGTGGTCCTAATACTGTAGATTACTATGCACCTTGCACATTTATTCATGATTATGTCTTGGATGGTGATGCACTAGAGGGTGCAGGTAACATTTCTGTTGCCGCTAAGGTTAGGATTGGTATTACTTTCTATCCATCTAGAGTCCCAACAGGACAAGCAAGTAGGACTAGATACTATTGGCAGGCAATCATCAATGTTATTCAGGTGATTTATGCTGGTCAAGGTTATCAGGAAGGCATGGCATTTGATTTGCAATGGCCACCTTCTCGTCGCGAGGACGATGAGAATACCTCAGCAACTCCTTATTATCCTGACTACCAAAGCAACTTCAAACTTCCTAAGAAGAAATTGGTTTCATGGTATGAGGATGATAAGATGGCAAGGCGTCTTGCTAAGGAGGCTATATACCAAGAGTCTCACAATACAAACTCACCTATCTGGTATTTCTGCTCTGACAGAAACCGTGATAGACTGAAGTTTAGAATTATCATTACACAAGCGAGCTAAGTATGGCAGGTTTTGGAAAGAAGAGTGACTCTGCAGCGGAGAGATCCCTGGAGAAGTCCACTCGTGAGTTGCGGATGCTCCGTAAAGTCATCGAGCAATACAAGGATGACCCTAAAGGTCGTGCCAAGATGATGAAGAAGATGAAGAGGTATTGGAGTAGCAACGTTGCTACTATCAAGAATCTTGACTATCAACCTAAGGGTGCAGCATGGCGTCCCGATGAGAAATTGATTGCAGACCTGGAAGGGTTAACGCAAGATGTCAAGTCCCTAGAAGATCCCCGCGAAACCGAAAGTGATTCTATAGATAGTCTTACGGAGCAGGATATGTCTGCAATCCGTGATATGCTATCTAAAGATTCGGGAGAGGCAAATGATCAATCTGGACCAGAGATACCTGGAGTATCTCAAGGGGCAGAAGAAACTCAGGATTGATGGTCTAGAAGAAACTGTCAAGGCATATGGTTGGTCCTGTGATGGAAACAACATCATTGGATACTATGTCTTGACAGAAAATTATAAACTCCATTATAATTTGGAGGAAGCATTCATTAAGATGGAGGCACGGACTCCTTAAGGAGAGGTGGTCGAGTGGTTGATGGCTCTGGTCTTGAAAACCAGCGATGTGAAAGCATCCGTGGGTTCGAATCCCACCCTCTCCGTGGTCCACACCTAACATTACAATGAAGATTTTCCTGGACACAGCAGACTACAATGCCATTGCCGAGCGTTATGCTACGGGTCTGGTAGATGGAGTCACTACTAATCCTACCCTGGTCCGAAAGGCAGGAGTAGATTATCTTGAATTCATTAAGACTCTTGCAAGAGATTTTGCTTTTGAAAGCATCTCTGCAGAGGTTGATGGTGAGCACTACTCACAGATGCTTGAGAATGCTAATCAGTTTCTTGACATCGATCCATCAATTACAATCAAACTTCCCCTCACCAAGGATGGTCTGATCGCATGTCGAGACCTTGCCCTGGGAGGTATTAAGACTAACGTTACTCTCTGCTTCTCTGCTGCTCAGGCAGTGATGGCAGCAAAGGCAGGTGCCACTTACATCTCTCCTTTCGTAGGACGGATGAATGATAATTCTTTCAGTGGTGTTGAGTTGGTCCGTGCTATCGGCGGACTGTATCGTGCTCACGGTGTGGAAACTCAGGTGCTCGCAGCCAGTTTGCGAGATGTCCACCATGTGTCCCGCTGCCTGCTGTATGGTGCTAACGTAGTCACGTTGCCACCGAAGGTTTTCGACAAGATGTATGATCATGTCCTCACGGATGCTGGTCTCGCTATCTTCGCCCAAGACTTCCAGCAACTGTCACACGGTTGACAAGTTTCGACTTTGTGGTATTATATATACATGGTCGCGATATCACGTTGCGACCTGTAACAAACGGGACAAGTCGAGTCCCTGTCCATCTGCGGGTAACCATTCCGCAAGTAACTAAAGGTAATCAACTATGATCAAAACTGCTTTCGCAGCTGCTGCTGCTCTCGCTTTCGCTCCCGCCGCTGCCCTGGCAGGTCCCTACGTCAACGTGGAAGCAAACTCGGGTTTCTCGGGTAGCGACTACTCTGGGACGACCACTGATTTCCATGTGGGCTATGAAGGCACCGCTGGCGAATCTGCTTCCTGGTATGTGCAGGGTGGTCCTAGCCTCGTCTCCCCTGACGGTGCTGAGTCCGACACCGTTTTCTCTGCTAAGGCAGGCGGTGCTGTGGGCGTGACCGAAGCACTCAGCGTCTACGGTGAAGTGTCGCTGGCAACTGGTGCTAACGGTGCTGACAACGGTTACGGGACCAAGGCTGGTCTGAAGTGGGCATTCTGATCTGATATATAATTCAGAAGCGGAATCTGATGCTTTGGGATCCTTCGGGATCCCTTTTTTTCTCTCTACTTTTTATTACTATGGCACCTTCAGCACCAAGATCCACAGCAATTTATTCTCGTCCTGGTTGTCCTTTCTGTACAAAGATTAAAGAGGTTTACAAATCAAAGGGATGGAGTTATAGTGAATACGTCCTCGGGACAAACTTCACTAGAGAGCAATTCTACGCTGAGTTTGGACAAGGATCTACCTTCCCTCAGGTCATCATCGGTGGTCGAAAGATGGGTGGATGCACCGAGACTGTTAAATACCTGCGTGAGCAACAACTTCTTTGATGAAAGACTCTTCACTAACTGAGCTGTATGAGATCGTTGATCGTGCTATCGATGAAGCGATGATCAATGATCGATACCTCTTCAGAATGTATGACTACTTGAAACTCGGTAAGTGGACTCGTCGTGAGACGAATGAATTTATTGAATCCTCCTCTGCTGCAAATATTTCTTCTGTTGTAGAAGAGTTGAGAGCATACCTTAAAGGAGGGGACAAGACCATCCGTGAAGCATATGGATACCTGGGTAAACCTAGGGCAAGGAAACTAGAGAAATATCTTTATGGAATCCTTGAAGATGCTTGGCGTTATCATGCAGAGCGTAAGCCTGGACGCAAGAAAAAAGTGACTAAATAATTACACATAAGGAGAGGCGTTATGGCAGACCTAAGTTTTCTATACATCGCTTTCTTCCTCACAATCGGATCATTCCTCTTGGGACTCATCGCTGCATGGAATCTCAAGGGGATTTTTGATGAGTGGAAGGATCGAGCCGAGTATGCTGCAGTTGTCATGCATCCTGAGATGCAGTCTGAAGATGGTTACATTGATCCTTCAGAATTGCTTTACTTGCGTATCGACAATGATGATGATATGATGGATGACGAAGATGATTGAGGTCTGATGATCCTTGTCGATATGAATCAGGTTTGCATCAGCAACCTGATGGTTTCACTAGCACACACGACTGACATCAGCGAGGGACTGGTCCGCCACATGGTCTTAAACTCACTCCGATCTTATCGGAATAAGTTTTTCAAAGATTACGGCGAGCTGGTCCTTTGCTATGACAGCAAGCATTACTGGCGACGGAAAGAGTTTCCTTACTACAAGGGGACTCGTAAGAAAGATCGAGAGAAGTCCAACTTCGATTGGAATGAGATCTTTGAAGTCCTGAATAAGATTCGGGACGAGATTCGAGAGCACCTCCCTTACAAAGTTGTAGAGGTTGATGGTGCTGAAGCAGATGACATCATTGCCACACTGGTAAAAGATCAGGGTCTTGCTAACATCAGGTTGCAAAATAATATGCAACCTCCTCGCAAGGTCCTCATCCTGTCAGGTGATAAAGACTTCCAACAACTTCAGAAGTATAGGTTTGTTGATCAATACAATCCCATCCAGAAGAAGTTTGTTATGTGTGAAGATCCTAAGATGTATATCGCTGAGCATATCCTGAAGGGAGATCGCTCTGATGGTATCCCCAACTTCCTGTCTGATGATGACACCTTTGTTGCTGGCAAACGTCAGCGACCAATGTCCAAGATCAAACTTGCACGTTGGGTTGACCAATCACCTGAGATGTTTACTGATGACATCACCTTCAAAAACTACGAGCGTAATCAGAAACTAATTGACTTTGAATTTATTCCTAAGGAGGTTAGTGACAACATCATAAATACGTTTGAGAATACAGAGACCCCAGCACGGGGCAAAATGTATCCATATTTCATGCGACATGCGTTGAATGAAATGCTTGACCACATTACTGAGTTTTAGAAATGAGACTGATGATTTCTGAGGTGCTGCAAAAAGCACACTCCGCCAAGACAAAGGCAGCAAAGATTAAAATCCTGCAGGAGAATAACACTCCTACCCTTCGCTCCATCTTCATCATTAACTTCGACGAGAGCATCGTGCCTCGCGTCCCTCTGGGTGAAGATGTCCCTTACCGTCCTAACGAGGCTCCTAAGGGCACAGAGCACACTCTCCTGGAGCAAGAGAGCAAGAAATTCTATCGCTTCTTCAAGGGTGGTGACGATCGTCTCCCTCAGATGAAGGTAGAGAATATGTTTATTCAGATGCTGGAGGGACTTCATGAGAGTGAGGCAGAAGTCCTGGTGAAAGCAGTGAATAAGTCTCTGCATAAGAAGTATCGTATTACCCTCTCTGTAGTGAAGGAAGCATTCCCCAGCATTGAGTGGGGTGGTCGAGGTTGAAATTTATAGCAAAAGATTGTGATCCATCCGCTGCACAAGACAGATCTCTACCATACACTGCATACCTAGTTGAGTATATGCAAGATGGTAGTACAAGATTTGATCTTGTGTATGGAAACAAGCAATCTGAAATCTTTGATTACTATTGGGATAACTATCGTAACGATTTTGTTACCATGTATCAGTCGGAAGGTAGGGTCAATCCTAAACTTTGGCAAAATCCTAACGAGAAGAAAAAGAAATGACAGACGACGTTTACTTTAATGCCAAGGCAGCATTTGAGCAGAGAATGCAAGACATCGCTGCAAAAGCAGAAGCAGATGAAGAAGAAAAAGAGAAGCAGCAAAACATCATGACAGGTGCTGCAGCATTAGGATTCCTTGTAGGAATGTTGTGCTATCCTGTCATTCTTCTGCTACTATGGAATTGGTTAATGCCTGGTCTCTTTGGTTTTGCAACCATCGGATACTTCAAGGCAGCAGCACTTATTATTATTGCGAGGATTCTTTTTAAGCATGACTGATATTCATCCTGAGGTTGCATCTGCAAAGGTGTGCCTCGTCTCTGTGACTCCTGATGCGGAGAAGACCATGGGTTATGTTGCCCGTGTAAGCAATCCAAATAATCAGGACAACCCCAAGGTTGCAAAACTCCTGGGGTATTGCATCAAGCATGGTCACTGGTCTGTGTTTGAGCAAGCATTCATGACCCTAGAGATCAACACTACTCGGGGTATCGCAGCTCAAATCCTGCGCCATAGGTCCTTCACATATCAAGAGTTCTCCCAACGATATGCTGACACCAATCTTCTCACTCCACAGATCCCTGTCCCTGACCTACGCTCTCAGGATCACAAGAATCGTCAGAATTCTATTGATGATGTTGATTCGGAGAAGAAAGCGTTTCTCCAAGGACGGATCCACCAATACTTTATTGAAGGTATGGATCTTTACAACGAGTTGCTGCGTGAGGGCATTGCTAAAGAGTGTGCTCGTTTTGTCTTGCCACTCGCCACGCCCACCAAAATCTACATGACGGGCTCTGTGCGTTCATGGATCCATTATATCAATTTGAGATCTGCTAACGGCACACAACTGGAGCACATGGAGATTGCTAAACTGTGTAAGCAACACTTCATCTGCCAATTCCCTCAGATTGCTGAAGCACTTGAGTGGGAATGTGAATCAGAAGACTGTGGTTGCGATACCACTTGCTACGATCAACCCTCTATCCTTATTGAATGATGCCTACTTACCCTGTAATAAATAAAGAAACTGGAGAGAAACAAACTCTCTCTATGACTATGAAAGAATACGACCAGTGGAGGAAAGATAATCCTGCCTGGGACAGAGATTGGATGGAGGGAGTCGGAGGCACCACCTACGGTCAACCCAAACAGTCTGACGGATTCAAAGAAGTCATGTCTAAAGTCCAGAAAGCACACCCTGGCGCTAACCTCTCTCGTTATACTTGATTATGCCAAGAGCAAAGAAGTCACCCGTAGGAATGACCCCGAAGCAAATGCGTCGTAAGAAGCCTATTAACTTAGACCATCTTAAGATCATTGAGCCGCTCACTGATAATCAGGAGCAGGTGTTTAATTCATATGCAGAAGGAAAGAATCTGGTCTTGCACGGTGCTGCTGGCACAGGTAAGACCTTTATTAGTCTCTACCTAGCACTACAGCAGGTGTTGGATCCTGCCTCTCCATATGAGAAAGTCTACATGGTCCGCTCCCTGGTCCCTACCAGAGAGATTGGTTTCCTTCCTGGAGACCACGAGGATAAGAGCAACCTTTACCAGATTCCTTATAAGAATATGGTGAAGTATATGTTTGAGATGCCAGACGATGCTGCTTTCGAGAGTCTCTATGACAATCTGAGAGCACAGGAAACTATTTCCTTCTGGTCTACATCATTCATCCGTGGTGTCACCATGGATAAGTGCATCATTATTGTTGATGAATTCTCTAACCTCAACTTCCACGAGTTGGATTCTATTATCACTCGTGTTGGTGAGGATTGTAAGATCATTTTCTCTGGTGATTACACACAGTCTGACCTGATTAAGAGCAATGAGAGGACAGGTGTGCTAGACTTCATGAAGATTCTTCAGTCTATGCCCTCCTTTGATTGTGTTGAGTTTGGTATTGAAGACATCGTTAGATCTGGTCTCTGTAGAGAGTATCTGATCAGTAAAATCAATCTTGGATTTGGATGATGCCTTTTAACATTGTGGGTCCTGCTGCTGATCTCAAAGAGTATGAGAGCAGGACGTTAGATCATGGACGTTTTTATAAGATCGATGATGTGTGGATGCCCAGTGTCACCACCGTTGTCGGTCACCAATCAAAGCAAGGTATCCTTGCATGGGAAAAGAAAGTTGGTTACACTGAGGCGGAAAAGATCCGACGTGCTGCTTCTTGGAGGGGCACAAAGTATCACACTATCGTGGAGCACTATCTAAAAAATGAATTGGAAAAAGTTGAAGCGAGCGAGGGTCTTCCCAAGTACCTCTTTGGGTTTGCTCGTAAGGATCTTGATCTTATTTCTGATATTCACGTTCTTGAAGCCCCTCTTTACTCTCGTCGCCTTGGCGTTGCTGGGAGGGTTGATTGTATTGCTAACTATGATGGCGAGCTTGCTATAATTGACTTCAAGACAACAACTAAACTGAAGAAGGAAGAGCACCTAGAGAAATTCTTTGTGCAAGAGGCAGCATATGCCTACATGTATTATGAATTAACTGGTGTCGAGGTAACAAAACTTGTGACTATCTCAGTTGCTGAGAATGGAGAGACACAAGTTGTCCAAAAGTATGATAAAATACCATACATCGATACCCTTTGTGATTGGATTGAAGACTATCACTACTACGTCGGGGGTATCAAATGAAAGAAATTGAAGAAAAGTTTATGACCCAAGGCAAATTTACCTCTCTAGTTGAGCATCGTGTTAAAGAAAGCAAAGGATTGATCAACTACATAGAAGCAGTAACTTCTATTTGTGAGGAGTTTGAGATCGAGGTTGAAACTGTTAGTAAACTAATCTCTAAACCCCTTAAAGATAAAATCAAATGGGATGCACAACAACTTAATTATATGAAACGCACAAGTCGAGGAGTCCTGCCGCTATGAGCGAAACAGATGACAAATTCTTCGAGTCTGATGCTGTCCGCACAGAGTTAGAAGATATACAAAAAACATATACAGACCTGTTGAAGATGTCAGCAGGTCTTTCTGATTTTACTCCCGAAGAGAGACTCGATCACATCGAGAAGACTCTTGAGTTAATCGCAAAGCAGAAAGTATTCTATGCACGTCTTGCTCTCGCTTCTCATGGAATGAGTCCTGATGATGGTAATGAGGAAGCATCCTTTGTTAAGGAGCGTATAGATACTATGTCTAAACAGTACTCAGGTGGCATGGATCTAATGATGATCCTCCAAACTATGGAAGATAAACTACAAGGATGGAGGAAAGAAATTAAAAATGCCAAACCCTAACGCTCTCTACGAAGACATGCAGAAACTCGATGACCTATACGAGGAACTGCTCTGGGACCCTGATGATGAATTGCAATTCACCCACGACGGGGAGAAGGTCCTGATCATAAACCGCACACAGCAGCTTGCCAACGGCGCTGGTTGATGCCATAATACTTTTGTTGGGCAGATGAGTCGGGGAGACCCGCCTGGACGTAAGACCCAACGCACACAAAACACAACGGAGAAACACAAATGTCATTCGCAAGTCTCAAGTCTAAGTCTGGTCAGTTTGCTAAGTTGACTCAACAGATTGAGAAGATGTCCAAGCCTCAGGGTGCAGGTCCTGATGAGCGTCTCTGGAAACCTGGAGTGGACAAGAGCGGTAACGGTTATGCCGTCATTCGCTTCCTGCCCGAGCCTGACGGGGAAGATCTGCCCTGGGCACAGGTTTGGTCTCACGCTTTCCAAGGTCCTGGTGGTTGGTATATTGAAAACTCCCTGACCACTCTGGGTCAGAAGGATCCTGTCGGTGAGTTGAATCGGACTCTGTGGAATAGCGGTGTTGATGCTGACAAAGAGATCGCTCGTAAGCAGAAGCGTAAGCTCTCTTACTACAGCAATGTCTATGTTGTGAAGGATCAACTCAACCCCGAGAATGAGGGTAAAGTATTCCTCTACAAGTATGGTAAGAAGATCCATGACAAGATCGTGTCTTCCATGCAACCTCAGTTTGAGGATGAAGAGCCTATCAATCCTTTCGATCTCTGGAAGGGTGCTGACTTCCGTATTAAGATCCAGACCATTGGTGGTTACTGGAATTACGATAAGTCTGACTTCGCTGCACCTTCTACGCTCGGTAACTTCAGTGACGAGCGACTGGAAGAGATCTGGAAGTCCCAGTATTCTCTGAAAGAATTCACTGACCCCAGTGCATTCAAGTCCTATGAGAAACTGGAAGAGCGTCTGAATCTGGTGCTCGGTAAGACCTCACGTCCCACTCAGGGTCGTCGCATTGAAGAAGAGGATGAAGGTTTCGACTTCAATGGGTCTGACATTGTGGCACCTGATCCAGTGGTCCAAGCAGACCCCACTCCGAGTGGTTTCGGTAGTAAGATTGAGGAGTCAGACGAACCTGATCTGTCCTACTTCGCTTCCCTTGCTGCTGAAGACTGATGAAACTCCTTGCTCTCCCCCTGTTACTTCTAACTGCTGCCCCAGCAAATGCTCTGACATGGGGAGAGTTTTGGGAGCCATTCAAAGATGATCACCACCATCATCATTACCACTATCAGAGACCCCGTAGACGGATGTGTGAGTATGTGGTGACCCGTAGGCACTGGGTAGATGGTTACTGGTTAGGTCCTTACAATTATGTTGAAGGATACTACGAGACACGCGATCACATTCGCAGACGCCCCTGCTGACCTCATATATTATTTGACTTTCAGTTCACAGAGACCCCGAAAAAAAATTCGGGGTATTTTTTTGCCCCCAGGGTTTTTCATAAATAATTGACAGATCTAAGGATCGCGTGTATGATAGTTTTGTCAATAGTCCCTTAATCATGTATAAACCTTATTCGCCCGAATGGCACCGTCATCGTTATCTGAAGGAAGCGATTGACAAATACCTTGACGACTATGTAGACCCTGCTATCATATTAGAGGATATTCGTGATATTCTGAATTCTCGCTCAGAAGCGGCATATGCAGAATTTACGAGAATCAACGAAATTGAAAAATCTCTCTCGGACTGACAAAATGCTTTCAACCCAGTATCGCCTCAGATTGGAGTTTATCTGTAAAAGGATCGCTAATAAAGAAGAAGTCAAACTGGAGGATATGGTCTGGGCAGAGAAATTAGCAAAAAGGCATACAACTGCCCGTGACTGGTTAAACAAGGCACGACGCCAGGCAGCGATGGACATCCAAGAAGGTAGTATGGATGATTTTATGAATAAAATGGGATTAGGGGATCCTGACCCATCTAACTATCGTGATCGTTTTGATAGTGCGGATGACATCGCTGATTGGTTTAAGCAAGACAAACCTGATGATTGGAGGCAACGTGACTGAATATAGTGTCATCCATAAAGATGGCAGTGAAACTCATTATGTATATTGTCAAAAACAACGACAAATGGTAACACAAGCAATGATCCCACAAACAGCTGTTATTTACAGCAACGGTAGTCAAGAATGCGAAAGAGCAGCGGCACTGCTCAAATCGCTTGGAGGCGAATATCTTGAATATCGCCTAAATCAGCATTTCTCACAACGAGCGTTTGAGCAAGAATTTGGGTCAGAAGCAGAATACCCACAAATTGCACTTGGAGCGCAACATGTGGGTCATCTGAAGGAATTGCTACAATATGGAAAAGAGCACGATCTCTTTTAATAACCAGTGGAAGTTTGACCTGAAGAAGATCCAGCACTACCGAAGGAGTTAACCACTTCTTCGTCAGTTTGACCCGCAACCACAGTAGCAGCAGAGGTGCCCGCTGCACCAAATGTAACTGCTATTGTAGTGCCATCTGCCAAGACATCACCTTCCTCAAGTGTTGCACCTTGAAGAGTAACAGTGCGGGAGGTGTATTCTTGTGTAGAGGCAAAGTCGATAGAAGAGGTTTGACCAACCAGAGTGCTATAAGTTGGTTTAACCGTCTGAAACTGCTCCTGGACAACATTTTCAGATCTCTTCGCTTCGCTGTCAGGATCAGTTTCAGCAGAAGGCAGATATCCAACCATTTCTTCAAATTCTTCAACAAACTGATTGATATATTCTTTTCTCAGAAGGTAGATATTACGCTTGTAATCGTTAATCTCTGATTCATAGTCATAATTGCTAATAGGACGAATAAGCAGAGAAGGAGGGACCACAGTGCCATCAACTCTTCTATAAGTGAAGTCTTGAGGGACTTGAATGCCATCTTTGAGGATAATACGTCCCTTGAGGTCTCTTTGCTCCTGAGTAACGTAATGATGCACTGATTCAACCTCAGTAGGACCATATTTCCTGATCATATATTGATAGAGCTCATGCTCTGTCATAGGCCATTCATCATATACATTGATGATGTTATTGCAGATCAATACAACCCAATCGTAGTCCGCTACCCCATAAAACTCTTGTGCGACCTGCTCAGGTCTTGTATTATTAGGAATGGTGTATTGTGTGAATCCCAAAATTATATCATCAAGATTCTCCCGAATTTTAATTCTACGGAAGATATTCTTAGCAAGGACATAGGGATCGACATTGTTTGTGCGATAACTCGATGTCCTTACATATACTTGGGGAAGGTAAGAGAAATAACCAGCCATTAGGTAAAGGACTCCTTGGTGAGGTAAGAAGTTTCTTTGAATGCAAGACGCATTGAGTAAGAAACAGGACCATAATCATAGGTTTGATCTCCACCAAGGCGAGTTTGGAGAGATGCATAGTTTCCGTCAGGTGACAGGTCAACACTCATGTCTGTCAAGACTAAATTTGTAGGAAACTGCATAATCTTTGCAAGATAACCACCAGCACTAGGTGCGCTGATTGTTTCGTCATCACCACTACTTGTATGACGCATGACTGCCATTCTGAAGTAGTTGGGAAGAGTTAACCAGTTGGTGTCATCATTTTTACCAGGCAACATTGCCTTTCTAAAGGTATCGATAATTTCAATAATTGTGTCAACATCAGACTTGTCTTTAGGTGCCATCTTAAAGTCGAAGTTGTGATCTCTAAATGTAGTGCCCTGGAAGATTGCCTCTTCATAGGGGTTAAAGATCCGCTTTTGGGTTAATGCTGATAGTGCATTAGCATTCAAATTACCAGATCCACCAGTTGCACTTACAACGGCGTTGATTGCATTGGCACCAAGTGAGTATCCAAGTTGAGGTTTTGCTGCTTTAGCAAATGATTT
>Ga0213859_10000627_pt1 | contig 15989 bp, 13 predicted proteins | sample PICome_2_FD_160133 | JGI IMG/M metagenome (GOLD analysis project Ga0213859, IMG submission 160133) | Coastal seawater microbial communities near Pivers Island, North Carolina, United States - PICO304 | ecosystem: Environmental > Aquatic > Marine > Coastal | place: USA: North Carolina... | reverse complement strand
AACAATACTTGATGTGGCGTTAGTAATAGCAGTGTCAACTTGTGTTTGTGTGTATGCATCTGCAATGCCGTATCCTGCTAGTGTGGTTGGTGTGCTTGTAATGTTTGAAAATGCAACACTGCTGGCAGTTATACCAGTTAATGCACTACCATCTATTGCTGGTAAAGCACCTGTTAGATTTGCAGCCGATATAGTTCCGTTAACACCATCTACTAGTATTGTGCTATTATCTGCATATACACTGCCTGTTACATCACCGTCAAACTTTCCAAAGAATGTGTTAGTCTGAGCATTGAAAGCTATTGAACTATCATCTGCAAAGATACTTCCTACTATATCATTTTTCACAGCCACAGTTGATATAATTGGTTTATTAAATACAAACTCACCATCTGCATTAACAGTAATTGTACTTCCATTACCTATGTCTATAAAATCTCTTACAAATACTGTACCCCATCTTTGTGGCGTTGTACCCAAGTCACTTGCTCCATTTACACTAGGAGCAAGGTTAGTGCCAATGTTTTCAGGATCTGTTCCTAAGTCTCTAGCGTAAAGTTCATCAAAGTTGTCATTTATCTTATCAAAGGCTGTGCGTAAAGGATCGCCATCGCCAGCGTTAAGACTTGTTCCTAAGTTTATAGTTTGCTTAGCCATTATACTCTCCCTACCACTACTTCAATTACACCTCTATCATCAGTGTCCTTGTCTTCTAGTGCTTTACCAATTACTTGTCCTACACTAGGTGTGTTGTCTACTATTGCATATCCTGGTATAGCACTGGTCACTAGTATATCACCTTTCTGTACTCTACCAAGTACCTTAGTTGGTACACGACCAGTTAGTGCAACAGCAACCACGTGTTCTGCTTCAAGTGTGCTGTTCATTAAGTGTGCAGGACTTGTTGATACAACACCTGCTACTCTAGTGTCACCTTTTGAATCAGTAGTTGTAACTTCTGCATCTCCACCAAACACAACAACTGTGCCTGATTCATAATCAGCATCACCTGCATAGTTCTCTGCCAAGTCAGCGTATTGTGCTGATGTTGCTTTACCATATAGTACATTCCAACCTAATGAACTAGTACCTAAGTCGTATGTTGCATCTGCATTTGGAATGACATGGCTGTCTATTCTAGCAGTAATTGTTAGTGTGTCGGTATTAGCATCTCCTAAATTAACAGCTCCTTTTGCATCTAACTGATTATCTATTACAAATGCTGTATCATTTACGTATGCACGTTGTGATCCGCCTGTTGCAAAAACTATAGTATTTGAAGTACTATTAGTAAATCCTGGATCTGCACCTAATCCAATCGCTGCACCACCTCCTGGTTTACCAGTTGTAATAGTACCATGCGATTCAATCATGTTAGCGTAAATGTATTCTGTTGCTAGGAACGGTCTATCATTTAAGTTTGTTGAACCATTTTGTAGATCTGATTCTGTCGTAATGCCTGTAGTGCCATTATCAACACTTGTCGGCAATTTAGTAATAATAGTTTGATTGTCGCCGGTACCGCTTGCTTGTAATACAACTTCACCATCTGGTGTTTTCATCCTTACATTTGTACCTGACACATCCATTACAACGTTGGTTTCAGTACCACCAAGTATCAAAGCATTGGCCATTAAGTTACCATCTATATTACGTTTTGCAATACTGTTGCCTGTGCTTGTGTAACTAATATCACTGTGAACATACGTTCCAGATGTTCCAGGAGTACCTGTTGCTACAAGCACTGCACCTGGATCAGTTCTTACACTGTTGGTAGGTGGATCACTGTAATAAGCTAGTTCTGTTGCAATATCAGCATCACCAATACCACCGCCGTTTGTAATAATATCAGCAAAGGATATTGCCGCTGAATCACCAGTACCAGCATTGGTTCTACCTATTGCTTGATATTGGTTTAGTTGTGGTAAGTCACTAAAGTCTACCTCATTTGCTTTTAATGTTACCCAACCATCTGTTACATCAAAATCGTCCGCATCAAATGCAGCAACACCTAGATCAGATTGTGCAATACCTGTTGCATTAGCTCTTGTCGTTGCAGCATTTAGATTCAACTTGCTTTGTGCAATGTCGGCACTAGCACTAACATCTGCGTTAACAATAGCACCTGCTTCAATTTGTAGATTAAATGTTGAATTACTTGCCGCTCTTGTGACAGTAAGGTTTATGTCACTAGCAGTAGCTTCACTAGCGTTTGCAATTTCGTCTAATATAGCAGGGGCTGATAGATCAAAAGTTGCTGTTGCTGTACCATTACTTATTGTATCAGTGCCAGGATTGAATACAAGAGTCAAAGGAGTATAAACTATCTTTCTTTGACTTCCTAATATTGGATCTGATACACTAGATATGTCAACTACTGTACCTGTTGCTCCGGTTGCACTACCTGTGAGTGTGTCGCCATTAGCAAAAAGTCCGCCGGTTTCTGGATCTGTATACATTACCTTATTGCCAGTGTAAATTAATATATCTGCTGCGGCCGGACTGTTTACTTCAAAATCTCTTAATGTTGAAATTTGTGCAAAGGATGCTATATTCTCGTCGACATAGCTTTTCCGTGTTGCCGCTGTGCCGTCAGAACCTGGAAGTGCAAGATTTTCAATTTTGTTGCCACCTGCATCCAAATCACCTTCCATAGCACTTGTACCATTAAGAGGAAGGAAACCAGGTCCTATTCTATTTCCTGAACTATCAATTTGAGATCCACCAGTACTATATCCTAAACGTCTACTTAGATAATTTGCAAGTGCCTTTTCTGTAGGCACAGCTTGACCTGATTCGTCAGCGAACGAATCGTCAGCACTAAATTCATTAATTGTAACACCACGTTTAAATCCTAAACTGTTATCATTTGAAAGTCCAATTTCACCAGCGAATGTAATGTCACCAGTTGCTTGATCAACGCTAAAGAATTTACCCACTCTGAAGAATCCATCTTGGTCTGTACTGACAAAGAATACTCTTCCTTTTTTACGTTCCCAAACCTGAGAAGTGGTTGCCGTGCTTGCATCTGTATAAAAACCTGCTAGACTGTTTTCTGGATCTCCTAAGATAACATTTGGATAGTTTGTATCATTAAAGCCGCCTGTACCAATTTGTGTAAAATCGTGTCCTGTTGCTCTCAGTAGTGAGATAGCAACTGTCACTTCACCTTTACCTCCTGCAGGAAGACCACAATCTAAACTCTTTTCAAAGTTTATGTTAGCTTCTAGTCCTACCTGTGTGCCGGATCTAATTCTGGATCCAGGAACATCTTCAAATCTAATAAATGATGCACCAGCTGTATTGTCAAGTTCGATAATCCTATGTAACTTACCTTCAAATGCAAAAACCATTCCGTGTGTATATCCAGCATCTCCTGGTTGTCTACCTTCTGAATCTCGTGTAAGACGTGTTACATCTCTAGTTTCAGTAATCTGTTGAATTGCTATATAGGTATCACCTACTGCACCACCTAATGTACCTGGACCAGTGGGTGCAGAGTTTGTTACTCTTGTAAGATCCACTGGTACTTTAATAAAATCGAAACCAACTTCAAACGTTGTCATCACTTCATCTGAGGCCAATGCTGTACTAAATGCATCAGTTGCTGTAAACGCAACACTTCTATATGTTGCATAATCACTTTCATCAAAGTTAATTGCTGTACTTGGACGAGTAACAAGTGCAGTAGGATCGTTCACAAGATCTAATATATGATTAAATTCATTTCTGTATTCTAGGAAATCACCATCTGGTATAGCCGCCTGTACCGCACTGAAGAAGTTTGTCTTGGATACATCATCTGCAACAATTTCAAGTTTGTAAATGTCATGTCTAACATCGTCTGCGCCGCTTGCTCCAAACACATCTCCAGGATAAATTGTATCTACATCTAGTGTAACACTACCTGAACCACCACCTAGTAAACTAGCAGCAATAGTAAGTCCTGTGTCAGTAGTATTGTAGCCTAATCCGCAATTTGAAATATTGGCACTAAGACTTGCAACAGAGACAGTTCCGTCGGCATTTCTTGTAATATCAATTGCTAATCCTGAACCAGTACCACCTGTGACTGCAATACCTGTGTATGTACCCGCCGCGGCACCAAGAGCATTAAGTGTACTTTGCACATTAGTAATTGCTTTTACACCACGGATTCTGATATCACCATCTGCTCTTACGCCTTTTGTGCCATCGTTGTCAGCGTCTGAAAGATTAGTTACACTACTAATTTTGTAGTCTAAATTCGTCGGAGTACCGCCCACTGTTTGTCTTATACTAATCAAACTACTTGCTGTTGGTGGCTTGTCTAAATTGTATACGTGTATGCTTGTATCATCTATTTGGTTAAAGTTTGTACCATCTGAAAATGCTTTGGCGGGCTGAACCATATCGTCACGTAATACAATTCTGTCCGGGATCTCATTAGGGTCAGCACCTTCAGCAACAAGTCCGAAGTTACCATAACCATTTGAACAGTTTAATGCTCTAATTTCCGAGCCATTGTTAGCATACATTGCTGTATGGCAGTAATATGTAAATGTTGACACTTGTTCCGAGAATGCCGCATTGTTAACAACTAGGCCATAACCTAAGTCGTTAATTTGTGTAAAGTCGTTTGCAAGCATCGATCTATTACCACCTGATTGGATAAAGATATCTCTTGCTACTACTCCAGGATTTGTATCAAATTGTGATTCGTCATAACCAACACCTTGGTTACTTGTAGGATCAAGATAGATAATTGCTGTACCTAATGCACTGTCGTAATCTGATACAGCATTAATTTGAAAACGTCTACCGTCTACATAGAAAGGAGCTGGTAAGTCTGGAAGACGAAGTTTTAAACCTTGCTTCTGTCCATTGATATCATCACTTCGTACACTTAGTTTAAAGTTGTTTGATTTGCCTACAATACGTGTTGGCAAGTTACCAACGTATGCATCAATATACATACCACCTGAGAATGTTTTCTCATCTTTACTTCTTGAGAAACTAGATGCTGTTTGGATGTAAGGTGATTTAGTTAAAACTTGTCCTTCAGGATCAAGCACACACATGAATCCACCGTGTCCTTGTACTGTAACGTTACGAACAATCGTAGCATCACTCATTAAGAACACATCCATTTCTTCGTTACGCTCTGGTGGATTATAGTTAACGTCAAAAGCAAACTGTATAAGGTCAATCATATTGCCTACAATAGTTACTGTTCCTGATTCGCCAGCACCAAGTGTTACATCTGGCTGTTCAACTGCTAGTACGGCCGCACTTCCTGCTGTATATTCACCTGTTTGTATAGCACCTGTGGTTGCACTAACAAAAGTATGTGCCGCTGTTTCACTCGATGTGCCAACATTAAGTGTAATAGTAGTTGGTGTTACACTTTGTATTTGTAGTTTCTTTTGGAATGCAAAATCTGCTACACCTGCGTTTGCACCAGTTCCAGTTGCTCTAGGATAGCTGTATGGCACTGTATTGCCATCTGAAGCACAAGTGAATGTCATACTGTTTGGTTGTACTTCTACATAGTCGTTAGTTGTAAGACTATGGCTTCCGATCTCTGCAACTAGTAAACCTGTAGTTGGATCATATGTGGTACCTGCCACAGGAGTAAATTGTGCAGAACTAACACTATAAGTTGGAGCAGTACCTGCCAGTAAAGATGCTGAAAGTGTTGCTATATTTCCTATAGCAGCCTCTGTAGGAGTTATTTGTGAACTGTCATCTCCTAGTGCATCATAAGGATCAAAATATTCACCTTGTGCTTCTAGCACATTTTCCATACCGCCTGTTTTTAAATCTTTAATAATTGCATCAACAATAAGTCCTGTATCTCTACGACATTTTGTTTCTTTTAATGCTAAAGCAGGAAATCTATCTTTAACAAATTTAATTGTTTCTTCTATAATATAATCTTTGTTCTTTGTCATAATAGCAGCGGCAGTTGTAAATGAACCTGCATTAGTTCTGCTTATTGCGCCTAAGTTATCAATGTTAATAGGAAACGCTGGATTTTTTAAATAATGATATCCAAAGTAACCTTGTAAAGCGCCTGCTTGGTTAAAGAAAGGAACACCAGTCGAAGCAAGTGTCAATCCATCGAAAGTTGCATCTCTAAAGAAATATGTTTCAGCATACTTAGATTGTGATATGCGATCTTTTGGTCGAATAATTACTCGTCTAAATTCATCACCTTTTAATGACACATTGTTTGAAAGTCTAATTGGATAGTCTTCTTCATACTGTCCTGACTCAACTCGTATTGTAATTTGTTTACGTTTTACGAAATTTCCATATTCAAGTTCTTCTTCTACTTCAAAGTCCTTTGGAAAAACCAAGTTACCAAAGAATGTAGTGCTACCACTGGCATTTACAAATTCAGTAATTTGCATCAATGCGCCGGAACGTTTACCACGTATGATCTTACCTGGAAGTGTATCAGTGTTATCTGGGTCACTTTGATCAAGGAATGTGTTTGAACCATTGTTAACAACAATTTTATATCTGCTTCCAAAGGCTACGTCGGCACCTGCATCAATACCATTTTGTATTATGTTTATAACAAGATTAAATAATGTTTCTACACTCGTTACTCCAACGCTATCAGCATCTCCCCCTCCTACACTATCTTCACTTTGTGGAGCAAAGAATTGATCTTCTTCTGTTTGCCAACGTAAACCTATAAGGTTAATAGTTAAGTTAGATAATGCTCCAGGACTAAACGTTGTAAATGTGCTGTTATCATAAGGTATTGTCAATGCACTATCTGTAAATATTTCAAATGTTTGATCTGTTATAACTTTAACATATGCCTTAACATTTTCAATTTCGGTCATACCTTGGATTTTATCAAACACAACAATGTTCTTATCTGATAATCCGTGGTTTGTGGTTGTAGTGACAAGTGCAGGAGTGTCTCCTGATTTCTTTGTAATAGCACTAATACGTTTTGCTTGGAAATTTTCATTTACTAATATAGAGTCTACAATATCTCTTGCTTTTGCAATACTTGCAACAGTTTCTGTCAACTGTGTTGTAATAGCAATACGTCCGCTGATACTTGAATAATAGTTTTGTGCCGCTAATTTAGTAAGGAAGTTTGCAGTGGACCCTCTGTTTACATCTAAACTAATACTGTCTAAAATAAGTCCTAGATCTCTTTCGCAAAGTGCAACATCATATACAAAATCAGGGAATGTGTAAGCAAGGAAACCTGTAATTTCTTTTATTAAGAATGTTCTATTACTGTCAATTAAGAAACGTGTCTGCTCAAATTGTGGAACTTCGACATCAGCTTCTGTTACATCTGCTTCAACAGTTTCATCATATGTCATAGTTTGCATGTATGGTCCAGGCTCAGGACGAGAAGTTCTTATCATGTCTTCAGCACGTCTCGCCGCTGCATTAATTGTTTTATATGCATACGTAAAGGATGATCCTTCTTTACCTGAAGGCACACCTGATTGGGTATCATCACCTTTAGTACTAACATGTAGCACTTCTGGCGAACTATAAGATGTGTTATCTACATAATATTTGGTTGCGGCTTGTAAATCTTCAGGACCATTAGGTGCACCATCTCCTGCTAGGTCTCCTGGATGATCATGTAGGTACAAAGCACCTGTCATTGTATCACCTTGGCGTCTTGTTACAGAATCTCTTGGCATCGCTACATCAGACAAGAAGTTACCAGATAGATTTGCATCAAATCCTTTGTCAGTAATTGTGTGCGTATCGTCAGAGGCAATAGTGCCACTTACATTTATCTTCAATTGCTCGGCTGCTACATCACTTTCAAGCGAAGCGTTATCTTTATCAGCAAATAATGATAATTTGTTATCAGCTTTGTATCTAATAAAGTATGTGGTGCAACTTACAAGATTTGTAGGGTCTGTGTCCTCTGCTTGGAAAATATATGCAGTTCCGTTAATACCACTGTCAAACCCATGATTAGTAGCAAACTGTAGATCACCACCTGTATAACTTTCTATAGTAAGGACATATGCATCTCTATTTGCCGGCTCGGCCTGTACTCTAATTGGTAGTCCTGAGCCTATATATCTTCTATCAGCATAACCTCTAGTAATTACAAGGTCATCGATAGTATAACTAGTATCACCGTCGTGGTCGTTATTTAGATTTTCAGCTGCTTGGGCACTTACTGTAACTCCTGCAATAGCATTACCTGCGGCATTTAAGCCTCCGCCTAGTGTTGGAGAAAGGTCATCGGAAACTTTTGTAAATGCTGTTGATATTACTAGCTTGCCTGCCACACTAAAATCAAATGTTATTGTATCTGTTGCATCATCATCTAGAGCACTGTTACTTGCAAGTGTGTTTTGCACCAATGTAGTCCCAGCGGTGCTTGTCATTATAATTTTGTTTGCTTCTAGTGTATCTGGTGTATCTGAAAGTGTAGTAAAGTTAATCTGTCCACCAACACCGAAGACTGCGTATAGTTCTGTGAAGTTTTCATTAACTTTACGGAAGGATTCGCGTATACTATCACCGGTTGCGTCGTTGCCCTCGGTACCAATATTAACGTTTTGTTTTGCCATATTTTACTCCAAACAGGTAGGTTTGACCTTTATTAAACATATTTATCCTTAGGTTTTATAATCTTAATGTAAATACAGCATGTTCTTGAAACAATATTCAAAAAAAACCAAACACGTAAGGAATAGTAAGTTAGGTAAACAACATACTTACTACAGGTATATAACCATAATTGTTTTAAGATGTGACGATTGTGGTGAAGACTTCGAAAGGCACAAAGGAAGTATGGATCCTAAGCGTGTATCTAATAATTATTATCATGTGTGTAATAATTGTGATGCAAAAGTATTTGCCCAGAAAAAGGGTGTGGATAGAAAGAAAATTTGGGATTTGCCTGCTAGTTTAGATATACCAATTAATAAACTTTAAACTGCAAAACTTTCGCCGCATCCGCATGATGCTGTAGCATTAGGGTTTTTAACTGCAAGATAACTACCACCTAATTCTGTTACATAGTCTATAGTGCAACCAAACACAAACATTTCTGCCATTGGATCTAGATATAAGTTAGCAACCGTAGGTTCTTTATCAGTGGTGCCCCATTCGTATTGAAATCCCGAACAGCCTCCACCTTTTACACTTAGAGATACATTTGGATCACCTACTTTTGCTAGATAATCTTTTGCACTTTCTGTAAGTTGTATTATCCCTTCTGCCATATTGTCCATGCTCCGTACGCAATAGCAATACCTGCAGCAATTTTAGCAAGAGGTGCTAAAAACAATACCATAAGTCCTAATACAATAAGAGCCGCACCGTCCCATGATGTACGTTCTTTAATTCTAGCGTCAAGCCACTTCTTTAACATGCTCGTCTCCTTTACAATATTTATACAGGTTAATACTTGCTAGATTCTTTGCTTTAGATTCTACCATAATATCTGCGAAGTCTCTAAAAGACAAAGCCCAATCGTTAACAGCCCAATTCCACATATAATCACTATGGGCACGTAGTTTTTGTTTTTTGTATCCTTGTTCAATTAGTTTCTCCATATCTGGTAATGTGTAGGGATTATGATCTATAAGTATGTCTTCACGAGATACACTGTAATGTATTACAGGGCGAACACCTCGCCAACTATCTATCACGCGAGAAAATCTATCGTCGGTTGGTTGAATGTATTCAGCTTCACGGACCCAGTGGTGGTGTATGTCAAGTACGAGGGCACAGGTGTCGACCAGTTCAAGGCTTGCATCGAGTCCCCATTTGTTTTCATCGTTCTCAATCGTGATTGTGTTTCGCGCCTCCGGAGATAGTCTTGTGTCAACTGCGTGTTTGATACCGGCTGGACCTTGCCTGCCGGATATATGGACGTTACATTTGAAGTCCTGGAACGATTGGCCATAGCCCATCCATCTGATGCAATCAACATGATATTCAAACTCCTCTATAGATCTTTCAACAATGTCCGGGTTGTCGCTCGCAAGTACAGTAAATTGGCCTGGGTGCATCGATAATCGGACATCGAGGGCTCTTGCCGTTTCGCCAACTTTTGCGAATTCTTGTTCGGCGTAATTACGTACATCAGACTTGCGCCAGTAATAACTCCAAGTAGGCTCGGTATAAACAGGAAGCACATCGCTACCCAATCTGACCATTCTAAGCTCTGGAGGAAGACTTCCCACATATTCAATCAACCTTTTGTATGACGCAATATTGTGGACCATTATATCCCACAAGCGTTCTTCAGCAACATCTACAGATTGTCTGTTAAGCCATTGTACTGTTGTACTACGAGTATTTAGTGGTCGTTGAATTTCTTCTAATAATTTTTTCTTTTGTGTTTGATCGTCATGCATAAATTTACATGCAAACCCAATACGTTTAATCATTTGTAACTGCCGTCTCGTTTATAATATTTACTGTTAAATCTAGCATACTCAATACACATAATATATCCATAACCTTTTGAAGTCAAGTGTTTATACCACCAAAAGAAATCTTCTATACGTTGTGCCAATTTTCTACCACCCATGGATCTTTACATCTATGCGGATTAGGATCACCATGAAACACACATATACAGCAATCTTTTGGAGGTGTTACAGTTTCTATATGTTCTAAAACCCTGTTACCTCTAGTTCCGCCAGGTTTAAAGTTTTTTGTTTTTCTTATTTCCCATTTCCAACTTCTAATCCACTCATCAGGAAAGTAAGTGGCTACATTTTTACCCTGGTCCCATATCCAATCTTGGTCTCCATGAAATCTTCTCATGTTTGCCATTGCATTACTTATAAAGTTTGAGTAGATAAATTCATGATCACCTGCTTCCCATCTCATTACACTACTGTTAAATCTTTCCCAATTAGGACGCATTGCTCTTGTAAAATCTCTACATATTAACCATTGTCCAGGTTTATGCGTAAAAATTTTATCAATGTTATCTGCAACAACAACATCAAGATCCATATACAAGATAGTGCCTTGTAATGGCAGATCATGACTGAACAACCAAGGTTTATACCACCAACCTGACATAGCACTGCGAGGCAGGTTAATTACATTAATATGCGGTAACAAATCTTGTGCATCTTCTGTTGCACAATAGAATTTGAAATCTAAAGAGCAATGCTTTTTACAGGATGTATACAACTTGTTAACGTAACTACTATCATATTTTACTCCATGCTTTAAACACAAAATATTAATTTGTTGTGCATTAGGATCTAATTTTAGTTTACGAGCATGAGCTTTAGCAAGTTTACGTTGTTGTTTTTCTCTCTTTAGTTTTTTATATTCTTCTTTTGTGTATAGACTTTTATCTATTTTCATCTGCGAATGTTGTCTTTTGCCATGTAAAAGGTGTATAGATAGCACTGTTTGCGCCATGCTCACTACACTCTGCACTCTCGCACCAACAGCGTCCGCCGCTCATTTCACGTACTAAATTGTCCGCAAAGCGCCAAGCATGTTCTGCAAACTTTTCTGCTCCTACGCCATCTAGTTGTGTAATCTGTGCAAGTCCTTTTGTTTCAAGAAGAAGTAATTCATCTTTCATCGGATCATTTTCGTCAATAACAGTCTTATGATCGAATGTATCTTCTAGCCATTGTTTCAACGGCTTTAGTCCTCCAAAGTCAACAGCCCAGTTTTTATTATCAAGATCACTACAACCAAAAGTAAATTTAAATGCAAGACTATAACCATGCAAGTATTTGCAGTGTGAATGATCTGCATGTGGTTGTCTGAACACTGCTGATAAGCCTATATTGTGTCCATAAGTTTTAGTACTGTAATATGCCATATTTTATTTGCTCCTAATATTAGTAATTATTATACTACAAATTACCTATAGTGTCAACTGAAACATTAGCATGTTTCCAGGCTTTTGGTAAACTCCAATCAGGTGTTTGATATATAATGTATTTCTTATTAGGAAAACATTCAAAAACTTTACCAATTTGATGAATCCAATATCTTGGATCGATGGCACCTTTGTCACTTGGATCGTAATTTGCTGTGTCTTTATACATATTGTTTATTCTTTTTGTATAACTATATAGGTCAAAACCTATTAACTTAATTTTTTTACTTTGTAAAGATGCTTGTAAAACAGCATATGGTCCACTACCCCATTGAAAGGCTTCGTCTACTCTTTCAGTACCTTCATAAGGTATATCAGGCACTGCATGCACATTGTCGTTAGGAAATCTAGACAACCAATCTTTTCTTGTTAATATTTTGTTAGCAAATTTATTGTCAAGTGCTTCGGATACCATTCGCCTGTCGACACAAACTAAACAATCAACGGTGTAGTCTCTTACTATAGCATTACAACCAACCTTTATTCCTTTAAGGCTGTCTATATCTATACCAGCTCTACTCTCCCCGTTTCCTATTGCCCATGTCATCTTTTATCGACCGTATCTCTTGTTTGACTTCTTCAAAGTTATGATTTGTACTTAGCATCATCCTAGTAACACGTAGTATTTTATTTAGTGCCCACCACCACCAAGCAACACTAACAGTTACCCATATTACAATCACAACAGATGCATAGATAGGTATCCAATCCTCAGCAAAAAACACACAAGCAATAAATCCTGCAAGTGCTACAAAAGGTAACGTACGACCTGCGATACTCCAAGCCGTCACTTCATTTTCAGTTTTTTCTAGTAAGTCATTTTTGTCCGGCATTGCTTAACCTGCAATTTGGCCGAACTGTCTCCATTCACCCGGCGATCCACTTCTTATACAGGTCCATCCAGTATATCCGCTCGGCTGTGGACTAGAGTTGTATATAATATCACCGCGTATGTAGTTTCCTGATGTGGGTACAGCTTCTGCCCATTGCACTGTATGTCCTTGTACTTTTATAGGACCTGCTACAGCAAGATCAACATCTCCAAAATTCTTTACACCTATTCCTAGTTTTCCATTTACAATAACTTTATCTTCTAATGTTATTCCACCTGATTGTCCAATATGTACTCTTTTTTTATCATCAGTTACAATACTTAAACCTGTAGTGCTCCAAGTACCTATTTTGAACTCGCTATCTTCTGTTGGATCTATAACAAATTCATGGTCCCAACTTTTGATACTTACTTGTGCATTAGGTTCGCTTGTGCCTATACCTAATCTTTCTGTATCAGCATCGTAGTGTATAAATTCATCTACAGATAAACTACCTTCAGTACGTAGACTTTGTAAAGTACCAACAGTTGTTAATCTACTTGATGTAACACTATCACCTAGTTTTGCAAATTCAACAACAGGTATACCTTCTATCATGTATGCCTTATCTCTGTGTAAATCTATATTTTCACTTGAAAACAATTTATCTGGATTTGGTTGGAAAGTAAACTGTCTTGAATGTCCTACACCTGTCCAAATCAATCCTTTACCATATCCGCCCTTAAACTCTAAAGGTGACGTTCTTTCATTCCTAATATCTGCTGTAATTTCATCTACATGTAGACTCGTAGCTGTGATACTGCCGTTTACTGCTAAGTCTCCTGATATTGTTAGATTGTTGTCAACTACTTTAGTATGTAAAACATCAACATGTAATCCGTCATCGGCAATAGTCAATACATAATCATTGGCTGTATCTTTAATACCTGCACTAGAAAAATTAGTAATACGCCCACCATTGATTTTGTTTCCGGATAGCTCTCTATCTAGTAAATCAGGCTTTGCTGTTGTAGGGCGATCCTGTAATTCTTCAATGGCTTGTGCTAGTGCGTCTAGATTATCTCTGATGGTCATACTCGTTCCTTCACTGTACAAGTATATTTATCAAACAACCTTTAGCAATACTGTATCTGGATTACAACGTCCGTTCAGTTTTGTATCTGTAGTTTTAATGTCATCAAGAAACTTACGTAACTTAACCTTACCTGCATCTTTAAATTCTTTTAGTTGCTCGGCAGGTTTACGTAGTGTTTTTTGTATGCTTTCTGATTCATTGTATCCAATAATAGTTGTGCCTTTTACGCTCAACCCACTACCTTGTCTCTGCATACCCTTAGGATCAATGTTACTTGCTACATATTTTCCTATTTTTCTTGTTTTAATATTGAAAACCCAAAGTTCATTTGCACCAACAATTTGATCTGGTGATATACTTGCAAGTTTATATTTTTCATCTGTTGTGCAATATTTTAGTTTTGCTACTAATTTATCTGCACTATACACTTTAGGTTTACGTGGCTTACGTGTTGCTTTTGCACTATCAATAACAAAGTCTAATGCCGCAATCAGTTCTCCAATTGCAATACGATAGTTTTTGATGTCTGCTTTTTTGATATGTGCATATCCTTCTTTAAGTTGTGCCCACTGATCAGCTTCAAATTCGCTCATCTTTTTAAGTTGACCTGCTGTAGGCATACGGTCGAGCTGATCATAATCAACAAGTGCATCAATATAAAATGTTTTAAGTTTTCTTGCATGTGCCTGTGTTACACCTTTATCAGCAAAATGTTTTTTAAAATCAAATCCTTTTGGATCAAATGACTTTGGATCCATTAACCAACCTTCTAGCCAGTCTTCGATTGCTTCGCTTTGAATATATGCTTGTTCTCTAATACGTTCCTGGATACTAGGAACATACACATTGGCTTTTTCTTTTTCAACTTCTTTCTTTTCTTCTACAACTTTGGAACCAGCATTTATAGCAAGCTCTATACGATCTTTTAAAAATACAGTAGCAGGTTGAACACTACCCATTGTTCCGGGCAGGCTTTCCCAATATTCATTTTGTTTAGGATTGTAATCAGGCATACCATCTAACAGTTGCTTTGCAACTATTGCGGCTGTTATACTTAGTACATGAGTTGGAGCGGCTTTAGCATTTTTAATCTGTTCTTTTGTGTAGCCGTTTTCAGCCATCCATTTGTATGTGTGAGGAAACAGATCGACTGGCTTATAGTTGTCATAATAAAAAGCTCTACTAGCATCACGATGTCTGTGATATTTTTTTCCATCCCATTCTTCCCAGCCGTCCCACTTAGGTCCTTGTAATTTATCGCCACGCCGAATTCTTGGAGCACCGCGAGCTGGTTTTTTCTTTGTACGTTTTGGTAAAGCCATTTTATTCTCCTATTAAACTTAATAAAGTATAGTCTCTTTCTGCTATGTATGCAACCAGTTTATAATTATAACTTATTCCGAGTTCATCAAAATGACAAGTCATGGTCAAAGGCAATTTTAATTTATTCACAAATTTGCCTTTAGTTGTTGTATTAAGCCATTCATCAACAATGTAGTGAGCCATCATGTTTGGGTCTTCTACATCTCCTATTTTAAAAGTATGTATGACTTTTTTATATTTTTTCACCTGGCTCAAATCCACGGAAAGTTTTAAAGCGTGGAAATCTCAAACTATATGTATCTGAATCTTGAGATTTTGTTCTTGCGTCTGCTCTAATTTCTATTAGAGAACCAATGAGGTTATCACGCTCAGCCCAGAACTGATCACGTTGACTGTCAGTGAAACCGCTTCCACAGTTAAGGTGATAAGTGTATCCATCGTCTTCTCCTTCTACAATAACGGCACCAAGTCTTCCTTCGTTGCGTCCTGTGCCTTCTTCGACTGCAACAACATTAAGTGTAACTTCGATAAACGGTTTAGCTTTTAGCCAACTGTGTGTTCTTTTACATTCGTAGGGTGCATCTGGATCTTTAATCATGACACCTTCGTAACCACCGTCTACAGCCGCTTTATTAAGCTCTACAAAGCGTTCTTGTCCTTGTTGGGTATCTAAGTCCACATCTTCCCAATCAAGTGTTTGTACATGCTTTAACACATCTTTATTTTCATTCACCCAAGCCTTTACTGCCTGGCTTCTAAATGATTGCGGTTTGTCCCAAATACCTTTTTGAAAGTCTGCGAGTGGACACATATCAAACAAGTGTAGCACTGCATCATCAGATTGTTTACCGTCTTTTCTGTGTACCTGTTTCATTAGGTCTTGGAAGTTAGCACT
>Ga0213859_10000625_pt1 | contig 16026 bp, 15 predicted proteins | sample PICome_2_FD_160133 | JGI IMG/M metagenome (GOLD analysis project Ga0213859, IMG submission 160133) | Coastal seawater microbial communities near Pivers Island, North Carolina, United States - PICO304 | ecosystem: Environmental > Aquatic > Marine > Coastal | place: USA: North Carolina... | reverse complement strand
TCAGGGCTCATACTCCTAACTAATTGCAGAGCAAAAAGCAACGAGCAAAATGCAAATGAGCCTGCAGCAATCACAGATCAATCACTGAAATTGGTTTGGTCTGATGAATTTGATTACGAGGGAATACCGGATGAGCAAAAATGGAAACACCAGACGACTGGACCAGACAAGGGACACTGGTTTAATGGCGAACATCAGCATTACACCGCTAGTTTAAAAAATGCCTACGTCAGTGAGGGTAGTTTAAAAATAGTCGCCTTAAATGAAGATTACACACAATCAGGTGTTACCAAAAACTACACCTCTGCTCGATTAAACTCAACTTTTCCATTCACTTATGGAAAAATCGAAGTCAAAGCCAAACTTCCGCAGGGTCAAGGAACTTGGCCCGCAATATGGACCCTTGGCACCAATATCAACGAACTTGGTAATCCATTCGGTGAACGTTACGGCGCTGTGGGTTGGCCAGATTGTGGAGAAATTGACATCATGGAACAAAATGGATGGCAAAAATCTAAAACCATAGGTCATTTACATTGGGGAAATACTAAAACAGGCAAATACGAAAATCAAGGAAGCACCTACCAGCTTAAGTCTTCTTCTGAGAACTATCACTTATATACTGCTATTTGGAATAAAGACAGCATTCAATTACAAGTCAATGATGAGGTTTTTTTGACCATAGAAAATACCGAAGAATTACCCTATGACAATCCGCATTACGTTTTGCTCAATATGGCCGTTGGCGGAAATTTAGGCGGAAATTTACCCGAGCGATGGGAACCTCAAGTATTTGAAATTGATTACGTTAGAATCTATCAATAAAGTGAATTTTAACAACATTCGATGAACATCAAATTTTACAATTAATTTACATTTAATTAACAATTCTGAAATGTTATTTTTCATTCATTTAGAGTGAAAATAATACCATGCTTACAGGGCTTATAAGTAATTCAAGCACTTCAGAAAGATGTCCTTTTGATTTTAGGTTTAATCTCCCCTTAACTAAACTTCTAATAGGCAACATAAAGTTAAATTTTACTTTACAAAGACTAGGGCCTATATGAACTAATTTTGCAGTACTAAAATCAAACTTTAAAAAAACTACAATGAGAAAAATTTTTTCGTTACTCCTCGCAGTAGCTGTTGGTTTTACTTATGCTCAAGACCAACAAGAAACGGATTCAATTTTGACCAATGAACTTGATGAAGTTATCGTAACATCTTCGAGAGTTATTGACGTCGCTATTGAGCGCGTAACTCCTGTAGCTGTTTCTACGATTACAGCTCAAGAAATCAGCCTTAAAGTAGGTAACCAAGAATTCCCTGAAATCATGAACAACACTCCTGGAGTATACGCCACAAAACAAGGTGGTGGTTATGGAGATTCTAGAATTTCACTACGTGGATTTGACCAAAGAAACACTTCTTTCTTAATTAATGGTCAACCTGTTAACGATATGGAAAACGGTTGGGTATACTGGTCAAACTGGGCTGGTCTTACTGACGTTGCCTCTGGAATTCAAATTCAAAGAGGTTTAGGAGCTTCTAGACTTGCAGTACCTTCTGTTGGTGGAACGGTTTCTATTTTCACTAAATCGGCTGAAAAAGAGCAAGGCGGTGCCTTCAATCAAATGGTTGGTAACGATGGCTACAGCAAAACTTCATTCTCATACAACTCAGGAAAGAGTGATAATGGATGGGCTTATTCAATGTTACTTTCTTACTGGAGAGGTAATGGATATGTAAACTTTACCAAAGGTGAAGGTTTGACTTACTTCGCTGCTATCGGTTATGCGCCTGAAGGATCAAAACACGCTTTCAACGCTTCTTTACTCGGTGCAGGACAATGGCACCACCAGAGATCAGCTTGGGTTTCTATTCGTGACTATCAAAACTTCGGAGAAGAAGGAATCGACAGAAGATGGAACACCAATGGTGGATACATCAATGGAGCTGCCTCTAACTACAACACTGAAGAATACAACATCAGAAGAAATTTCTACAACAAACCTTTAGCAACCTTCAACTGGGATTGGGACATTTCTGATAATGTTCAGTTAAACACATCTTTCTACGCTTCTGCAGGACGTGGAGGAGGAACTGGTCCTAGAGGAAACAACTACAGAAATTCTGACATCGACCTTTACCCATTCCGTCAAGATTTAACGGAGCAAATTGAAGAAGGTAAAGGTGTTTTCGCTAGAGACGCTGATGGATACATCAATTTCGATAGAGTAATCAATACGAACCAAAGAACAACTTCTGGATACAATGGACCACTTAGCCGCTATGCTGGACAATTAATTGGTGCCAACAGAAATCCAGGAGGAAACGTAAACAGAAACGTACTTATCCGTAGAGCATCTATGAACTCTCACGACTGGGTTGGAGCTATTTCTTCTCTTGACATCACTTCAGGAAAAATGAGATACTCAGTAGGTGTAGATTTAAGAAGCTACAAAGGATACCACTACAGAGTTTTAAATGATCTTTTAGGATTAGACGGTTACTACTCTGGAGGAAACCAAAATAGTGAAGGTCAAATTATCGAGACCTTAGTTGAAGCTAAGCCTTTCAAGAATACTGGAATTAGAGGACCTAAAATCGATTATTACAACAACGGTCTTGTAAAATGGGGAGGAATTAACGGTCTTGCTGAGTACAACGACGAAGGAAGATTTACTGCAGTTCTTCAAGCTGGTTTATCAAACCAGAGCTACCAAAGAGAAGACTTCTTTGATCAAGTTGGAAATCCAATCTCAGATAAAAAGAATATGGCCGGTGGATACCTTAAAGGAGGTGCAAACCTAAACGTCAACGAAAAAACAAACTTGTTTTTCAATGCAGGTATCATTTCTCGTCAGCCATTATTCGACGCTATCTTCCCAGGATTTGCTAACGACATCAACGAAGATGCTCAAAACGAGAAGATCAGATCTTTCGAACTTGGGTATGGATACATCTCTAATGCGTTCAAACTGAACATCAATGCATATTCTACAAACTGGGGTAACCGTTTCATCTCAAGAGGATTTACTCTTGCTGGTGGTATAGACGGTACAGCTCAATTCTCTGATATTGACGTATTACACGAAGGTATTGAAGTAGAGGCTACGTTAAGACCAAGTTCTGTATTGAAGTTAAGAGGTATGCTCTCTCTTGGAAACTGGAGATATGTAAACGACTTTACTTCGGCTGTATTTGACGACAACAACAACCAAGTTGGTGAAGGAACAATCTACGCTAAAGGAGCTAAAGTTGGTGATGCCGCTCAGTTTGTAACTTACTTATCAGCAGACTATAGAATGGGTAATGTAACACTTGACTTAGGTTACCGTTTTGTAGATCAATTATATGCGGATTACGGTATTGACGACAACGAATTATTGACACCTAACAATAGAGGTGCAGTTAAGTTACCTTCTTACGGTTTAGTTGACTTAGGAGCGACAGCTTACTTTGGAGACTTCAGTGTAAGAGCTAACGTCAACAACTTATTAGATACAACTTATATCGCAGAATCAAATTCAAACATTCACGCAGAAGCCAATTCTACAACATGGAATGGTGTTGATGTAAGAAACTACGTATGGTTTGGTTTTGGAACAACTTGGAACTTAAATCTTAGATATCGTTTCTAAGAGCAACCCACAGTTGTTACTTAAAATTAAAGGGGCTTTCGAGCCCCTTTTTTTATTGGTTTTTTTGAGTTCGAATTGAAAAAATAATGCGTACTTCAAGTGTAAATCGACACAAATGTTTCGTTTAAATTTTTCAAATTCAGGGAGTAATCAGGGATATATCGGTCTGTATTTTGAATCGAGTGCGATTATTGAAAAACTACAGGAGAAAATAGATCCCTATCATTTAAGGCCAGCCCAGATCAATTCACACGCGCTTCCTATTCAGAAAAATTTACACTGCACTATTCTTCAAAACATCCACAAAAACATTTCAAAAGAGGTCATTTCAACGCTTTGTGCTGCTTATATCGATGAGCTTTATGCCGCTCAATACCGATTGCATAACCTCAGTCTTTTTGAAAATTTAGAAGGTACTGGAGCGAATGGAATTCCATTTCATTACGATGTGCTCAAATTTGATTTAGACGCACCTATTGTTTTAGATTTACATCAAACATTGGCTTTAAGGCTTCAAGACTATCACAACCACCCTTTTTCATTTGAAAATTATCATCCCCATGTCACGATTGCTTTTGTCAAACCCGATAGCTGTGGTTCTCTACTCGAAGATTACAAAGACTTAGAAATCAACCTCAGGGCAAAATCATTAAAGTACAAGAGCAAAGAAAGAAAAGCGGCTTTGGAAACACTTTTTGACCTCGAAGCTATTTTGTCTTTTTGATACCGAATTCTTCCTCATAAAATCGCATGATGGGCTGAAAGGGACCCAGCTGATGTTGTGCGATACTAAAATCGTCAGCATAAGGGCCGTAAGGTGTTGAAACCGGTTTTTTCTTTAAATCGGGAAAATCCACTTCTCGATTTGCTTTGTCGGGTCGCTTTTGTTGATTGATATATCCAGCAACATCATAGGCATCTTCGTCACTCAGCAGAGGTTCGCGGTAATTTATTCCAAAGGGCATATTGTACTTGATAAAGGATGCCGCAGTTATTACTCTAGTCATCCCTGCCCCATTGTTGTATGACTGTGAACCCCATAGAGGCGGATATTCATAATCGGACTGGTCGGCGAGTAATTGTCCTTGACCATTCTCACCGTGACATCGCGTGCATTCTCGTTGAAAAACAGCCTCGCCATTCGATAAATCAACTTTGCGCGCTGGTATTTCTATGCTTTTGAGCCCTCTTCTAATTAATTTTTCATCTTTTTGAACATAGCGAGAAAGCCAGTCAATGTAGGCGATAAGCGCCTTCATCTCTACGCTGCTTTCTTCCAAGACTACCCCATTCATACTTCGTTCAAAACAACCGTTAATTCGCTCTTCAAGTGTTCCTATTTTATTTTCTCTCCCTCTAAACTGAGGAAAAACTTTACTCACACCAATCATCGGCATGGCGTATGCTTGAGTTCCGGCATTTAAGTGGCAATTATCACAACTAAGCGCACTGTTGTAAATCTGTTGAGTACTATCAGAAAATGCGCCTAACATTTGATTGGTCTGTGTAAATAAACGATGACCGTACTTGATTTGAGCACTGGAATGATCAGACAAACCAGAGACGTCGTAATTCATGGTGTAGAGAAAACTATTATCGGTAACCGTTTCTTGAAATGAAGATTGCTTGGCGACGATAAAAAATAGAACCAAACAAATCAATAGGCAGCAAAATAGTACTCGATTGAAGTAGCCTGCCAATCTTCTTAATTGCTCATTCATGACCTTTTTGGTTTTTCGAAGAGAAAAATACTAAATTCTCGATTAATCCAATAAGACCTGACGGTTTGGTAGGGTATGTTTTGCTAAAATTCTTCTCCCCTCGCGCAAAACGAGCGTATTTTTTTTTCGTTTATAGAGTTCTTCGGCTGCACGAATCCTACTCTGCTCGAGATCAATTATAGGCCTTGGATAATTTTGATTTAGGTCTATACCAGCAAATGCAACTTCAAGAGGAGGCATGGTATATGGCTCGTGAAGATATCGCAATGGAACATCCGCCAATTCAGGGCACCACTTTCGAATAAATACCCCTTCGGCATCATGCTCCATTGAGTTTTTAATCGGATTGTAAATTCGAATTTGATTGATGCCCGTTTCACCTGCTTGCATCTGAATCTGTGGATAGTGAATACCTGGCTCAAAGTCTAAAAACTGACGGGCCAGGTAATGCGATATACTCTGCCAAGGCAACCACAACAAATGGGTTGCAAAAGACACCACAAGAGCACGCATCCTAAAATTCAGATATCCTGTGGCATTCAAGCAGCGTATGGATGCATCAACGATGGGAATTCCTGTTTGGCCCTTCATCCAAGCCATTAGGTAAACCGTATTAATTGGTTTATTCAAATCGTGATAGCCTTTATTTATACTTTGAAATTCCATCTCGCATTCCATTTCAAACTTTTGAATGAAATGGGCCTGCCATCTCAAACGAGATAAAAACGCTCTTAAATGTGCATTCTTTTTTTTAAGCGCAGAGAACCGGTGAAAAACTTCTCGAGTAGAGAGCACACCCCAAGCGATATAGGGCGATAAACGGCTGCAACTTTTTCGAGACAATTCAGGTTTAGAAATATGATAATTATAAGTCTTGTGCCGAGCTTCAATAAAACTGTTTAAGTATTTTAATGCGAAATCTCGACCTCCGCTTTGTTGTTGTGTTTCGTCTGTGAATTTAAAATCTACTGGGGTACATTTTACGATTTCGAGGGATTCAGAAGAAACAAAATCTTCGTTTTGGGCTGAAAAGGCCAAGGGAGCTTGATTGGTATAATCCGTCCACAAAGACAGCCATTGTTTACGATTTTTAAGGGCTCGAAATACGCCATTATGATTGAAGGTCTGCCATGAAATACCTTTTAATTTACAATAGCGCTCCAGTTGTAAATCTCTCTGGTAGGTGAGCTGTAATCCGGTCTCATTATTGGTGAAAAGCGATTTAATCTCAAAATGCAGTGCCAACTTTTCGAGAAAAGAAAAGATGTCTTCTCGGGTTATTAGTACCCGCGTATTTTGAGCTTGAAGTTGTTCGTTGATGTAATTCAAAGATTTGAGCACAAAATTCCAATGGCGTTGACTGTAGTGCAGGTCTGATTGTAACATCGGCTCAAACAAATAGCACAACAAAACCTTACGTCCTGAAGTAAGCGCCCTGTGTAAAGCGATATTATCTTCTAACCTCAAATCTCTTCGAAACCAAAAAACACTGATTTCAAATTTCTTTTTCATAACACTGTAAATTTAATGTAACAATTGTTACAAAGCCTTTACTTGAGTTCATTTAGTTTTGTAAGCTGATTGACAATCATTACTTTCAAAGCAATTAAGGCTGCTTATGATTAATCTTTTACGAAAGACATTTGGATTCATATTCGAATCTGCACTCATTGAAGAAATCAATAAAATTGGTACACTTCGAGAGGTTTCAGCTGGAGATGAACTCATTCGATTCGGAGAATTCATTCAAGGAGTCCCTTTGATGATCTCTGGAGCCGTCCGTGTAAACCGAGTATACCCCGACGGAAACGAGTTGTTTTTGTACTATATAGAAGAAGGAGATACCTGTTCAATGAGTTTTAATTGCTGCACCCAACAGAAAAAAAGTGAGATTAGGGCTGTAGCCGAAATCGATTCTCAATTTATTATGATTCCCGTTTCAAAAATTGAAAGTCTTATTGGTAAATATCCTAGTTGGAGACAATTTGTCTTCTCAAGTTACCACAATCGAATGGTCGAAGTCGTTTATGCCCTTGAAAAAGTGGCTTTTGAAAAATTAGACGACCGATTAGAAGAGTACCTCGATCAAAAATCAAGAATTACTCAAAGTGATAGCTTACAAATGACGCATCAAGAAATAGCGGAAGATCTGCGAACATCTCGAGTAGTAATTTCAAGACTCTTAAAAAAACTAGAGCAAATGGGTAAGCTGAAATTACAGCGAAACACAGTCGAATTAATCCGTTAAATGCAATGATAAAACGCCTATTCCCAATACTTGAATGGTTACCTGAGTACAATCAGTCTAAATTTTATGGAGATCTTTCTGCTGGATTGACTGTGGGTGTTATGTTAATTCCACAAGGAATGGCATATGCAATGATTGCGGGGCTTCCACCAGTTTTTGGTTTATACGCAGCTTTTATTCCTCAACTGATTTATGCGCTTATGGGCACCTCAGGAAAATTAGGGGTTGGTCCTGTGGCCATGGATTCATTGCTTGTCGCCTCAGGATTGGGAGCGCTTTCTTTGAGCGGTATAGACCAATACATTCAGATGGCTGTATTTCTCGCTCTTTTTATGGGCGGAATACAAGTGCTTATGGGGCTGTTAAAAATGGGATTTCTGGTGAATTTTTTATCCAAACCCGTAATCAGTGGGTTTACCTCTGCAGCAGCGCTAATTATTGGAATGAGTCAGCTCAAACATCTACTGGGCACTGATATAGAACGCAGTAACCAAATACAACATCTGCTTTACGACGCTTTTTTAACCCTTGATCAAATCCATTTAGGAACACTTACGATTGGGATAATCGGAATTTTAGGAATTCTTCTCTTGAAAAAAATCAACCCTAGAATTCCTGCTGCACTAGTAGTTACCATCCTTGGAATTTTAGCTGTCTGGGGATTTGGAATGGAGCAAACAGGGGTAAAAATCGTATCTATTGTACCCTCTGGCTTACCTGAATTAAATCTACCCTCAGAATTTGTTCTGAGTAATGTCAATGAATTATTTCCTATTGCCCTAACACTCGCTCTGGTGGCTTTTATGGAAGCGATTTCTGTGGCCAAGGCCGTCGAAGACGAACACAGTAAATTAAATTTAAGACCTAATCAAGAGCTAATCGCACTGGGTTTTGCAAATGTAATAGGCTCTTTCTTTCAATCGTATCCTACTACTGGAGGGTTTTCACGAACGGCCGTGAACAATCAAACTGGAGCCAGTACCCCAATGTCACTAATTATAAGCGCAGCTGTCGTTGGAGCGACTTTATTGTTTCTAACCCCTTTGTTTTATTACTTACCCAATGCTGTATTAGCATCGATTATTATGGTTGCTGTTTTCGGGCTTATCGACCTCAAATACCCCAAAAGATTGTGGGCCTACAGAAAAGATGAATTTGGCCTCTTGGTCTTTACTTTTCTCATAACCCTTACCGTTGGAATCACACAGGGAATTTTATTCGGTATTTTATTGTCTTTATTGCTCATGGTGTACAGAACCGCCCAGCCACATTACGCGGTTTTAGGAAACATCAAAGGCTCTAAATACTACAGAAATATCAATCGTTTTAAAGAAGATGTAAACGAGGATACCGAGGTGCTCATATTTAGATTTGATGCGCAACTTTATTTCGGCAATAAAGACTTTTTTAAATCTGAAATATCCGCCCAAATTGAAACTAAAAAAGAAGGTTTAAAGAGCATCATCATCAATGCTGAAAGTATGAATTACATCGACAGCAGCGGTGTATTTATGCTCGATAAACTCTTAGAAAAACTTCAAAAGCAAGGCTATAAAGTGTACATCGCAGGTGCGATTGGACCCGTAAGAGACATTATTAAAAACAGTGGATTAGAAGAGCGAATAGGCAGTAACTTTTTATTTGAAAACACTTACGAAGCCCACATCTTTATCAAACAAAATATTGAACCTGACGAACTGCACAAAAAGATATCACATCAAAGCTCCTCAATGTAACTTCGGTTACCTTTAATTTAAATAAACACGCTTAACTTTGTAAACACAAATTAGAAATCGATGCATATTGAACAAATTTATACCGGATGTTTAGCACAAGGTGCTTATTATATCGAAAGTAAAGGAGAAGTGGCCATCATTGATCCTTTAAGAGAGGTGCATCCCTATATCGAAAAGGCAAAATCAAACCAAGCTGAAATCAAATACATATTTGAAACGCATTTTCACGCTGATTTTGTAAGTGGACATCTCAGTCTTTCGAAAGAAACAAATGCCCCTATTATCTACGGGCCTAACGCAAATCCAAGTTTCGATGCTCAAATTGCAAAAGACCAACAAGAATACAAACTCGGAGATATCACAATCGTAGCACTTCACACTCCAGGTCACACCATGGAGAGTACCACGTATTTATTGAGAGATGAAAACGGTAAAGACCACGCTATTTTTAGTGGTGACACCTTGTTTTTAGGTGACGTGGGAAGACCTGATCTCGCCCAAAAAGCAGCGCATATCACCCAAGAGCAATTGGCTGAAACCCTATACGACAGTCTTCGTAACAAAATTATGCCCCTATCAGACGATGTCATTGTATATCCTGGTCACGGTGCAGGATCTGCCTGCGGTAAAAACATGATGAAAGAGACTGTTGACACCTTGGGCAATCAAAAAAAGATGAATTATGCCCTCAGAGCAGATATGTCTAAAGAAGAATTCGTAAAAGAAGTTACAGACGGTTTAATGCCTCCTCCTCAATACTTTCCGCTCAATGTAAAACTCAATAAAGAGGGTTATGACGATGTGAAAGATGTCATTAAAAGAGGATCGGTAGGTTTAACCCCTTCAAAATTTGAGGAACTTGCGAACAACAGTAGTGCAATAATTCTCGATGTGAGACATCAAAGCGAATTCGTTAAAGGTCATATTCCCCGTTCCATTTTTATCGGTCTTGATGGGAGTTTTGCCCCTTGGGTAGGATCACTGATTGCCGACGTTCAGCAACCCATTTTACTCGTTACTCCAGAAGGAAGAGAAGAAGAGACCATCACAAGACTTGCAAGAGTAGGATTCGACCAGGTTTTAGGTTATCTAAAAGGATCTTTTGAAGCCTGGAAGTCAGACTCAAAAGAATACGATAATGTAAGTACAATTTCTGCAGATGAGCTTAAATCGCTTATGCAAAAAGAGGAGATTGAACTATTCGACGTTCGCAAAGAAAGTGAGCACTTTGCCCAACACGCAATGAATTCTTCAAATACACCACTTGACTTTATCAATAGTTTCCTAAAAGAATTTCCTGAAAAAGGTGTTTTTTATATGCACTGTGCAGGAGGTTATCGCTCGGTAATTGCAGCATCAATACTCAAAAGCAGAGGCATTCACAACAGTATCGATATCCTAGGAGGATTCAAAGCTATGCAAGAGTCAGGGATTGATATAAGTGCCTATCAATGTCCAAGTACAATGACAGCCTAAACTCGTAGGTATGGACATTTTAAAAGAACCATGGCCTTGGTACATTTCGGGGCCAATGATTGCACTGGTAATGCTTTTTTTAATCCTTTCGGGAAAAGAATTTGGCGTATCGACCAACCTTAGAACAATTTGTAGTGCTTTAGGCGCGGATAAAGCGAGTGACTTTTTTAAAATAGATCTCAAAGCACAGCGATGGAATATTTTATTTATCGTAGGTACAGCCATTGGTGGTTTTGTGGCCTCATCGTTTTTAAGTGAGTCTTCAGCTATACCTCTAGCTGAAAACAGCGTTCATATTCTCAACAGCTACGGATTTACTGATGCTGGCGAAGCTTATGTACCAAAAGCTTTGTTTTCATTCGAACAATTAGTTGAAAATGGCAATCTCATTTATTTGGTATTAGGCGGCTTTCTTGTTGGTTTTGGAGCGAGATACGCTGGAGGATGCACCTCAGGACACGCCATATCGGGACTGAGTAATCTTCAACTTCCCTCATTAATCGCAGTAATTGGTTTTTTTATAGGTGGATTACTAATGGTTCACTTTATTTTTCCAATTCTATTCTCGTAAATCATGAAAGCACTTAAATTTTTACTCGCAGGGATTTTCTTTGGTATCGTCATGTTCAAATCTGAAGCGGCTTCATGGTATCGAATTTTTGAAATGTTTCAATTCGATGCCTTTCATATGTTTGGCGTTATAGGTTCGGCATTAGTTGTGGGTGGTATAGGAATTCAAATCATTAAACAATTTAGGGTCAAAACTTTTGAAAATGAACCTATCGAACTGTGTGAAAAACAGAAAGGATACAAGCGCTACCTTTTTGGAGGGACTCTTTTTGGATTGGGATGGGCCCTTTCTGGAGCTTGCCCAGGCCCTATGTTTACACTGTTAGGAGCAGGATATTTACCTATAGCCATTGTAATTATCTCAGCTATTGCAGGCACTTTTGTTTATGGCCTTGTCATGAAATATCTGCCACATTATTAAATAAATGTTTAATAAAATTTCTTTTTTGTTAAACAAAATTGTAGATTAGCGTTAGACAGTTTTGCTATGAAAAAGAATATTTATAACGGTTCTCGATCGGAATCAGCCTTGAGCATTTTAGATTTTGACGCTATCGGTGAAGAACACCTCACTTCGGCTTCAGAAAATCCAACAACAGACAAACTTTTTGAACTTTCTGACGCCGAAAAGAAAGATCGAATTGCAGACCTCTTTACTGAAATTATGGAAACCTTGGGTATGGATCTAAGCGATGATTCGCTTAAGGGGACGCCTCAGCGAGTGGCTAAAATGTATGTTGAAGAGATTTTCTCGGGTTTAAATCCGAAGAATATGCCGAAAATGACCCTTTTCGATAATCCCTACAAGTATCAAGAAATGCTCATTGAAAAGAACATACGTTTTTTCTCAAATTGTGAACATCACTTTGTGCCTTTCTTTGGGCACGCACATGTATCCTATATATCTTCTGGAAAAGTTATAGGACTCTCTAAATTGAACCGTTTAGTGCAGCATTTCGCAAAACGCCCTCAGGTTCAAGAGCGCTTGACTAACCAAATCGGTCAGGCACTGATGGAAATACTCGATACAAACAGTGTCGCCATCGCTATTGAAGCAAAACACCTTTGTGTAGCTTCCAGAGGGGTTCAAGACGACAGTTCTTCTACACTTACATTTTTCTACAGTGGAGCATTTGAAAATATGGAACAAAAGAAATTATTTCACCAGCAAATTGATCATTAATGCAGTGGTTGCGTAGCGCTAAATCTTCACTCCAAAAAGTAAACCAACAAAATACTGCATCATCAAGCATGACTATTTACAATATTGAACTAAAAGCTATTGACGGAACTGCACTAGACATCGGTAGCTTCAAAGGCAAATACATATTAGTGGTTAACGTAGCCTCAAAATGTGGTTTTACCCCACAATACAAGGGCCTTCGAAAATTACAAGAACAATTTGCATCTGAACTGGTCATACTAGGTTGTCCCTGTAACCAATTTGGCGGTCAAGAACCTGGAGCAGCTGAGGAAATTCAAGAGTTTTGTACTTTGAATTACGATGTTAATTTTCCGCTAGCTGAAAAGCTTCATGTCAAAGGCAGCAAACAGCATCCACTCTACGCCTGGTTGACAAAAAAAGAGCTCAATGGTGTTCAAAGCACTTCAATCTTATGGAATTTTTACAAATTTTTAATTTCTCCAGAAGGAACATTACTCAAATCATTTAAATCAACAACCGCTCCGCTGGATAAATCCATTGTGAATTTAATTTCATGAGTGCTAAGAAAGAATCAAAGAAACCCGACCAGGTCGTATTTGATGAAGAACAGCAAAAGTACGATGCCTTTTTACGCCCGTATGCAACAGCAGTAGGAAGTCCAGAAATCAAAATCACAGACCTCAGTATTTTTAAAAAACGAGCGTCTTATCAAATCAATACTGAATTACAAGCGAAATTCAATGAGTTGAAAGCGCAGTACGAAGAGCTTCAACATCAGGCTTCCCAAACCCAACTCGTCTATAGTGCCACCTTTAATTTCGAACCTATCATCGGTCACACTTATCATCTGTACCGTAAAACTTCCGAGGAGAACTTTCTCTCTATCTTGACTCCAGAGGAATGTAATTTTGAGCACCTAGGCAGTTTTAGACTTGAGACTAATTTTATGTGGAAAAAGCTAGATTAACTTTTGTACATTCGAACAAAGGCTGGTATGACGCACGAATTAGAATCCATTTTAAAAGCGTATCAAACGAATATAAACAGAGGTGTGCAATCTGTGTTGGCCACTGTGGTAGATCTCGATGGGTCATCTTACCGAAAACCCGGGGTAAGAATGATGATTGACGCACATCAAAAAACTGTAGGTGCCGTAAGCGGTGGATGTGTTGAAAAAGATATTGTCTTTCAAGCTCAAAAAGTGTTTGAATCGGGAGAGGCTTTAATCATGACCTACGACGGCAGATACAGATTAGGTTGTGAAGGTGTGTTGTATATTTTAATTGAACCATTAGAATTACCTCAAGAACAAGTGGCTCTTATTTTAATGCAAATCAAAGAGCGAAAGCCTTTAGAGATAAAGAGTTCCTATCGACGAGAAGTCGGCACTTACGCTCATTTAAGCACAAGGATTTCAGGAGAAGGCTTTGAATTTTCAGTACATCACAATGAGGTAGAACAAAGCGATGACCTCATCTTTACACAGGTCCTATCTCCCAAATTTAAATTACTCATTATAGGCGCAGAGCACGATGCAGTGGCACTAAGTCAGATAGCTACAAAATTGGGCTGGTCTGTCGAAATTATAGCGAGCCCCGATGAGCAAAAAGAACTGTCTTTTTTCGAGGGTGCATCAGAACTTCACCTCTTAGGCTATGAACAAATCAAACAGTTGCAAATAGATGAAAACACGGCTATTGTTCTCATGACTCATAGTCTTCAAAAAGACTTGCAATACTTGATTGCCTTTGAAAATAAATTTCCGGTTTATTTTGGCCTATTAGGTCCGAGAAAAAGAAAGGAAGAATTACTCAACAAACTCATAGAGCTTCAACCTGAAATTCAACTCGATTACATAGAACAATTTAAAGGTCCCGCAGGATTAGACCTTGGTGCACAATCGGCTCATGAAATCGCTTTGGCCATTTTAGCCGAGATTCTAAGTGTTAGCCGTGAAAAGGATGCCAGAACCTTGAGTCAAAAAAAAGGAGCGATACATGACTGACTTTCCTTTGGTCATTTTAGCTGCGGGGAATTCAAGCCGAATGGGGTCATCCAAAGCCCTTCTTCCTTGGAAAAAATCCACGCTAATAAAAGAACTCGTGAACAAATACCTGCAGCTCAATCAAGAGGTCATTGTAGTTAGTGGATCTAATCACAAGGCACTTCTAAACCTACAGCTTCAGACCTCGCATATTGTAGAAAACACAAATTACGAACAAGGCATGGGTAAGAGCATTGCCGTAGGAGTCAATTATGTACAGTCTCATTTTCCAAAAGCCAAAGGTGTTTTTATCCTCACTGTTGATCAGCCATTCATCCCGCTTTCGCATCTACAAAATATGCTGGCCGTATTTAAATCCAATACAATAGTTGTTTCATCAAGTGAACAAGGATACCGCGGTATACCGAGTCTATTTTCTTCTGCCTACTTCGAAGAATTGGCAGTACTCGACGATGATCAAGGAGCAAAACCTGTTTGCTTCAAGCATAAAACCCAACTTCAAATTGTACAAACGGCACATGAAGATTTAGACGATATGGACACTCCAGAAATGTATCAAAAGTTAAAAGAAAGACTTAACCTCCAATAGCAATCATACTTCTGTTATCCTTGTGATTATCGGGATTGTTAAACGCATTGGGATCGTCTAACCCTGCTCTTGCTGCGAATTTATCGCGCAAGGCAATATCGATTGCACGGTCGAATGATTCTCCATTTCTAAGCGAACTCAATAAATCATACTCTCCTGAAGAAAAAAGACAGTTCTTTAACTTACCGTCAGCCGTTAATCGAAGTCGATTACAACTGTCGCAGAAGGGATTGGTAACCGTACTGATAACGGCAAATGAACCCGTAAAACCTTCGATCTTGTAATTTTTAGCGGTGTCGTTTGCAGCGTCCTTTAATCGTTTAATGTGGCTTGAACCATAATGACTTTGCGCAGTCTTTAGTATCGATTCCAATGACACTGTCTTAGACCTATCCCAATTGTTACCATCAAAGGGCATAAACTCGATAAAACGAATTTGCCAGTTGCGGTCTCTGGAGAGATTGATAAAAGGAATAATCTCATCGTCATTAATGCCTTTGAGCAAAACGACATTGAGTTTTAATCGAAATCCCTGAGCATCTAAAAGATTCATATTTTCTTTGAGCTGCTCGTACTGATCTCTGAGGGTTATTTTCTTAAATTTCTCTCTATCTAAAGAGTCAATACTAATATTAATAACATCGACATCAGCCTTTTTTAACACATCGATATGCCGATGTATCGTAAGACCATTTGTGGTTAAAGCCAATTTTACAGGCAAGCTCGATAGACGCTCAATGATCTGATTGAAATCTTTTCGAACCGTTGGTTCTCCTCCAGTTAACCTGATTTTGTCTACTCCCCTGTTTACAAAGTGACTTGCAATTTCAAAAATTTCATCAGCGCTCATCAAATGAGCTGCAGGCATA
>Ga0213859_10000624_pt1 | contig 16027 bp, 6 predicted proteins | sample PICome_2_FD_160133 | JGI IMG/M metagenome (GOLD analysis project Ga0213859, IMG submission 160133) | Coastal seawater microbial communities near Pivers Island, North Carolina, United States - PICO304 | ecosystem: Environmental > Aquatic > Marine > Coastal | place: USA: North Carolina | collected... | reverse complement strand
CAATGAACTTGTATGTATATTACGAAGATGCTGATAGTAGTCAATGGATACAACTTAACAATAACCCAAGTTTAGCAAGCCAAGGTATTAGAGCTAATGTTGAAATCGGTGCCACTGCACCATTTGCAAACTTAGAAGCAGGTGATTTATGGTATAACAGTGATGATGGTAGTATGTATGTATACTACGAAGATGTTGATACATCACAGTGGGTACAAGTAGTTAACCCATTTGCACAATTAAGTTTATTCGACTTAGAAGATGTTACTGACGGAACAGCAAACCAAGTACTAACAACAGATGGAGCAGGTAATGCTACATTCCAGGATGTACCACGTGACATTGGCGATTTAACCGACAACACAAGTCTACTAGACATTAACTTACATCTACGTACAACTGGTGCTGATTTAATTAAAGCAGCAAATGCGAGTAGCCACGTACTAGAACTAGACAGAACAGTTGATACAGGCGAAATAATTCAACTTAAATCACTGGGTGTACAGCAGGGTAGTATTAATATCGATGCAAACAATAATATTGTTATTGAAGCAGATAACCAAGATGTCATACTTACTGGTACTGAAGTACAAACAAATAGTGCTATTAGGTTTAATGCAGGTGCAGGAAACACATTTATACATGTCGAAGGAACAACAGATGATGCATTTGAAACTTCATTTGTTGCAACAGAACCTACAGCAGATAGAACTGTTACATTTAAAGACGAGACAGGTACAGTTGCTCTTGTAAGCGATATTCCAACAAGCATCACTGACTTAGGTATTGCAGATGGTACTATTAACCAAGTTCTTAAAACAGACGGTAACGGTAACTTTAGTTTCCAAAACGCACAAGAACGTCCAACTGCGTATGCAAGTGATGCAGCACCAACAGTCGGCGATGAAAAACCAGGTGACTTGTGGTACAATACAACAGATGGTAGTTTATACGTACTGTTTGACGATGTTGATTCAGAACAATGGGTACAAGTGGTCAACCCATTTGCACAATTAAGTTTATTTGACTTAGAAGATATTACCGATGGAACTAACTTACAAGTGCTAACAACTGACGGTGCAGGTAATGCAACATTCCAAGATGTACCGAGAGACATTGGTGACTTAACTGATACTACAAGTTTACTTGACATCAACTTACACTTACGTACAACTGGTGCTGATTTGATTAAATCTACAGTAAACAGTAGTCATTTACTTGAACTTAATAGAACAGGTTTAACAGGTGATGTTATTAAAATTGATTTCAACGGTACACAGCAAGGTACTATTGGAACTAACAGCACAAATGACGTTGTAATTACAAGTGATTTAGGCAACATTGAACTGTTAGCAAATAATAACACAGTGCTTACTATCAATGATACAGAAACAGTAATTGATGCACCATTGAAGTTTAGTTCAACTGCAGGTAACACATTCTTATCTGTAGAAGGGTCAGTCGATGATGCTAAAGCAATATCATTTACAGTAACAGAACCGACATTTAACAGAACAGTTACTTTCAAAGATGAAGATGGTACAGTTGCACTAATAAGCGATATTCCAACTGATTTAACTGACTTAGGTATTGCAGATGGTACTATTAACCAAGTTCTTAAAACAGACGGTAACGGTAACTTTAGTTTCCAAAACGCTTCAGCAAAACCAATTGCAACTGCAGGAGATACTGCACCCGAAGTAGGCGACGAAGTAGCAGGCGACCTGTGGTATAACACAACAGATGGTTCACTGTACGTTTACTATCAAGATGCTGACAGTATTGAGTGGATCCAAGTAGTTAACCCATTTGCTCAACTTAACTTGTTTGATTTAGAAGATATCACTGATGGTACAAATTTACAAGTACTTACAACAGACGGAGCAGGCAATGCTACGTTCCAAGACATACCACGTGATGCTTCGGACTTAACTGATACAACAGGATTGTTTGATATTAACTTACACTTACGTACAACCGGTGCTGATTTAATTAAAGCAGCAAATGCAAGTAATCATGTATTAGAACTAGATAGAACTGGCGACACAGGTGAGATAATTCAACTTAAATCACTAGGTGTACAGCAAGGTAGTATTAACATTGATGCAAGTAACAACATTGTTATTGAAGCAGATAATCAAGCAATTAAATTAATTGGTACAGAAGTACAAACAGATAGTGCAATTAGAGTTAACACAGGCACATTTTTACATGTCGAAGGAACAACAGATGATGCATTTGAAACTTCATTTGCAGTAACAGATCCAACAGCAGATAATACTATTACATTCAAAGATGGTAGTGGTACTGTTGCATTTGTAGCAGATATTCCGACATCAATAACTGATTTGGGTATTAGTGATGGTACTATTAACCAAGTGCTTAAAACGGATGGCGCAGGCAACTTTAGTTTCCAAAATGCTGCAACAAAACCTACTTCATATGCTGGAGACAACGCACCAAATGTTGGGGATGAAGTAGCAGGTGACTTGTGGTATAACACAACAGATGGTAGTTTATATGTACTCTATCAAGACGTCGACACACTACAGTGGACACAGGTTGTTAACCCATTTGCTCAACTTGACTTGTTTGATTTAGAAGATATCACTGACGGAACAGCAAATCAAGTACTTACAACAGATGGAGCAGGTAATGCAACATTCCAAGATGTACCACGTGATGTAAGTGACTTAACTGATACAACTAGCTTATTAGATATTAATTTACATTTGTCAACTACAGGTGCAGACTTAATTAAAGCAACTGCAGATCAATCACATGTATTAGAATTAAATAGAACAACTGACACAGGCGAAATTATACAAATTAAAGCAGCAGGTGTACAGCAAGGTAATGTAAGTCTTGACAGTAGCAATAATCTTGTGCTACAAAGTACAAGTAATGCTATTAAGTTAGTAGGTACACAAGTCGAAACTGACAGTACTATCAGATTTAGTTCTACTGCAGGCAATACAATTATTGAAGTAGAAGGCACAACAGAAGATGCACACGAAACTTCAATTGTTGTAACAGAGCCAACTGCAGATAGAACTGTTACATTTAAAGATGAATCAGGTACAGTTGCACTAGTAAGTGATATTCCAACTACACTTACTGATATTGGTATAACTGACGGAACGCTTAACCAAATACTATCAACTGATGGTGCTGGTAACTTCTCGTTTGTTAACAATGCTGGTATTAGTATGCAGTTCTCTGATACAGCGCCAGCAATTGTTGGTAGACAGCCAGGAGACTTGTGGTATCATACAACCGATGGTAGTATGTATGTTCTGTTCCAAGACGTTGATTCTACACAGTGGGTACAAATTATTAACCCTAATGCAGATGGTTGGGTAGAACTTACTGGTAGTACTACGTTACCAGCATCTGGTGGTAACTTCTTTGTTGATACATCAGGCGGAGCACTAACTATATCATTACCTGCAAACCCAGTAATGGGAACAAAAGTACACTTAATTGACGGATCTGGTAATGCAGGAACAAACAATATAACAGTTGCTCGTAATAATTCAAATATTGAAGGTGTAGCAGATGACGTTCTTATGGATTACAATAGAGCTACACTAACACTAGTTTATTATAATGCAACAAACGGATGGGTATTAACGGAAAATTAATATGGCAAGATCATTAAAAAATATTAGAAAAGATAAAGATGTATCAATTGGATTATCTAGTAGTGTTGTTGGAAATACACTGCAATTACCTACCAGTGCTACTGACCCAACAGGAACATCTTCGGGACAAATTTATTTTAACACCACAGACAACACTCTGAAAGTTTACGATGGATCGGATTGGTCAGCGTCAGGCGGTGGTGGCGGGTCTTCTGGTGTATCGACATTTGACTTTTTTCAAGATAATAGTGCAGTAGCATTGTGGCAATTTGATGGTAATGCAAATGACACAGGCGGCACATATAATGGTACATGGGGAGGAACTGCACAATATGGAACCGGAAGACATGGTCAAGCAGCCTATTTTGACGGAAGTAATGCAGTACATTCATTTGGATTGTCCGATACCAATGGAGATTGGACATGGTCATTATGGTTAAAGCCAACACAATTTACACTATATAATGAATTTTTTAGTGTAAATGGTAGTAGTATTGGAAGTGATGCACAGATTTTGCTTAATAACGGAATATTTGATTGGTGGAATGCATTTTTACGAGATACAGTTTCGTTATCACTAAATACCTGGGTGAATATTGCTGTAACAAAATCGGGATCAGATTTTACTTATTATAAAAATGGCACTTCTACAGATACTACTACATCAGCAGATACATTATTTAAATTAAGTAATTTGATAATAGGAGGCGACGGCACCACAGGTGGCGGTGAACCATATTATGGTTATATAGACCAGGTTAGAATTTTTAATAGAGCATTAACTGCTAGTGAAATCAGCTCACTTTATAATGAAAGTTAAAAAATGATAGTAAGAAAATTAAACAATGACAAAATAGTTATAGTTAAACTTATATACACACCTGAGCAAGAAGCTAAATTCATTGAACAAAATTCGGCAGCAGGATTTATGTCAGTTGATAGTTTGCCGCATAGTGATGCTTATCCTTTTTACAAAAATTATAAATGGGAAAATGATACTATTGTTGTAGACGATATTGCAAATGCTGCAGAAAAATTACAAGACGATATAAAAGAAGCACAAGCATATTTAAATTCAACTGATTGGTACTATATACGAAAAATAGAAGAAGATATCGCAGTGCCAGAAGATGTTATTACCGCAAGAGCAACTGCCAAAGAATTAATTAGAACCTCATCTTAATATTCTTTCCGTGATAAATACTTTTAATAAAACGGAGAGCAAGCATGGCATTTAATTTTCCAGCAAACCCATCAAACGGTGACACGTATAGTTTAAACGGTATTACATACGTATATCGTACTTCAACTGGTGCGTGGGAAGTAGCAACGAATATTAACACAACGGAGTTAGATGCAGATCTTGCGTCAAAAAAATTAGCAGTAGCATATGCAATTGCGCTTGGAGGATAACTTAATATGGCTAAGAAACTTATAAACTACGGATACACATTTAACGTAGCCGATGGTACAATTGTTATTAAAGAGTTCATGAAATTAGATGACATCTTTTTGATAACAAACGTAACAACAAATGACATTATCTACAACTTTGCTGATCCAGCAGCTGGCGGCACAGTTACATGGGACGGTGTTTTAGAAGAAACAACTATAAACCTAGACATGGATGTTAATGCATTAGGCACCATGGCAGATACTGACCGTTTACAAATCATTGTAGACGAAGGTAATGCCAAGATGAATATTGATGATTCATTCTTAGATCCAGTGCACAAAATTCGTGTTAGTACACCAGAGAACTTGATCGATACTGACTTTGAATATGGTCTACAGCCAACTAAGTGGGAAACACTTGAACTATCTAACAACGTTCCTTCATTTTATATCTCAGACGGGGATTTAGCCATTGCCGATGTTTTGAGTATAAATGCAATTGACGGTTCAAGAATTATCACTGTTATCACAGGCGAAGATCATTCGTTACCAGTTGGTACTCCTATCGATGTGCAAGGTCTATCTAGTAGAACAGCAGAAGGTAAATTCTTGATTGCTAGTGTTCCGACTACAACAAGTTTTACATTCAGAGCAAATGCTGCACAACGAGTAACAGGAAACATTGGTAACATTTATTCTACAGTTACTCCGGGTACGTTCTATACAGGGTCTCAAATTCCATTTGATCCTGCTGCTGGTATTACAACTGACCTAGCTGAACCAAGTACAATTACAGTTACTACATCCGATCCACATGGATTTGTCACTGGTAACCAATTCTATTTGCTAAACAGTGTTGGCGGTAAATCGGTTAAATTTGAATACATAACAACAGATACTGCCCCAGACGGTCGTCCTTATGTTGATGACGCAGAAACATTACAATTTAGTGTAAGTCCTGACTATACACAAACCGAAACAAAACAAATGAGATCATGGTGGAGTACAAAGTTTGATAGTACTCAAGTTAACACTTCAAACAATTCTATTCAATGGACAAATCACCAACTAAGAGATAACGATGTTGTGTTCTATATGCCTCCGGTATCAGACGAAGCAATCGGCGGATTAGGTCAATTTGAAGCATACTACATTAAAAAAGTAGATGATAACAACATTCAGTTGACATCTAGTTATAATGGTGCTGCAATTAGCTTTAGTAGTGTAGGTACTAGTTATTTCGGTAGACACTCTTTACACTTAGCGTATGAGATCAAATATGTTTATGTTCGTTATCGTAGTTATCAAGCACAATCTTATACAAGATATGCATATAATGGGCAAGGTTCTGGCTGGGATCTCAGATCCACATTTAACGGAGGATATGGATTAGGATATCAAAGCGGACAAACTGTAAAATGGGTTCCATTTGCTAGAAATGCTCCTAGTTCTTTATATTATATGATGTACTACATTGGTACTAACTACACATATTCACCATATGCAAGTAGTAACTTTAACTTTATATCAACAGGCGGTGTGAACACTGCAAATCGTTATAACATCTTTGAAGATTTTACAAGATTTAGTACTGCTAATTATACTGGTTACATATACCTCAGTGGATCAAGTGGTCAAATACACGGTTCGAAATACTATTATACAGGAACTTATAACTATTATCCATCAGATTTATATGAGTTCTGGGTTCCGATGGTCGAAGATGCAGAAGGTGATTCGTTCTACATTGAAGATCACGGATTAACAACAGGTGACACAATTTCAATTGCTACTAATAGCGGAACATATGGCGGCTATACAGGATCAAATAGTATATTACGACATGTTGGTAGTACTAGTCCGACAAATACAACTAGTTTATCTTCTTTATCAGACGGTTCTTATACTGTTGATGTAATATCAGACGACAGATTTAAATTGTCAGGTGTTAGACTATCTGAAGCAAAAGGTCAATATACATTTACTGGAGAAAGACGTAATAGTTTAGCTAATACATTTTATTTAGAAGATCATGGATTAATTAGTGGTACTGAAGTTACTGTTACAGAAATTAACGGCGGTACATTACCAACATCAACGTCTGGACAAATTATTCCATATTCATCAGCAGGTGTAGATGGTACTAACGTAAACAGTTGGAGTGTATTGAATGACAGTATTAACACATATATGGCCGCAAATACTGCAGGCTTGCAGAATATGGTTACTGCGAGTAATCCTAATTCAACACGTGTGTTCAACAGTGGTGTAAGTAGTGGTAACTCAGCAATGAGCTATTATGATTTATACTATACAACTAATACTGTATGGTACAGTAATTATGGTTCATTAAATCCTCCGGCTAGTAACTTAAATGTTGGAAACTTTAGTAGTACAAGACCATACAATATTTTGCAAGGTACTAACCTAGCAGATAGAAACAACATGATGGTTGCTACAGACTGGTCTGCAAACTCTACACTACCTTATTACTTCTGGACACGTGAATCTAATAGACAAACTACTAGTGAATACTGGTATGGTTATCTACGTGACGGATTTGGGTTACCATCGGCAGGTAGTATGCAAACATATTCAACAAGTAATAACCGTAGTAATACAATTAACGGTAATGACTATAGATGGTCAACAACTTGGTTTAAACATCGTCGTAGTGGAGCACCATCTCTTTGTTATATGAATGGTCATTTCTTTAACAACTCTGATTGGAATGTATACACTTCGAATACAGGCATGACTTATTCGACTAATGCTAATACATATTGGTATAGTTATTGGAATGGTAACTATTACTGGAAAGATATAATTGAATTTGGATTAGTTTGGATGGTCGGTGAAAGTGATACTGCATTTAATAGTAGTACTGATTTTGATAACTTAATGATTCAAATGTTAACTGACTTTGATGCAGGTTACATTTATCCTGATTTAGTTGATGGGAACGCATACACTGCAAATGCTATTACTGATAACAGAATCGCACTAGAAGAAAACGGTGTACAAATTAACTTAACAACGCAAGGTACAGGTGATTTTGAATTTGTAACTGCAGCAGAATTAGGCGTTATTGACGGAACATATACAACAACTGCTTCAACTGAAGATACATTTACATTCCAAGTTGCAAACAAAATCTTCGGTGCACAACTTGACATAGATGCTACTACTGCCACAGTAGACGGGACAATACAAATTGCAGCTGGCGGCGATCATACATTAATTACCGGTACTGCAGTTTTATACGATAGTAATGGAAACCCAGACTTAACTAACTTAACAAACGGTAGTACATACTACGCTGTAGTAGTAGATGAACAATTCCTTCAGTTTGCTCCAACTGAACAAGATGCTCTTAATAGAGATAATATTATCGAATTAGCAGCAGGTTCAGGTACACATAAACTTAGTACTTCAAATGTCGCAGGTATTGCAGAAGCAATTGGTACAGTTGCAGTAGAAAATGGTTCAAATGTTATCGAAGGTGCAGAAACACTGTTCAAACGTTACTTTAAAGTAGGCGATAAAATTTATGTTAAAGATAGTAGTAGTACACCAGGTCAATTAATAGAAAGAACTGTTACATCTATATCAGATGACAGTAAAATGACAGTTGACAGACAGTTTGATATAACAAACACTGCAACAAAGCACTTCTTAGAAACAAAAGTTTATGCTAAGCCAGATGGTTACTCAGTTCATAGACCGTTTGACGGTGGTGTTGAAATTGCTGCAGGTACTAGTCCTTTCTCACAAGTTACAAGACAAACTCGTAAGTATTTTAGATATCAGTCAGGTAAAGGTATCCAAACATCACTTGCGATTAACTTTAATCCGCCTGTCACATTTGATAATTTATCGGGTGCTGCAGGACAAACTGCACCGAATGAAACATATAATGTTGCAAATGACGGCGCTGCGTTTTGGCAGTTTACCGAAATACAAGGTGATAACCCACAAGTAACATTATACAGAGGTGCAACATATACCTTTGTTATTGACGCATCTGGACATCCGTTCTATTTCTCAACAGATTCGGGTGATAACTATAGTTCAGGTACATATTATGGAGAATATACAGACGGTGTAACTGGTTCACGTACGGACAGCGGAACTATTACATTTACAGTTCCGTCAGATGCACCTGACACATTATTTTACTTCTGTGGCAATCACCAATCAATGTACGGTATCGTTGATATTGAAGATTATCCTGCAAACACTGCAACAGGAACTACAAAGTATCCACACAGATTGCGTGTTGGGTCGGCTATTACTGTTAAAGATGCATCAGATTCTGCATATAATGGACTAAAAACAGTATCAGCAATTTTAGATGACTTCAGATTTACATATGGTATGACACAAGCACCTACTAGTAGTGTTCCAAGCGGCATTATTAAATATAATCTAAATGGATACACAGATGCTTATGTACGTGCTGGTATGTTTGACCAACAAAACGGCTTCTTTTTTGAATACGACGGTACACAATTATACTGTGTTAGACGTTCGTCAACTACACAGCTGAGTGGTACAAGTACACTAGTTAATAATAGTGGTAGAGTTAACGGCGATAGTTCGAGCGATTTTAGCGGACAGTTGAGTGTAGGAGACTATGTTGTTATTCGCGGACAAAGCTATAAAGTAACTAAAATTGCAGCCAAAAACGAAATGTATGTACAACCACAATTTAAAGGTGTAAGTACAACTGGTGCAATTTTAACTAAAACTGAAGACGTTAGAGTACCACAACCTCAATGGAATATTGATCCGTGCGATGGTACAGGTCAAAAAGGATTTTTATTAGACATTAATAAAATTCAAATGGCATATATGGACTACAGTTGGTATGGTGCTGGTAAAATTAGATTTGGATTTAAAGATGCACACGGACATGTTAAGTATGTACACGAGTTTATTCACAACAACAGACTAGACGAAGCGTATATGCGTTCAGGTAACTTGCCTGCTAAGTACGAAATTGAAAATGGACAAAATCCAACATACGCACCGACACTGTTCCACTGGGGTACATCGGTTATTATGGACGGTACGTTCGACGACGATAAGGCATACTTATTTACTGCTCCGTCTAAATCACTATCGTTTACAAACGGTGAATCAAATACTGCTACAACAACCGGTAACACTGAGTGGTTTTTTCAATATGATTGGAGATCTAGACAGTATGATTTCTGGAGAAGAATCCCATTTAGTAGTTCTGATTCAGGCAAGTTCTATAGCGGTTTGAAACTGTATACAACTGGCGGAGAACTAGACGGTGAAGAGGTAGATTACACAGGTTTCTCAGGTAGTACTTTCTATGTTTACATTTATATTGGTAAGTCTAGAAGTTATCCTGCCATTTATCCAACAGTAGCAAATGGCACTGCAGTATCTCTTGGTGCTCCGGCATCAGGCGGCGGCGACGATGACGTTAACCTAGGTACTGATGTTATCCCACTAGTGTCGCTTAGACTTGCTCCAAGTGTTGACAGTAACTTGTCAGGAAACTTAGGCGAAAGAGACATTATCAACAGAATGCAGTTGAAACTGAATGAAGTTGGTCTGATTTTAACACACGACTGTGAAGTTAAACTAATCCTAAACGGTGACTTGTCAAGTATTGATTGGGAAAACGTTGCTAACCCGTCACTATCACAACTTATTAAACACGAAGCAGGTGATATTATTACTGGCGGTACAGAAGTGTTTAGTTTCCGTGCTGCAGGTGGTAGTACTGATAGTACAGGTAAACGTTTGTCAAACGCTTCAAACTTTAGTTTGGGAGACATCATTGACTTAGGTAATAGTATATTAGGTGGTAACGGTACGTTCCCGAATGGTCCAGACGTTATATCTGTTGCTGTTAGTGTTGTTGACACTGGTGGTATTGGTGCAAGCCAACCGTTTAGTGCATCAGGACGTATTACTTGGTCAGAATCACAAGCGTAATAGGAGATAGTAAGTGCCAATTACTTTTCCGTCGAGCCCGAGCAATGCAGATGAATATACCTTTAACGGAAGGACCTATACTTATAATGCCGCAAGGGGTGTTTGGTTAGGTAGTAGAGGTGGTTCATCTAGTGCCGGAGGCGGAGGAGGAGCAGCACTTACTGTTTCAGACACTGCACCAACTAGTGCAAGTGAAGGCGACTTATGGTTTCACAGTACATTACTAGAAACTTATGTATATTATAACTCGCAGTGGGTATTATCTAATCCATCAGGTGGCGGTGGCAGTGGTGCAAGTTTAACTACTAGTGATACAGCACCTGCAACTCCTAGTGCAGGAGACCTGTGGTTTAATTCAACAGATTTAACTACATATGTATATTATGACGATGGGTCTAGTAGCCAATGGGTAAGTTCTATGCCCAGTGGAGTTACTGCTGGAAGTGGCGGCGGGGGTGTTAGTGTAATTAGTGGTACAGAAAATTTCCCAGCAAATGCAACTTCGTCAATTGGTGATATGGTTTACGAAACAGATAGTAATAAACTGTTCATTTTTAATGGTTCTGGATGGGATTCAATACAAGCTACACAAAACCAGGCACCATCTTGGAGTCCTGTTACAACTAGTTTTAGTTTAAGTAATGATGGTACTCCAACAGTTGTTAATTTAAATGCAACTGATCCTGAGGGCATTCCTCTTACCTACAATTATAGTATAGACAGCGGAAATAGTGCAATAGCAACTGTTGCACTAAGCGGAAATACACTTACTGTTACACCTACTACTGACAATACTATCAGTGGTAACTTTATTTTATCTGTTTCAGCATATGATAACAGTGGCAACAGCGTTACACAACCTTTTAACTTTGCCTTAACTTGGGGTGTAGCTGCAACAACGTTATGGCGTTACTTGGTAGTAACACAGTCTAGTAATAGTCCACCTTATCTGGATCTAGAGCCTGATGCTGATCATGGATTTTACGAAAGTAGCGGCGGCACCGAAATACTTGCAAGTCATACACACGATGATTTAGATCCTGGAAATGCAAATACATATGCTTACTTTGCAAGCGGCACTGATCCTTTAACTGGACAAAGAGAACTTTATGATTGGGTCATAGGAGATACTTCATATTCATTTGTAGAAAGTCTTAATTCTACTGGAACAGGAGGCAGCAGAGCAGTGAGAGAGCAAGTTGCTGGAGACTTTATAGCAATTGGATTTGCTACTGCTACCAGTATTGATACGCTAGGGCATATTAATTTTAGAACATTTCAAGACGGACGTCCAGACAGAGTACCTGTAAGTGCTAAACTTCAATACTATACAGGAGATGTTACACAAGCCTATGATAGTAATTTATGGGAAGACTACGCTACTCTTAATAAAGGCACCATTACAAGCGGTACTCACGTTTGGACCAATATCACCAACGGTAGCACTATAACAAGTACAACAGGATAATAACAAATGGCAGTAAACTTCCCAGATAACCCAAACAACGGTGATACAACAGTAGTAAACGGTGTTACTTACACTTACAATTCTACAAATAACTTGTGGAAAGCAGGTTCGTCATCATCCAGCGGCGGTGGTAGTGGAACCACAGCATATGCTACTGCGGCAGAACTTCCGCAAACTGCAACAAATGGTGATTTAGCACTAGTTGAAGAAACAGATAAACTTTATATTTGGAATGACACTGCTTGGTATAATATTGCACTTATTAACACCGCACCTAGTATTACACAAGGAGGCGCAGGTAGTTATACGTTAGCAACTGACGGTACACCTACTGTAATTACACTAACAGCAACAGATCCGGAAAGTGTTCCTGTAACATGGAGTTATGCAGTTACTAGTGGATCGTTGACTAATGGCGGTGGAGTAACTGCTACTGTAACACAAGCAGACAACGTGTTTACTATTACACCTACTACAACAACAGCATATGCAGGTACATTTACGTTAACATTTAGTGTAACAGACGGTGCAAATATTGTCAACGATGTGAATTCATTTAGTTTAAATTTTATAACTGTTATAGAAAATTCTAAATATACTACAGCATTAATTACAACAAATGGTACTTCAGGAACTAACACTAATATTGTAGATAGTTCATCGAATGCATTTGCAATTACATTAAATGGTACACCCCAATTACAAACATTTAGTCCATATCGTTCTGGTGGATATAGTATGTACTTTGATTCTACGTATAGTCAGTATCTCAGGATAGGTTATAACACAGCATTTAATTATAATTCATCAACGCCATTTACTATTGATATGTGGTTCAATCCAAATGTTGCGGACACAGATAATGCACATATTGCATCATCAAATACAGGCACAGGCGACAATAATCTAAACTGGCTATTTAGACAAAAAGCAGATAATACACTTAGATTTGTTATGCTCCAGTCAGATGGTACGGTAGTTGTATGTGATTCAACAGACTCAATGAACTTTAGAGAATGGAATCATGTAGCTGTGGTTATGACAGGAACATCAATCAAACATTGGTTAAATGGTGTATTTCAACGAGAAGTATCCTTTGACGGAACACCACAAGTAAATGGACAGATTGACATTGGTGCTTGGGGTACAACTTATTACACTGGTTATATTTCAGATTTTAGATATAATGTCAATGAGCAAGTATATACAGGTACAGCAGATATTACTGTGCCAACTGAAAGACTTACAGCAAACGCTTATACGCAACTTTTAGCATGTCATTTGCCATACTTGGCAGACGGATCTACTAATAGTCGTACAATTACACCATTTAATGTTCCGAAGGTAGCTCCGTTAACTCAATTTGATCACGATGAATTTAATAGTACGGATCATGGTGGTTCAATTTATTTCGAAGACGGAGATTATATAATTTCTACAGATGACTCAAGTCTTGATGTGTCGGGTGCTTACACAGCAGAAGCGTGGATATATGTAGACACATTCCCAAGTGGAAACATTGGAAATGCAGGACAAGGCTTTGTAATGGCCCGCTGGACTGCCAGTGGTGATCAAAGAAGTTGGGGTATATTTTTAGGTAACAATGGTGCGATTAGTTTATACCACTCGGCGACTGGTAGTTCTTCATACCAAATAGCAAACGCACTAGCAGGAACAATCACCGGGAGCATGTGGCATCATGTAGCCGCTACCTGGGATGGCACCACAATGCGTTTATTTGTAGACGGAACTCTAGCGGCCTTTGCCGCTGATTCAAATGGACCATACTCTACTCCGAATGCAGGAGTTACATTAAACTCACTTAATGTATCTTTAACTGGTACTGGTATTAAACAATATATTAGTGATGCAAGATACATTCCAAATCAAGCATTATATACAGCAGATTTTACACCTCCACCAGCACCACTAGTATCTACAAATACTGCGATACATATTAAAGGTACTGGTGCAGATATAATAGACAAAAATCAATCTGTAGGTGCATTTACATTAGTAGGTAATACTACAGCAAGCCTTGCACAAACAAAGTATGCAGGTGCATCTATATTATTCAACGGAACTACAGATTATATGACAATACCTGCGGACAACCTGTTTAATTTCGGCACTGATGATTTTACTATAGAATGTTGGATATATTATAATAGTACTCCGCCAGCTGGTTCTGGCTATGACTATATATGGGCATTCGGAGATAATAATGCAAATGGATTTGGACTTTATATTTGGGGCGGGGAACCTAGAATTTGGAACGCCACTAACATTTTTACAACAACAAATGGAGCAGGCTCAATTAGTTCAGGACAATGGTATCATTTAGCATTTACAAGACAAAACGGTACAGCAAAACTTTGGCAAGATGGTGTCGAGATTGGATCTGTTGCAAATAGCAATTCTTTAAGTGGCGGTCTCACCTCCGGTGTTAATCTTGGTAGATGGTCTAATATTAATGATGGTCAATATTTTGATGGTTACATTGAAGATTTTCGAGTAACAAAAAGCCTGGCCAGATACACCGCTAACTTCACACCACCAACAGGATCATTAGAGGGATAACAAATGGCAGTAACTTTTCCAACAAGCCCAACTAACGGACAAACATTTACAGCAAATGGATTATCATATGTTTATAATGCAACATATGGTGTTTGGAGATTAAATGTTTCTGCAGGTGGTAGTAGTGGAGGCGGCGGAGTTACTACATACGCAACAGTTGCTGAACTTCCATTAACAAATAATACAAACGGTGACATGGCATTTGTTGAAGAAACTGACAGACTGTATCTGTCAAATGACAATGGCTGGTTTAATATTGCACTTATCAATACAAGTCCAACTATTACAAATGGCGGCACTGGCAGTTATGTACTAGCAACAGATGGAACACCTACTGTAATTACACTAACAGCAACTGACCCAGAAGAAGTACCACTTACTTGGAGTTATACAGTAACTAGTGGAGCACTAGGTACTACAGCAACCGTAAGTCAAGCAGACAATGTGTTTACTATTACACCTGGAACAACTGATCCCGACGATGCAGGAACTTTTGAAATAACATTTAGTGTAACGGATGGAACAAATATTGTCAATGATGTTAATACATTTACATTAGCATTTGCTACAACAATAGAAGGATCAGAATCAGTAATTGCACTTATTACTACAAATGGTACAACTGGTAATAATACGTTGTCTGGTGCAATAGACTCTTCACCTAGTAGTTCTTCTCTTACTAATACAAACGTACAATTTCAAACATACAGCCCGTATCGTTCGGGTGGATATAGTGCACATTTTAACGGAACAGACGCAGCACTTACAGTACCAGCAGCAACAGGTTTACAATTTGAAACAGGAGATTTTACTGTAGAAGCATGGATATATACAGATCACAGCGATTTCTTTGGTATTTGGCAAAATTCTCCTATACAGTCTAGTGCTAATAGTAACTACTATTTCATGGGAGTAGGAACAGACGGAAGTGTACAATTTTATCAACACTCCGGCGGCCCGGGAT
>Ga0213859_10000623_pt1 | contig 16034 bp, 18 predicted proteins | sample PICome_2_FD_160133 | JGI IMG/M metagenome (GOLD analysis project Ga0213859, IMG submission 160133) | Coastal seawater microbial communities near Pivers Island, North Carolina, United States - PICO304 | ecosystem: Environmental > Aquatic > Marine > Coastal | place: USA: North Carolina... | reverse complement strand
AAATAAGGTGATTTTCTTATTCTTGATCCAATTCCAATTAACAGAGGTAACTTAGTTTCTTTCATTAGTTTTCTCCCCAGAAAAAGATATTTTAATCTCAAAATATTGACTACGTAAACGCATTATTGAGCAATTTAAAAAATAATATATGATAAGAATTAGGGGCAAATTATGGGGAAAAAAAGATTCTTTGATGACAGGCTTAAATACTTGTCATTTATTCAAAATACTAGTGAAAAAAGAGCAATATCTGCGGAGCTAACTCCCTATATTGCATCTATGCCAAAGAATAGAACTTTTTTAAGAGTTCTTGATGCTGGAACTGGCGATGGAACTATTAAATCTAATGTTATTAAAACATTCCATAAACATCATCCATACACTTCATTGTTAATTACAGGTAAAGAAATAAGCTATGAGGATTTAAAAAATACTCTTGAAAAAATGCCTGATAGGTTTGTAGAGCATCCAAACTTATTAGTGACTATGACTAATGTAAAGTTTGCTGAGCTTGGTCATATTGAAAACAATAATAAGATTAAGAATAAGAAAGTTAAAACCTATACTCTAATTCTTAAAGAAGATAATTCTTATGATTTTCATGATCAAATTAATAAATTAAATAACTTTATCAAAAGATACTGGGGTATTGAAATTGATAATAAATCACGAACTTCATATGCCCACCCTTGCATAATAAGAATTTATAGAGAAGATCATAAAAGATACCTAGAACCGTTCCTAGATAATGACTATGAGAATAATAATTATGATTTAATTATTGCTTCACAGGCATATAGAGCGGCATCATTGGTAAAAACCAAAGTAAATAATGTAATTGCTCCTTTAATGAGATTATTGAACAAATCAGGAAGATTGCTTGTAACACATTCATGTGGAGGTGATACAGTAGAAAAAATTATCAGAGTTGCATGGAAAGACAAAGATCCCTTCCCTAATAATGCAAAAGATATCATTGAGTACCTAAAAAATAATCCAGTGGGTGAAAATAATAAATACTCTTATTCAAAACCAAAATTTTATACCTTTAACTTTAAAAGGAGTCCTGATCAAACAGTTTCCGAGTTATTTGGTCATGGCGTAGATGCCAAATGGGCAAACATATTGTATATAGGCCAAATTCCTGAAAAAGAAATTCAAGAAATAGAAAAATCACCTGCAGCTCAAAAAAAAATCAAGACTGCTATTACCAAAGAAGATAAAATGTACTTTAAGAACGAAATTTTTAGCATTAAAAAAATCAGATAATTATGAAAATCTTAATTATGGGTCTTCCAGGAAGTGGTAAAACATATCTAGCTGAACGCCTTCAGCCCCTTATAGATGCTGCGTGGTATAACGCTGACGTTGTAAGAAATATGTCAAATGATTGGGATTTCTCTTCTGAAGGAAGAATTAGACAAAGCATGAGAATGAAGACTTTTGCAGACTTTGAAAAAAGCAATAACAGATACGTTATATGCGATTTTGTTTGCCCTACTGCTGAAACCAGAGCTAACTTTGACCCCGACATAACAATATGGATGAATACAATATCAGAAGGCAGATTTGAAGATACTAATAAAATGTTTGAAGAACCAAAAGAGGTTAATTTTCATATTACTGAAATGAATGACACCAATCATCACAACATAGCTAAGGAAATATTAAAAAATGTTTGATTGGAAAAAACCAACTGTTCAAATGCTTGGTAGATGGCAACCATGGCACCAAGGCCATCAAGAACTATTTAAAAGATGTGTTGCAAAAACTGGTCAAGTTGTTATTCAAGTGAGAGATGTTCAAGGATCATCTGGAGGAATTGGTCAAGAGGACAATCCTTTTGATTGGGAAACTGTTTGTGAAAGTATAGAAGAAGGTTTATCTAAGGATGGGTTTAAGAAAGGTGTGGACTATGAAATTATGCTTGTTCCAAACATAGTAAATATTTCTTATGGTCGTGGTGTTGGCTATGTTTTTGAAGAAGAAGTTTTTGAAGATTCAATAACCAATATAAGTGCGACAAAAATAAGGGAAAAATTAAGACAAGACGGTGAGCTAGATTAGTTCTAAAACATTTTCAGGCGGCCTTCCTAAAACAGCTCTGTGTCCCTTAATTACGATAGGTCTTTCAATTAATTTAGGATGTTTGATCATATAGTCAATCAGATCATCATCAGAAAAGTCATCTTCTTTTAGATTGTTGTCTTTATAGTCCTGCTCGCTTGTTCTTAAAATGTCTCTTGGTTTAAGAGATAACTTTTTTAAAACATCCTTAATTAGAGATACATCTAGATCTGTCTCAAGATAGTTAATAATCTCAATATCACAGTTACTGTCTTGAAGTATTTGAAGAGCTTGTCTTGATTTGCTGCATCTTGAATTATGAAAAATCTTGAATGCGCTCATTTATTTTAATTGCTTTAGCATATCTTGCATTTTTTCATGAATGATATTTACAGCCTGAAGAGGTCTTATCATTACTTTAAATTCAATAATTTTTCCTTCATCATTAAAAGTAATAATATCAACGCCGTTAACATATTTGCCATCGATTTGAGTTTCAAACTCTAATACTGCTTGATTGCCGTCCAAAACTTCTTTTGTATACTTGAAACTAGATTCTTCAAGGGTTCCATCTATAGATTGGTCACCACCAAATGTATTTCCAGCTGCCATAAGATATAAAGTTGTAAGCTCTTTTCCTCTTTGTGGAGAAAAAACTATAGGAGAATAAAAACTAACATCATCATCCAAGAGCTCATCAAATCCTCCAGAGTAATCTCCCTTTATAAGATCATGCCATTTTTTGATGTTCTCTTTGATCATTAATTCTCAACTTTAAATGTTAATCCAGCATTGTCTTGTAATCTTTTAATTAGTTTTATTCCCATTGAGGGTGCTGGGGTGTAAATGCCTCCTGTAAGATCTTCACATTCTTTTACTAAACATATTGCACTCTCAGTAATCATCTTGGAAGTTGAGCCATAACCAGGGTCCATATCTCCAGCTACAGAAACATGAACACTTTCTTCATTTATGTCTCCACAAAATAAAACATCATAATTTCCGTTCTCTCTAGATTCTCTTGATGGACCCTCACCAGGTTTTGGTGCATCGCTTAAAGGATTGGATGAAGAAATAAAGTCTGCTGCAGCTTTGCCTTCATCACCTGAACCCATAACCCACATTTCGTTGTAACAAAAATCCTCACCATACATATGATTCATCAACATATTAGATCTGTGCACATTTTTAGTGTTAATTGGTGCCATAAAAAATGGAGCTACCCATGTATCTAATTTTTCATCAAGAATAGGCTTGTTGTCAGCTGGTTGCTCAGGTCCAGTAAAACCATCTGAAAGTGCAAATGGGTTAGCTAAAACTGCAAAAAGTTCAGGCTTTTCTTTTAGAGCTGCCATAGTAGCACCAAGGGATGCAGCAGTACCTCCTGAAAATTCACCATTCATTCCTCTAACTCTGCCTCTAACATTTGAAGAGGGTTTACCATATCTATTTATAACTTCATTTTGTAAAAACAGAACACCTAAATCAAAGGGAATACTATCAAATCCGCATGAGAACACTATTCTTGATCCAGATTCTTTTGCCACATCACTCAGCTCATTAATTTTTTCATGCATCCATCCAGGTTCACCGCATAGATCAACATAATCTGTTCCAGATTTTGCACATGCTGCAACAATATCATTACCATATAGCTGATATGGACCAACAGTAGTTAAAACACATTTTGTTTTTGAAACCATTTCCTCAATGCTTGCAATATCATTACTATCAACCACTAATAGCCCCGTATCTTCAGAAACATTTTTAGATGCAGCAACTGATTCTAGTTTTTCGAGATTTCTACCCGCTAGAGCCCAACTAATCTCAGGATTGTTACTATATTTTTCTACTAGATATTCAACAACTAATTTACCAGTAAAGCCTGTAGCTCCATATACTACAAAATCGTATTCTTTAACGTCGCTCATGTTTATCCCCTAAATAGATAGTAAAAATAGACATCTATATTAGTTCATTGAGTTTTTTTGCACAACGTAGTTATATGCAATTTAATATACACAGTAAATTGTGAGGTGTAATATTTAAAAATTACTGGAGAATTTGATGAAAAGGTTTTTAAAATATTTATCTATAATTTTAGTTACATTAGTAATAACAATATTCATTCTTTTAAGGCAGCCTGCCTTTCAGGACAGATTGCTAGAATCGGCAATAGAAAATTTGGCAGCTCCATCGTCTTATCTCCCAGAAGAGGATGCTTTAACTGGAGTAGTTTGTGGTTCAAGAGCACCTATTCCAGCACCAGATAGAGCTGAAACATGTATTTTAATTCAAGCTGGGGATAATATTTTTATATTTGATACCGGTGGAGGCAGTGCTCAAAATCTTAATGACTGGAACACACCATGGGATAAGGTTAAGGGAATATTTTATACCCACCTGCATTCTGACCATATCTTTGATATCGCTGATTTTCATCAAGCAACTTGGATCAATGGCGGAAGAAAATCTAAGCAAAAAGTATATGGGCCTGAGGGGGTTCAAATGCTTACAGATGGTATAGAGCTTGCTTATACAAAAGATTATTTTTTCAGAAATGAGCATCACGGAGATACTATTGCTCCATTGGATATAGCTGGTTTTGATACGCATACTGTTAAATTAGATAATCCTATATTAATTGATGACGGGGACTTGAAGATTACAGCATATAGTGTTTCGCATGATCCTGTTGATCCTGCATTAGGTTATAGAATTGATTACAAAGGTAGGTCAATTAGTATAAGTGGCGATACTATCTATGATGAAAATCTAGTCAATAATTCTAAAAATGTTGATGTTTTATTCCATGAGTCTATGTCGATTGATCTTGTAAATCTAATAAATAAAAATGCAGAAAGAATTGGTAATACAATGGCTGCAAAAGTAACTATAGATATTCAAGATTATCACACTCCCATTCCAGAAATTGTTCAAGCTGCTCAAGAAGCAAATGTGGGTCACTTAGTTTTTTATCATCATCTTCCAGCTCCAAGAAACCAATTAATGGAAAACATTATGTATAGAGGTGTAGATAAAATCATGGATAACTGGACTGCCTCTCATGATGGCACTATGGTAATATTACCAACAGGCTCGGATGAAATAATAATTACATCTGTAGATTAATTTATAACTATATCAGGGGGATATAGACATGCTAGCTTCCATTAAAGAGTTTTTTAGAGTTATATCTGAACTTAGATATATCATACCAATGGTCAGATATAAGTGGCCTGAATTAGACTCAAATGCATCACTTGCCCATTCTTTTCAAGATACAGTTGATGAATATGGCGAAAAAGATTTTCTTTATTTTGAAGATGAAGTATGGACCTACTCAAAAACAAATGAGGCTGCAAATGTTCTCGCAAATAAGTTAGCAAATGAAGGTATAGAGCATGGAGATAGAGTTGTTCTATTCATGGAGAATAGGCCTAACTTTGTTATTTCACTTTTAGCAATAAATAAATTAGGAGCTATTGGAGTCTTAATTAATACGAGTCTTACCGGAAAGCCTCTTATCCATTGCATAAACACATCTGATTCCAAGAAATGTATTTTTGGAGACGAATTATCTGAATCTTTGGAAGGTGTCTTATCTGAAATTAATATTACTAAATCATCTGATTTGCTTTGGGTTGAAGATACTGCTCCAAATAAATGTCCTGAATGGGCTTCAAATATTACTGAGAATCTTGACCAATCTAAATCTGGCAATCTTGAACAAACAAATCAAGTAGTTGCAGGAGATACTGCTTTTTACATATTTACATCAGGTACAACCGGAGTTCCTAAAGCTGCATTATTTACTAACGTTAAAGTGGTTGCTGGGTCTACAAATATCACTATGGCTGGATATAGGCTGACAAGTGAGGATTGTATGTACAACTGTCTTCCCTTATATCATTCAACCGGTCTGATACTTGGCCTTTGTGCCACTATTAAAGTTGGGGCTTCAACTTTTATCAAACGTAAATTTTCTGCATCATCTTTTTGGTCAGAAGCTCAAAAATTCAATACAACTGCATTTGTATATGTTGGTGAACTATGCAGATATTTAAGCTTTCAAGAACCTTGTGCAGAAGAAGTTAATAATCCAATATCAAAAATGGTTGGAAACGGACTGAGGCCAGATCTTTGGGATACTTTTAGAAACAGATTTAACGTTGAAAGGATTTGTGAAATATATGGTGCAAGTGAAGCTAATGGCATGTTCATGAATCTTTTAAATAAAGACCAAACAATTGGCATGACAAATGTTGATATTAAATTATTTGAATATGACGTTGCAGAGGATAAATTAAAAGTAGATGAAAATGGAAAATATATTGAAGTCAAAGATGATTCTCCTGGTTTGGCATTAATAAAAATTGGTCCAAATGCCATATACAATGGCTATACAGATGCTCAAGCTAGTGAAAAGAAAGTTAAGAGAGATGTTGAGGAAGATGGCGATCGTTGGTTTGATACTGGAGATCTATTAAAAAAAATGGATGTTGGTTTTGCCCTAGGTAGACAACATTATCAATTTGTTGACAGAGTTGGAGATACTTTCAGATGGAAATCTGAAAATGTATCTACTAATGAAGTGGGTGAAATACTTAACTCTTTCGAGCAAGTTAATATGGCAAATGTTTATGGAGTTAAAGTGCCTCATAGCGAAGGTAGAGCTGGAATGGTAGCTTTTAACTGTAATCCTAATACATTTGATTGGAGTGCTTTTTCATCCTTTGTTGATGAAAAACTACCCTCCTATGCTAGACCTGTTTTTGTAAGAATTATTGAAGAGATGGAAACAACAGGAACATTTAAATTAAAGAAAGGTGATCTTAGAGAAGAGGCTTATCACTTAGACAAGGTTAATGACGATTTGATATTTGTAAGAGAACCAAAAAGCGAATGCTATACAAGGCTTACTAGTGAAAACTACGAGCAAATCAATAACGGGACAATCAGCTTCTAATTATTTTAGATCGCTATCAATTAAGACAGCTATTAATAATGCTGGCTCATCTCCATTATTAACCCATGCATGATTAGTTCCCCTTTGAACTACCACATCGTGAGGTTCTAAAGTTACTTCTTCTTCGTCTAAAATTAGTGTGACATCTCCTTTTAATAAAATAATGTAATCAATGGTATCCGTCTTATGCATCGCTGGATGCTTTGATGTGTCAACCCTATGATGTGCAGCGCCTATTTTTTCAAATGCATCAGCTGCTATTTCTTGCATCATCTCCATTGGCACACCTTCTGGAGTTGGATTTATTTGAAAATACCTAAATTTTGATCCATTTTCAGGCGGAGACAAAACAATATCAGTATCTGCTCTATCAATCGAATCAGTTGTGTCAATTAAATTTCCGTCTGTATTCCATATCTCAAATAAACCGCCAACATCCTCACCTATTGTTCTTGCTGGAGGGCCATCTAGAGTAATAATGGATTTTCCTTCACTGTTATGGCCTGTAATTATTCTTCTCATTATGTTCTCCCCATTTCTTTAATTAAATTTTTAACATCTATAACTCTATCTTGATTTTCTAAATCATTCCAATTGATATCTGCAGAATTCTTTAAATCTTTAATTTTGGCTGACATCTGGACATCGTTTTTTTCAAAAGTATCAATAACATCCATTGTTCCATCATAATCGTTACAAACTAAAACCATGTCGCAACCAGCCTCGATTGATTTCATAGCTTTTTCACCCATTGAGAAAGCACCTGCACCTTTCATAGATAAATCATCGCTAAAGACTATTCCTTCAAATGTTAGTTTCTCTTTTAATATTTTTTTTATCCATATATCGGAGTAGCTCACACAAATATCATCTATCTTTGGAAAAGTTATATGAGCTGTCATCAACGCACCTAAATTATTTTTTAGTTCTATAAAAGGTCTTAAATCAATCTCTAGTAATTTTTCATATGATCTATTGTCAACAGGCTCAGAGATATGGCTATCTTCAAATATACCTCCGTGCCCAGGAAAATGCTTACCAGTTGCCTGCATGCCTGCCTCATTCATTCCATTGATAAAATTTCTTGCTAATTTTATAAGCAACTTGGGATCATTTGAGAATGCCCTGTTTCCAATAATGCTGCTTGTTTCTCTATCTACATCTAATACTGGAGCAAAGCTTATGTCTATACCCGAAGCAACTAACTCGCTTGCCATCAGCCACCCTATTTCGTGACATATTCCCATATTATTTTTCTTAATAGCATAATCACCAAGATCTTGCATGGAGGGTAATACAGTAAATTCATTTTTAAATCTTTGTACTCTTCCCCCCTCTTGGTCTACTGCAATAATAATATTCTCTTTTACTGCTTTGATTTCTGAACATAATGATTGAATTTGTAATTGTGATTCAAAATTTTTAGAAAAAAGAACGATTCCACCTACATGTTTATTGGATAATAGCTTTTTATCTTCAATGGTTAATGACGTTCCCTCAAGACTGGTCATTAAACGACCAAAACTTTGTAAAGAATTACTTTCTTGCATTTAATGTCTTCCAAATAATTTTTGTAATTTTAAGATTAAAGAAAATACTGGTGATTCTATACAAAAACCCAGGAATAATGTGCGACTTTCCTTTTCTAGAAGCCTTTTCAGTGTCAACTACTACTTTGTCAGCTGAAATCCACATCCAATTAGGTATTTTTTTTGTAAGGTGTTCAAGACCAGATCTCTTATGAATATTGGTTCGAACATAGCCTGGCAAACTTACTGTTACAGAAACATTTGTATTCTCTAATTCCTCATTTAAAGATCTGCCATAGGAATATATTCCAGCTTTTACAGCGGCATAAATTGATGATTTTGGCATAGGTATTAGAGCTCCAATGCTGGAAATTATTACAACTCTCCCTGAATCTTTTTCTTTCATTTTAGGTAAAAAATGTTCAATAAGGTTAATAACACCTCCAAACATTAAATAAGTTGCGTCTTGAATATCTCTAGGTGTATTTTTACCGACACTCCCATTAATGCCTACTCCTGCATTAGCAACTAATAAATCAGGTGTTGAAATTTCTTTTATTAAATTATGGAGTTCTTCTGGCGAGCTAAGATTGCAAGAATGTATAAAACAATGATCATAATCTAAATCATCTAAAGCAGATAATGCTCTATCTTTATTTTGTGAAACTAAATCTAGGTGCCAACCATTATTTGCTAGATGTTTTGCATAAGCAAAACCAATTCCAGAAGAAAATCCAGTTAGTAATGCTTTTTTTATCATTAATCGTCTTGCCAGTCTGGAGACCTTTTATCAATAAAAGCGCTTATACCCTCTTTTGCATCATCTCTTAATAAGTTATTTCTCATGACCTCTGAGGTATATTCGTAAGCTTTTGATAGACTCATTTCAGCTTGTTCATAAAAAGCCTTCTTGCCAGTAGCTACCGTTGATGATGGTTTACTTGCAATTTTATCTGCTAAAGCCATAACAGTCTTGGTTAGCTTCTCAGCTTCTACAAAATCATTAATTAAACCAATTTCTTTAGCCTTTACCGAACCAATCATGTCTCCAGTTAATAGCATCTCCATTGCATTTTTTTTATGAACATTTCTTGAAAGAGCTACCATCGGTGTAGAACAAAAAAGTCCTATATTTACTCCAGGAGTTGCAAATTTAGAATTGTTTGAAGCTATTGCTAAATCGCAGCTAGCAACTAATTGACAACCTGCAGCAGTAGCAATTCCGTTCACCTCAGCAATGACTGGTTTTGGACAATTAACTATCAACTTCATCAATGAAGAGCACATATCAAATAACTCAGAAAAATAAGTATCTCCATCATCTTGATTTGAACGAGCTTCAGTAATTTCTTTCAGGTTATGACCTGCAGAAAATACATTACCGTTAGCAGCTATAACTATAACTTTTACGGATTTTTGTATAGCAGCATCTGAGATACTATCGCTTAAATTTTTCATCATTTTTTCTGATAAAGAATTTTTACTTTCAAGATCATTTAGAACCAGGCGCAATACACCTGCACTAGAATCATCTTTTAGAATTATTGAGTAGCTGTCATTCATATTAAATCTATTAAAAGCTATTTTGTTTTACTAGTCCAATATGGTTTTGATAATTCTTTTTTTGGACACCTGTCCATGACAACCTTTAGTCCAGCTTTCTCAACCAACTCTGCAGCCTCGTGATGAATAATATCTTCTTGTGTCCACAAAACTTTTGCAGAAATTTTTATAGCTTGTTTTGCTATACCTAATACTGCTTCATGTGCCCTAAACACGTCAACAATATCTACAGATTGTTTAATGGACTCAAGGTCCTCATAACATTTCTGTCCTAAAATATTTTTTCCTGATTCGTAAGGATTTACCGGAAAGACTTTATAGCCTTTTTGTAGAAGATACTTCATTACTTTATAGCTATCTCTGTCTTCCTTGGAACTAGCTCCAACTATAGCTATGGTATTTGATTCTTCTAAAATTTGCTTTATGAAGCTATCAGGATAATTAATGTTCATTATGTTATTAGTTAAGTATTAGAAAAATTTTAACACTTAATTTTTTATAGCATTATGAAACCATTCTTTTTATTGCATTCTTATCGTCATCGATGAAGTGATGTTTTAATGCGCCAAGTATGTGAGCACCTAAGACGACGTAAATTAAATACGGTAATAAATACTTGTGAAAGAGGCCCCATACAATATATACATCGCTTTCTTCTACTGGTGGTGAAAATTCCCAAAAATAGAAGTAAGTTCCATATCCGTGATAACTAGTCATCATAAAGCCCGTTATAGGCAATGCTAACATTGCAAAATACAAAGCAAGGTGAGCGCTATGAGCTAATTTAGCATCTCTGGCCTTTAATGAGCTATCTAACTCCGGTCTTTTTGAAAGGATATTCCAAACTATTCTAATTAAGACAAGAATGAATAATGTAACTCCAATTGTTTTGTGAACAACATAATACGACAATCTAAATGGAGTATCTTCAGGAATCATTGATGCAAAAATACCTAGCGGTATTAATGATATAAATAAGATAGCAATTGTCCAATGCAGTAATCGGGAAATAATGCCATATCTGTCTGGTTCATTTTTGATTCTAAGATCTAAAGTTTTATTATTTTCATTTTGTTTTCTTGCTATTACTAACAAAAATATCCCAGAAAATAGTGAGATAAGAGCTTGAACCCATAACAATAAAGGTTTTGCTGAATCCATTGGTGTTTGGTTTGGTTTTGGATTTTCTAATATGCCAGAACCTAGAACAAAAGAAAAAAACCAATAAGAAACTGCAAAACACCCTAGCGCTGCGAGGCATGTTCCAAAAACCCTTATCCTTGGATTGGTATAATTCATTGTCCATGAAATAAGTATTGAACTTAATACTATACTGGCTGCAACCCAGCTGCCTGTATTTTCAATATATGACATTGGGATTATTTATGAGGATTAACTAGATATTTTTTTCCAGTTGCTTGCTTGGCATAAGATTTAATTATGTCAGGCTGAAGCATCTCCTCAAAAGAAATTTCTTCTGCATATGAGCTTGCGAATGTTGTTTTAATCTCTTTTGCTACTCTCATTCTCATTTGACCAAATTTCTCCATTCCAATTCTTCCAATCATTGGAGTTAACAACCAACCACCAAGACCCCATGACATTCCATAAGATCTTTTTAGAATAGTTGGAGATTGATCTAGACCACCATAGATATAGACTTGTTTGTATGTATCAGAACCGTATCTGCTATATTCCTTAGCTGTTTTATTAGCAGCTATCTCCATGGCAGCTAATATTTGACTTGGAAGTTCGCCATTATTTCCGCCACCAGTTGCATCAAAGCCTAGGGTAGCTCCGGTAGCAACTAAAGCAGACACCAAATCATCCATAAAACTATCGTCGCTTGTATTACAAACGTATTCAGCTCCTAGATTCTTTAAAAGTTCTACATGCTCTGATTTTCTAACTATGTTTACTAAAGGTACCCCGTCATCTTTACAAATCTTTACTAGCATTTGGCCAAGATTTGATGCTGCTGCAGTGTGCACAAGCGCTGTATGATTTTCCATTTTCATAGTTTCTATAAAAGATAGTGCAGTTAAAGGATTCACAAATGAAGAAGCTGCCTCTGAAGGCAGTGTACCTTCATCCATGACTAAACAGCTTGCAGCCGGAACACATCTGTATTGAGAATACATAGCTCCGCCAGCCAACCCTACAGTTTTGCCAATCAAATCTTTTACATTGTCTCCAGCATCTACAACAACACCAGCACCCTCATTGCCTACTTGCATAGACTCATCCAGCCTAGGTTTCATAGCGCCCATTAAAGCAGGATGTATTTTCATAGTTGTTACTGTTTCATCACCAGAACCAGTTGTACTAATAGACGAAATATCAGCAGCAAAACTTAGAAGAAGTCCAAGATCAGAGGGGTTTATAGGGGCCGCTTCAACTTTAATAATTACCTCATCAGCAGATGGAGTGGGTATTTCTGAAGTTTTGATTGATAGCTCGATGTTTCCATCATTTGTAACCATTGAACGGATTTCTTTTGAAACATTATCTGACATTTTCTCTCCTCTATTAATTGAAATATAAGGTTATATTAAAGCATCGTATGAAATAAGCTAGTAGACAATGAATTCATACTAGTATATAAATTCATACTATGAAATGCGCAAATTTAGATATATCAAAACCATTAAAACTGGTTGGTGGTAAATGGAAAATCGCAATTATTTATGTTTTAAGCAAAGGTCCAATAAGATTTGGTGAAATAAAAAGGATACTTACCCCAATAACTCAACAAATGCTTACTAAGCAGCTTAGAGAGATGGAAAAAGACAGTTTAATCAATAGAAAGGTTTATGATGTTATTCCTCCAAAGGTCGAATATTCATTAACAGATTTTGGAAGATCTTTTAAACCCGTGCTCACTGAGCTATGTAAATGGGACTGTGATAATAAGAATTAGATTTATTTATCTTGATTGATTATTGGTGAAATTTTATCTATTAAATCTTTTACTGCAGGTTTATTTTCTTTTATTTCATCAATAGTTAATCCATCAAGTTCATGAGGAAATACTAGCCACTCATCAGTCTCATGAAGATAAAAATCTGGCTTTCTGTCAGTTTTATTTTTTGTAGGCTTAAAATATGGAGTTGCAACTTTAATCTCCGGTGTATTCTTCTTACATGCAGTTTTTAAATCATTAATTATTTGCTGAATAGATAATCCAGTGTCATGAACGTCGTCAACAATCAATAAAGAATCCTCAGATTCAAGTTGTCTAATTACATAATTTAATCCATAGACTTTAACACTTGCATTATGTTGATCTATGCCTGAATAATGAGATGTTCTTATGGCTATATGGTCTGAAGACACACCTAATACTTCTAAAAACTCTTGAACAGCTATGCCAATTGGAGCTCCACCCCTCCATACACCAACAATGTAATTAGGACGAAAGCCACTTTCATAAACACTCCAAGCGAGCTTGAATGAATCTTCAAGTAGCTGATCGGCTTGAATAAATGTCTTTTTCATCTGCAAATGCTATACGAGTACGTGCTTTATAACAACACGTACTCATATAAATTTATATAGAACTAGTAGCTTTTTCTGACTCTAAGAATAAATTGTCTTGGTGGTATTAACTCAATACCAGTTCCAGCAACACCAAAGACATCAGTCATTGCAGAGTTTACTCCATCCTTATCAGATGCATTTAAAATCATAAAATCAACACCAGCAGTATCACTGATTTCTATGCTAGTTGTTAAATTAACCACAGTATAAGAATCAACCTGATCAACAAACGGACTATTAAATACTCTTTGTTGGAAATCGCCTCTATGTATAACCTCTGCTGTAGCTCTGAGTGGAACTCCTGATTTTAATTCTCCATTATATTGAAGACCAAAATTAGCTGTAAATTCTGGACTCTTTGCCAATCTATTGCCTTTAATGTTTTCTCTTAAAGCATATCTTTGTGGCTCTTCACCAAAGAAATAAAGCTCTGATTTAATATTATCTAATGCTTCATAATCTGCAGTTATTTCTGTGTCTAAAGTAGAAATCCTTAGATCCATTGATAAAGAGTCAGACAGAATACCAATTAACTCTAACTCAACACCGCTCATTTCTGATTCTGGTATATTTGCAACACCGCCTCTATAAACATCAGGATCTGTAGATTGGAACTGTAGGTTTTCATAATCATACATAAATGCAGAAACATTAGCCCTCATTCTTCCATCCATTAAATCAGTTTTAAGTCCTAATTCGAAAGCATCAATAATCTCACTCTTAAACAAAGGATAGATAAGTTGCGGTGCGGGTTGTGCTCCAAAATTCTGCTCGTCATCTACAGGATAACCAAAAGTTAAGTTACTTCCTCCTGGCTTGAAGCCTTTAGTGTATGAAGCATAAACCATAGTGTCGCCATCAACATCGTACTCAACAGCAAACTTTCCAGTTTTTTCATCAATCTCATCTTCTATTAGATATTTTTGAAGACCAAAGAAATTTGTAACATCACTAGAGAATGAATCTTCTGTATATCTCATGCCAAATATGTATCTCATGTTGTCTTGAACGTTATAGGTAGCTTGTCCATAAACTGATAAAGACTCTCTAGTAGGATATGCTTCAGATACAAATCCAAGCTCTGCATTAAATGCTGCAAAACATACACCAGCAAAAGGATTAGTAGCACAAATGGGATCATGAACGTATGGGGTAAAAGCACCATCCATCAAATCGACTTGTTTTATATTATTTACATCTTTTACTTCGTATATTGAGTTTGCAATTTTGTGGTCAAAATAAAGAGCTCCGACTATCCAATCAATTTTGTCATTTATAGGTTCATTTGAAATCAAATTAACCTCAAATGTTTTTGTATCTACAATTGATGTTTCAGGTCTATATTCAGCAGCGATATATGGAATGCCCTGTAAAGGACCAGAAGCATGAACATCACCAAAATTATGTCTATCATTATCACGACTAACATAAATATCATCTTCTTGAATACTTGTTAATACTTTTAAGTCTGCAAAACCAAGCTCAACATTCAATATTGCAGCAATAACTTCTGAGGATAATTGATAGTCTGATGCAGAGTCTTGAGCTAATTTTCTTGGGTTTGGCGTTGAATCATCCAAACCTTTCATAGCGGCGCCATTATTATTTGCTTCAAAAAATTGTCCAAATACTCTTAACGATGTTGTGTCAGAAATGTCGAAGAACCAATCTGTTCTTAAACTAGTATGATCTGCATCATCAAGATCTTGTCCATTTAAAATGTTCTCACTAAAACCATCTCTGTCAGTTGATACAACCGATAATCTTGTCGCCACTTTATCTGACAATGGTTTATTAAAAGCACCTCTAAATTTAATAAGGCCATAATTACCCATAGCTAAGTCTGTTTTGCCTTTAGCTGCATCAAAAGATGGCTTTTGGCTTATAACATTAATGGTTCCACCAGTAGAGTTCTGTCCAAATAATGTACCCTGAGGTCCACGAAGAACTTCTATTCTTTCCAAATCAATAAAATCAGTTCTTAATGAAAACTTTGAAGCTATGAATATACCATCCATGTGAAGAGCAACAGATGGGGCTGCAATTGCGTTCTGATTTGTTTCATCACCAACGCCTCTAATTGAGATAATAGTTTTATATCCCTCATTTTTGGCAACGGTAACACCTGGTGCTATTGCACTTAGGCCAACAAAGTCAGTAATATTTTTTGTCTCTAACTCTTCTTCTGTTAATGCTGTAACAGATTGAGAAATATCTTGAAGAGATTCTTCTCTTTTTTCAGCTGAAACAATTACCTCTTCAATGGTCATACTTTGTGCATTTGCATCAAAATTGAACATAAATAGCACTGAAAAATACATGAAGGTATTTAATTTTAAAAATTTCATTATTTATTATCCCCTTGT
>Ga0213859_10000620_pt1 | contig 16121 bp, 25 predicted proteins | sample PICome_2_FD_160133 | JGI IMG/M metagenome (GOLD analysis project Ga0213859, IMG submission 160133) | Coastal seawater microbial communities near Pivers Island, North Carolina, United States - PICO304 | ecosystem: Environmental > Aquatic > Marine > Coastal | place: USA: North Carolina... | reverse complement strand
ATGCCTACTGATTTTTTTATTGAGAAATATTTCCGAAACTTTTCCATTCGCCTGGTGTACCTGTTAAAACACAGATCCATCCAACGACACTGCCTGCTACCGGATTTGAATTCCACACAATGTCACCTTTTTGATGAACGCCCACTGTTGGCACATCATCAGCAACACTGAATCTTTTTCCATCCATTCTCACAGGACCAGCAACTTCAAAACTAGCATCATCTCTGATGTTATTGATACCTACGCCAAGTTTGCCATGTATTTTAACTTTCTTGTCGGTACCGCCTTGTGTTCCGATAGTCACATCGCCATTGGCTTTAACAACTATTCTGTCTGTGCTGTCTGTTTGAATTCTTAAATCGTGTGTGGTATAAGTTCCCACTTCAGCATCCACTTCATTGGGTTGTACTCTAAATTCCACATAGTTGGATGCCACAGATAATTGACCATTGGATTGTTCTATACCAATACCCATTCTGTTCATGCCTGAGTTCCAGAACACAAACTGATCAATGTTCATGTCACCGTTCACTGCTAACCCGTTCAATACACCAACTTTTCTTAAATTTGAAGTCTTAACAGTTGGTCCTAATTCTTCTGTTGAAAGCACCAACGTGTTGTCTATTGAGTAATGAGCATCTCTGTGAAGATCAATTGAATTAGAACTCCATATTCTGTCAGGATCTTTCTGGAAGTTCAGCATTTTTGTATTGCCGAATCCACTCCATTGAAGTCCTTTTCCATAGATTGGGTTTTTGTCTGATCCAGCAAAATTAATAGATTTGCTTGAATTCACAAATTGTTCGTTGTCAGATGCGTGTACACTTAGGTTTTCGATTGCGTCTCCCAGTGTCACTAACCCGTTTTTGATTGAAATAATGTCGTCTCTAATGCTCATACACAGTTATTTATCTAACTGCTCTTAACAAAATCACTTCACTGTTGATGCGTCCATTCAATTTCACGCCCATAGTTTTAATAGCATCATAGAACTCCAGCACCTTTTTTGGGCCAGAATTAGCAAATTCTTTCAACTGCTCTTCAGGCTTACGCAGTGTTTTTTGAATGCTGTTTTCTTCGTCAAAACCTTTGATTGATGTGCCTTTGACTGTGAGTCCTGTGCCAGGTCTATTCATACCTCTTGGATCCAATGTTTTTGCTGTGTAGTGTCCCAGTTTCCTAGTCTTCACATTGTAAACCCATAACTGTTCAGCATAGATTATCTCCGTAGGATTGATTGATTTTAAATCCATCTTTTCATCTTGCTGTTTGAACTGCAATTTAGCAACCAACTGTTCGGGCGATTTCTCTTTCTTTTTGCGTGGTTTACGATTGGCATTGGCAATTGAAATCATTCTGTCACAGGCTTCAAATATGTTATCGTATGCTTTGATTAACTTTTGAACACTTTCATTGTCTAAATCTTCGTAGGATTCCAGCAGTTGCCTTTCATCGGAATCATTTCTTCCTCATCTGTGATCTCTTTGAAGGTTAAATTCTTGCTTCTTAATGACAACAAGTCTTTGAATTCTTTGTAGTGTGGTTCATACAATTCAATTATCTTTCTGGCATGTACTCCGCCCACCTGTTGTTTCTTGAATTCATCTACCAATTTGAATTTGTCAGGATTGAATTTGTCAGGGTGTGTGACATATCTATCCAACCATGTTTCAATAGGTTCTAAAATTTCATGAACCCTTTTTTGAATTCTTTGTTGTATTGTTGGCTTTTTTATTTCTTGAGTTTCTTCCATACTATAAATGCTATATAGTCACTTGAAGGAAAAATCAAGACTTTTTCTTTCGATTTCTTTCTAAAAGGATCTGTTTTGGAGTTTTTGCTCCAGGTGTCAACTTCATAACTCTGAGGCTGAACAGTTTCTTTTTGCCCTTTGAAGTTACAATAACAGGCTGTCCATGTTCGTCAGTTTCAATAGATTTCACAGTGGCTTGAACATTTCTGAAACGTCCTACTTCCACTTTATCTCCTGTTCGTATTTCAACTGTGAATGATTTCATTAACTGATAAAAGTGTTAAAACTAATGCTGACCCTTTCTTGATCCTTTAATTGTTGTTGTACTGAATGTTCTATGAAACTTGGAAACAGATACAGCCTTCCTGTGCTTGGTGTAAAACTGTAGGTATTCTTTGTGTATGGATTCCCACCTGATCCTCTCCAAGGCCAATTACTGATTTTGTTCTGATCATGAAATGATATTTTGGCATCGTGTTCGTCTGCTTGTACATAGTAAATGCCGCTGATTGTGTCTGGTATATGATTGTGATTGCCATGACTGCTGTACTTTCTATTGATATTGAACCAACTACCCGTCATTTTGGCATAACCATCCATGCCTAGATCTTTGATTGCTTCAATCACATTGTCCATGACAAAATTTTTTAAATCTGCACATTCATCGTAATCTAAAATATTATTGATAGGACCATAACTGGTGTATCCTTCTTTGGTGTAGTTGATATTATTGTTAGGATTTTTTTCCTCTATCTGCTTGAATAACGGGACGATCTCACTTCGTAATTGTTCAGCCTTTGAATAGACACTTTCCCATATTGGCACAGGAAATATTTCATGTCTTTTCATCAAACATCATCTCCTTCCATCACATAGAAACAAGAACTCTTGCCGGTTGAGTCTTCTTCAAGAAACATTTCTTCACCGTTGTACGTAATGTGACTGAACACTCTAAATCCATCTGCATTTTCATAGTCTATTTTTAGTTTCTTAAAATCAAAACCTCTGTGATCGGTTTTGATCAAACCTTCTGTGTACCAGCCACCCTTGTTGAAATATTGTCCAAAGAAATAGTATTTGTCTTTGCATGATTCTGAATCCACCAAATGCTCTGCTGTACAATCTATTTCAGCACCTTTGTCCACCAAGGTACCCAACTCGTGCTGTTCGTCTTCTAGATATCCACCGTTTTCGTTCTTTAGAGAATTGCCGTCTTTGTCCACTTCTGTTATTGTCATTATTTGTCCTTCTGACCATTCTGGACCACTGAGATGACAGATGTCTTCAAAGTCGTAGAAAGGTTTGTCTATTCTTGCTTCAGCAGGCACACCTTTGTTGTAAACCTCTGGATCTTCAAATTCAATATTACGCATATGTTCAGCAAATTCTTCATCCTTGCCTTCCCAAAATTTATATTGCTCTTTGGTGATTTCTCCCATGGCAACTTCCCCACCATATCTACCAAAGTCCAATCTAAAATATCTTGTGGGATTCTTTATGGCTTTGACCAACTCTTTTTTCTTTTTACTTGATACTTTCTTTGTCATCTTCTGTCTTTGTTGGTTGCCAATCTTCTATGTAAATCTTGTTGTATTGAGTTTTGTCGATCACATCATATTTGAATGGGCCGTCTATAATCAACTGTTCGTCTTCGATCTGCCAAGTGTCTTGATAGTCATACACCCAACCCATACCACAACGACCATCATCGTCGTCTGGATCTCCATTGTACCACTTGTCTTCGAATTCTTCTTTTTGAGCATCAGTCCAATCACCATCATAGTCAAACCATACAGAACACAGATCATCCAGTTCGGCACCGTGTCCTATTGAAGCATCGCAGTAGTGTTGATTGGTTCTCCACTGATAGGGCCAATTCATGTCATCACCTTCCTTGTAGCCATAACCCCAACGATAGGTTTCATTGACCTCAACAAATCTGTGTCCAGGTTCTCCCACGGGCACATTGTATAGTTGAATCATCTGTGTGATGCTTTTCTTATGTTGTGGAGTGATTCTAACCACCACATCTTCAGGTCTGAATCCGTGCTTGATGTTATCTACCAGTTCTTGTTTTTCTTGACTTGTTGGTTTAGTCATCCTTTACCTTTCTGATCATTTTAGGTTTACGTGGATACAACTGAGCTCTAATGTGTTCTTCATCAAAACCCATCATCCTTTTAAGTTTACCATTCACTTTGACAGAGTAACTGTATGGAGGTCCATCATATTTTGTCAGTTTCATATTTTCGTAACCTGTAATCATATGCTTTTTAGATTTTTTCGCCAATTTCAAATCCTCTGAATCTCATAAATCTTGGAAATCTCAATGAGTATTCTGTCTCACTGTCTTGATTCTTTGTGACAGCATCTGCTCTCACTTCCACAATCTGACCAATCAACTGATCCTTGTGTTTCCAAAATTCATCTCTGTTGTCATCTGCCAAACCAGATCCCACATTAGTTTTAATCAGTTTGCCATCATCTTCACCTTCACAAATCAAAGCACCCAGTTTGCCCACATTTCTACCTGTGCCTTCTTCTGTGGCTTTCACAGTCAAACTGACTTCAATGAATGGCTTCAATTTTAACCAAGCATGACTTCTTTTACATTCATATGGAGCATTGGTATCTTTAATCATAATACCCTCATAACCACCTTCTACTGCCCTCTTATTCACCTCTGTGTACGTCTTTTGACCTTCAGGTGTGTCTAAGTTCACAATTTCATGGTCCAGCACTGTAACGGCGTTTAAATTGGTTTTGTGCTGTTCATACCATGCCTTCAACATCTGCGTTCTTAAAGTCTGACTCTTGTCCCATGTACCTTTTTTGAAGTCTTCCAATGGTAAGAAATCAAACAGATGAAGCACAGCATCTTTGGCATTGCCACCTTCTTTTCTGTGTACCTGTTTCATCAAGTCTTGAAAGTTCTCACTCATCACTTCACCATCCAACACCACAGGATATGGTGGAGGACTATTCTTTACAACTGCTGATATCTGTTCTTGTATGTGTCCAAAGTTTGTAAACTCTTTACCATTTCTGCTGAACATGTCCACTTTGCCATCTGGATACACAATGGTAACAACTCTTACACCGTCCAGTTTAACTTCCAACATCTTCTCACCCACCAACTTCTTTTCATGGTTTGTTGAGTCATGGGCAAGTTGGCAAGTAAACACGGGCACCATGTACTTGCCAAACTTGTTCTTTTTAGCAACCGAGTTTACAGTTTTTTCTGAAACTCCGCATCGTAAATCCTTAATCAATATTCTTCTGTAGAAGCCATTCCACTGTTCTGCTGTGGCAGAACTCATCACAAGATTTATGGCATCTCTTGCCGCGTGTCCTGTTAGTTCTCTTGCGTGTAATTTTTCAGCCAGCTCTTTAAAAATTTCCCATTTGCAACCTTGTGCAGATATCACATCATCTTTTATGGGTACCTGCTTGACTCCAAATGTGTACAATTTGTCCAAACACATCTTTAAACCTTCAAAGAATTCATCCAATCCTTCATTCATAGCATCCAACAATATCTTTTCTTTAGCCAATCTACTGTTGTCTGCTTCTAGTTTTGCAATAACATCTTGTGGTTGTGTTCTCATTGTGTTAATTTTATTATCTTTTGGCATAAATGTCAACTCCTATACTGGTTTCAAAACTGTGCTTTTAGCCATGTCTTTCCAATTTTCTGGAAATGCTTTAGCCAAATCAGCAATTTTTAAAACTGTTCTTAAACTGATTTCTCTCAATTGTCTTTTGTATTCATCCACAAACGAAACAATTGAATCCTCAGTTTCTTTTGGTAGTGCGTAGGATTTAAGCATACCATCCTGAACAATTTGTTTTATTCTTAATATTTTTTCTCTAATTGTGTCTATTGTAAGATCAATATAATGACATCTGCTCTCCAATGCCTCTAGGTGATCTCTCAACTTTTTACTTTTTACATTGTCGAATTTAATATTTGTGATAAAGATCACTGAACCAGCAAAATCAAAAGTATCTGGCACACCCTCTCTTCTCAACATATGGGAATCAGTATTCCAACATATTCTTCTAGTCTTTTTAGAATCCAATGCCGCTTTCAATATGTTCAAACTTAAATCGTCTAGTAATATACTATCACAGTCGTCAAACACCAACACATTGTCAGCACCTGAATAGTTGTACAATTTACAATACAATCCAATAGGACTCATAGCACCTTTGACAATTTCATATTTAGGTTTTGTGTTACCCAATGTGCTTACAACTCCGTATCTGTCCAACACAGTTTCAACACCGTGCGATTTACCAACACCTGGAGGTCCTGACACAATCATTGCTCTCACATCACCTTTTTTACAAGCCTTAGTCATGCTGTCTAAGATTGTGAATCTTTTTCTCATTCTCTCCACAGTTTCAGCATCTGATTCTTCTTTGGGTTGTTCAGGAGCAGAATCTCTCAATTGATTCTCATTCTCAACATTTATTCTGATTTGATTTTTTGTAGCACCTGGATACTGTTTGATGTCATCAATCTTAACAGTGATAAAACCACCTTCTTTGTGTGGGTGCGGTTGATAACCTTTTACCAAATTGAAAGTTTGGTTTTCTACAGTTCGGTTTCTGTAAGTGCCTTCTAGTAAGTATATTGTGTTTTTCATATGTGCCCTTTTTTGTTGCCTTAGTTTGTTTGCCTTATATTAATATTATAGTTTCTTTGTACCAAAAAGTCAAGCCTTAATCTGCTCTACTTTCGCTGATTACATTAAGTCCATATTGGTTTTCCAACACCTTAGCAAAGGCATCACAAGCAATTTCCTTAATAGTCATTGATTGTGTGTGTCTCCACTTGTGGTTTTCTGGCATGATATCGTAGTAAGATACTCTCCAACCGCCTCTGTAACCATTGTCACCAATGCCTTGTTTCTTCAACCAACCAACAAATTTACCTTGTGCTGGTCTGATTGTGATGTTGGCGAATCCACAGTACATAGGTTCTTCTTTGCCTTCCATAAATGTATCAACAGCCTCAATAGCCGCCTCTCTGGCTACTCCCCACATCTGCATGGGATCTACTTTTGCGTTTACAAATTTTAATACTTGTTTTGTGTCTTCTTTTAACATAGTGTTTCCTTCCTTTTGATTTGTGTTTTTGTTAAATTGATTCATTAATGTGTCTAACCATTTTTCTGCACTCTCTATATCCATTACATACTCCAATATGTTTCTGAACTTGGTGATAAAAAGTGTGGAGTGTTCACTGACTGCTTGATAGGATTTTTTCTATCTGCGTCATGTATGCTGTAAACAATTTCAGTGGCTTCAATTGATTTTCTGTAAGTGTCTAAATCCACAATCTTCATCTCAACCATTTCGCCTGTTAATTCACCTTCTGCTTGTCTGCCAGTTTTACCATTTTCATGTAAACCTAAACCTTCAAATCTAAAAGTTGAATATGGTTTTCTTTTAGCAAAACCTTCTGCAAACTTTTTCTTAATTCTAGTTAAAGATGCTTTTGCGTGTCCTAGTTCTCTGTGGATTTGTCCTGAGTAAGCATATTGTTTTTCGCTTACTATTTCTGTTGTGTCTGTTCTGTATATTACGTATGCCATTTTGTGCCTCTTTTTGTTGCCTTGTTATAGTTTTATTATACAGTCAGAGCTACCAAAAAGTCAACCAAAAATCATCTAAAAGAAGTCCCATTTTATGCGGGTTTTTAGTCTGTGGATAACTTTTTTGTGCCCAAATAGTCCTTTTCACCATAGGTTTTTGCCATATGACACAGCACACACAGGGTTTGAATGTTGCCTTTTGCGTCTGCTCCACCATGACTTTTTAGATGAATATGATCACCGTGCATGACACCTCTCATTGCTCTCAGTTTATGATACTCATCTTCAATGTGACCAAATCTTAATTCATCCAATCTAGGATCATATCCACACTTGGCACAATCCCAATTTCTATAGAATGTGTGTGGTCTCTCTGATTTACCCATACCACCATATTCAACACATTCCAATTGATGTTCTCTGCACAATGAATCAGATCCAGGTCCTTCGAACACCGAAATAGGATTGACACAATCCACCAACATACAGGTTTTATTCTTGCGATGCTGTTCTTTCAACACCGCAATACTTTTACGTTCGTCTTTGTTAGGATCTCTCAGTTTTACCATAACATATCCTTGCTAACCACAAAACCATTGTTGGGTGTGTATTTGGGTGTTTTCAATTTGGTGCTTTTTTTGATCTGAGCAATAATAAAAGGTATTCCACATCTCATCTCTGTTGTAAACCCTCTCACTATAATATTACCTTCTTTGTCAACATCATCTGATCCTTCATTCTTTTTCAAATACCAGTCACTGTATGCTTGGCTTACTTTTTGCCAAAAAGGTCCATTGGGACTGAAGTCTGCTTCAAAATAATCTTTTGTGAATGCCACAAAGTCTAATAGGTATTGTTCATCAACCTTGATGCCTTGTTCATAGCAAAGATTGAAATATTCAAACAACTGTCTTGCCTCCTTGGGATCCACAGGACGTTTTTGATTCAAGTAAGTCCAATATTGAGCAAACATCTTTGCCACCTCAGGATCTTTTCTTGTCTTCAATGATTTACTCATCAAGGTGTCAGCCAACAGTGTGAATGCTCCTGGTTGATCTTCGTCACCAAATTTATTGTTGGTCACAAATAGACCTGCCTCTGCAAAATGATCATTCTTTAGTGCTGTGGCTTGCCATTCAGCATCTTTGGATCCATCCACCTTAACTCCATACACTTGTTGTTTGTAGATGTCTATAAACTCTAAAGGTTTCTTTGCATTACCATTCAATAAGATAAAGTTTCTACGAATTTCTGTTTTTTGTTTGGTTGAATATACAACAACAGGCACAATGGCATCTGCCAATCTCTCTCCAAACACTCTGGTAAGAACAATGTATAAAACAATAGCAGTGTGCTGTCCGTCCCAAGCGATGTATCTATCACCGTCTTTGTAAACTTGTATAGGCATCACCATTGTTTCGCTGAAGTATTGTAAGATATCTGTGATGTGTTCCATGTTGACATTTCTCTGCATTGTGGTATCAATCCAAATGTCTTTCATGGCAACTTGAACTGCCTCACACAGATGTAAATCTGAGAATTTTTTCCATTGGGTGTTACGTCTTTTAAATTCATCTACCACTGCTGTAAGAGTGGCATTGTACATAGGTGAAAGATCTAATGCTTCTTTCAGTCTGTCGTTCAGTGAGATGAAGTTTGATTCGGTTTTGTTGTATTGCTCGTTTATTGTCTGAGCATGACTTTTTGTTGTCATCATAGACATTCTCCTTTAAACGGACTTCACTTGTCCTTAAGTTAGTGGCTTCTCTTGCCTTATAGTAATATTATACTTTCTATTACCAAAAAAGTCAAGAACCTAAGATATCAATGATTATGCGGATTTTTAGTCTTTGAATGCTTTGGCGTTGGGATCGCCTGTGAATTTACGGTATAATTTGTGTAGCACATAGAACCACACACCGTTGATCAAGGGTTCTATGATGGCATCCATCGCCGCCAAATCAAATCTAGCACCTGTGATTAGATTGTTACAGATCATGGCAATGATGATGTGTCCTATGGTGTATATTGCCGCCAGTGTGAAACTGCTACCACCTATTAGGCGTTTCAGTAGGTTGAATATTCCACTTTTAAATTCACTCATACTATCATTATACAGCCAAACGGTGTGTTTGTCAACACAAACACACAACCGTTTTTGGTTGCCGGTGTTGGAATCGAACCAACGTATTCTCTTTCGGAAAGAGACGGCCTACCATTAGCCGAACCGGCAGAGTCATAAACCGAGCGTCTATGTCTGCCGTTGCTGTCAATACTAGATTAGTAGAAACTGAAACGTCACCTCTTCAACCTCTTGTCACCAGCCGTGTCGGACGCGAGCACTGTTCACCAAGATGGCATTCAAGTTCACCGCTAGTCTTCGTAAATTCTAGCATTGGCTTTGTAGCCGTCGTAACACTATTTAATACTATGTTGACTGGAAAGTCAACAGATTAGATAGCCATAAAAAAAGGCGACCGAAGCCGCCTTTTTAATCTAGTTAAAAACTATACAATTATAATTGTACACCTTTTGCTAATGCTTTGTATCCAAGACCTACTACCATTCTAGGTGCTTTACCTGTTCTGTATACTTTAACACCAGTTCTTTTGTTAGTGTTTAAGAACACAGGTAAACCTTTGAATCTTAATGCTTGAATTACAGCACCTGGGTTACCAGCACCAAATCTATTTTTAATAGCATTTGATGTTAATGCTTCACCGTTTAATAAAGCATTTTCTACTCTTTTTTGTATAGTCATAGTTTTTTTCTTAGCCATTGAGCTAACTCCTTTTTCTGATGTTTTCACTTGCTCGGTATTCGATACACTTGAAAACATATTTTTTATTATGTCTAACATATTAACAATAATATACATTCTTGTTGTGAAAAAGTCAATGGTTTTTGGAAAACCAGGTTTACCAAATTATTCAAATATGCTCATGTCACAATCCAAAACCGTGGCAACCAAGTGGACTCTGTCTTCTTCTCCACCGTTGAATGCATTGTGATATCGAGTATTGTCCGTAATCCATACACCACCATCTGCTGGCATGTGATGAACCTCTTCATCTATACACATTCTGGCACCGTAGTTGGTCACAATAGGAATGTGCAGTCTTGGTTCTGGATCTCTATGCCAACTCAGTGTAGTGCGAGGCAATTTCCAAAGCAATCTAACCCTGCCCAATTTGTATTTTTCTGTGATGGCATCATACATCTGTTTGAAATAGGTGTCTTCGAATAACGAAACAAATTCAGAATATTTTTCTTCATCTATTCTTTCTTCTCTTTGAACTTCTTGATAGGTACTGTCGGGTTTGGTCCAGAACAGTCCTCTCACATTACCACCTGTGATTGAATTGGGATCTCCTGGAATCTGTGTCAAACAGATAGCATTGATGTCTCGTTCTCCCAAGGGTGATTGACGTGCCACCCTGGAATCCACTTCTTTGAGTGCCTGTTGCATTTTGGCAACATCGAATATGAGATTTGGATCTTTGTAAAACCCTTTCATACTAGTCTCCGAATTTTATTCCTTGTGCTAATGGCAATGACTTACCGTAATTGATTGTGACTGTGCTTCTTCTCATGTACTGTTTCCAAGCATCAGAACCAGATTCTCTGCCGCCACCTGTGTCTTTCTCACCACCAAATGCGCCACCAATTTCTGCTCCGCTTGGTCCTATATTAATATTTACTATGCCACAATCAGAACCCACTGCTGAAGTAAATGTTTCTGCTTCTTGTACGTTGTCAGTGAATATACAAGAACTCAATCCTTGTGGCACTGAGTTGTGAATATCAATTGCTTCTTCTAAGTCTTGATATTTCATCACATACAGTATTGGAGCAAATGTTTCAGTCTTAACCAAATCACATTGTTCAGTGGCTTCAACTATTGCTGGTCTTATTGTACATCCTTCTACAACTTCACCACCATGCACAGTGTAGCCTTTTGCTTTAGCCTGTTCTAGTGCCGAAAGCATTCTATCTGCTGACTCTTGATTGATCAGAGGACCGACCAATGTTTCTGGTTTGAAGTTATCACCCACCGGTAAACTTGAATAAGCAGACTTTAATTTTTCTAATAGCACATCATACACAGATTCATGCACAATCAATCTTCTTAATGTGGTACATCTTTGTCCTGCTGTACCAACTGCACCAAACACAATACCTCTTACTGCTAAATCTATGTTTGCGTGTTTGGACACAATCATACCATTGTTTCCGCCCAGTTCATACAAACCCTTACCCATTCTTGCTGAAACTCTTGGAGCCAATGCTTTACCCATTGCTGTCGAACCTGTGGCACTTAACAAATTGATTCTTGTATCATCTGCCATCCATTCTGCTTCAGTTTTATCACCATCTACTATTTGTAATAAATTTTTGTAATCTGTATCAGGCATACATTCATCTACTGCTTTGTCCCATGCCCATTTACAACGTCCTGTAACCTCAGTTGATTTAGGTGATCCTTTCCATACCACACTGTTTCCGCACACCATTGCTATACAATGATTCCATGCCCAAACGGCACAAGGAAAATTGAATGCTGTGATCACACCTACAACTCCTAATGGATTGTAAACTTCCTGTAATTTGTGTTCTGGTCTTTCACTCTGTATGGTTAATCCGTACAACTGTCTGGATAATCCCACAGCGAAATCACACATATCAACTGCTTCTTGAACTTCGCCAATTGCTTCGGCGTGAATTTTTTTGGCATCCTTCATGATGGCTGAACCGATCTTTTCTATATCCTGTCTCAGATAGTTGCCAAACACTCTAATTAATTCACCTCTCTTAGGTGCTGGCACCTGACGCCATTGTTTTTGAATTTCAATTGCTTTGGTTATAACTGCGTCGTAATCATTCCTGTTCATATAATTTCCCAAATTTGTTGTCTATGAATACATCAAACGGCACATCTTCTTGACGTTGAAATCCTTTGCCAGATAGTTTGCCATCTGCGTAGGCTTGAACCACAGAGCATACTCCAGATGCTGTGGTTTTTTGAATTGCATTTAAAGTTTTGTCTCCATATATCTTTTTGTGATACGTTAGTTCTTGTAGAATACCATCCTTTTGTCCAATCACTGTGATGAACATTACCACAACATCTTTTGTTGTGTATGGAACTTCTTGATCAAACAGATCTATGAATTTTTCTTTGTTGTGTTTTAAATTTAAATCTTCTAATAAAAACTTCATGGAGTTATGATGACCTGGATATCTAATGGTTTTGTAACTCATGTTCTTCACTTTGTCTTGGAATGTTTCGCACATGGTGGCAACACCACCTGAGGTGTTGAATGCTTCGTATTTGTTTCCATCAATGAACAAATGTTCCAGACCATCCAGTGGAGCCGCTTTAATATGCTTACCGCCCGAGATCACATCCACTTCGTTGATGTACTCGTTGATCAATCCTGAAGTTGACCAAGTCAAATAATAAGCCATAGAATTGGCAGTGTACATTGGTAGGGCACCCACTCTCATTTTAACTTTGTCCACCGTGGTAAATTTTTTAATTAAGTCGCTGGCAATAATATTCACAGCACCCGGAGCCAATCCGCACTGTGGCATCATGAAGGCATCTGTTTTTAGATTCTTAATGTGCTGGCACACTTCAACATCTTCTGTAAGATCAAAGTAAGCCACATCACTTGCCGCACAACTGTCGGCAATTGTTTTATTCACATTGTATGGTGCAGATGAAACTACGATGTCTTTATCCTTTATAAACTCGCTCACTGCTTGTTCATCGTTGGCATCAATATGAATTGCGTTTTTGATATCAGGATTTGAATCAACTAGAAACACTTCATGACCTTGCAGTTTAAGGTAAGCATTTATAGTTCGGCCGATTTTACCGGCACCTATCACACATATTTTCTTCATACGTTGTAATTAGCCTCTGCCGTGATTGGTGACAAATTTTTCTGGACCTTCTGTCACAAATTCTAATCCAATCTGTCTGCCAATGTATAACCCTTTAGATTCATTCCACTGCATATTGATTTTGGCAGTTTTCTGTACCACCACACTCAAGAATTCATTCTCCTTGAATGACAGCACATCGGCTTCAACTTTTTGTCCGTTCTTCAAACATTCTATTGTGACTTTGTCATCAAAATGTGTTGTTTCCATCGTCATCGTCCTTGTGTTTATTTTTTAATCTTTCTAAATTTTTATAACTCATATAATATATGATATCCAACCAAACTATGTTTAACAAATATCCTAATGGAGTAAATCTAATTCCAAACAAATATGGCAGTACAAATATTGCCAACACCATAAAGAACAGATAATGATTTATCCTTTCATCTGGTACAGCCCAATACAGCCATTGGTTCATATTACAAAAAATTTCTTCTTAACTTTTGTGCTTTTTTAATATTAACTAATCTTTGTTTTTTAGCCAAACGTTTTTTTTCACTGGGTTTCTGATAATACTGTCTGTCTTTCAATTCTTGAAACACACCTTCTTTTTTCATCTTCTTTTTCATTACCCTTAATGCTTTTTCAACATTGCCGTTTCTTACGTCTATTTTCAATTTGCCTCCTTTGTAGCATTCATTTTTATTAGCCGGTTATCCTAAATTAACTAAAATATAACACTATTTGAGTGTAAAGTCAACTACTTATTAAATACTTTTGGAGATGTTTAAATGGCAAAAAAATCTGACAGGGTTATCCGTAGAGAGCAGAAAAAAGCCAATAAGCAGGTCAAGAATCAATCACGTCGTAAACCAAAAGGTGTGATTGAACAACCAAAAGACGGCACAAGAACTTTTCCAAAATCCCACATAATCACCCTAGATGATCTGACTAAACCAGAATCAGATAAATAGCACTTGTATTTTAGATTACAAAATGTGATCTGCTATTTTTAAATCCACTAATTGTTTTGCTGTGTAGTATTGATCGGAAGGATTCTTAATAAATTTGGCATTCACTTCTTGAACACTCATTCCTGTTGCTTCACGTAGAATCTGCATACATCTCTGTTCGCAATTGGCATTTTCTTTCATCTGTGCTTTCATGTCGTGCATTTTGGAATCCATTGAGTCGGAGTGTTGATGATTCATTATGCCTGTGTTTTTACCAATATAACGTTCGCCTTGTTTGCCACTGGCAAATATTAGGAAGCCAGCACTCATCACAGCACCTATACCAATTGTGCTGATGGGATGATAACTGTTCCTCATCACATCAATCAATGCGAAAGATTCATACAGGTCTCCACCCACGGTGTTGATGTACAAGGTCAACTTGCGTTTTGGTTTCTTTTGTAGATTGGCACTCAGTATCCATTTGATTGCTTTGGCAACATTTTCTTCGGTGATCTCACCATTGAGATAATGGATGTCATTGTCAAATAGACTGACTTCTGCTCGTTCCTCTGCACTATAATTTTCGTACTTCTTCATAATATGATAGTATTTATTGAAATATTTTATTCTTCAATAACTGCGTAGTTAATGAGTTTAAATCGACTGTTCTTGAGTCCAGGATTGTGATGAAAGTTCGGAATCTTCAGCCCATCTCACAAATAGACCCAACTCTTTGCCATGGGCTTCCACTTCCCAAGGTAGATCCCAATAGTTGGTGTTATTGTTCACGGGCTTGTTTTGCCATTTGGTCACACCCGAACGTGACAGGTCCACCAACTCACCTTTGGAGTACTGTTTCACATGGACCATTTCGTGTGCTATGGTCTCCATGATCCTTCTTTTGGATCCTGTGCTGTCCACAGTGATTGTAAATTCTTTTGGTCTGTGATTGCTGTCATCGAAATCAACTTCACCTAATATGCCATCTTCCTTGTACAAGGTTTTTGAAAACTCCACATCAATTGATACTGAGTCTTTGATCTTTAGTTTTTTAGCACAGTATTGAACAAGACTTTCCGTCAAGTCTGTGATACTTTTGTTTGCTCCTGTAACTGTGACCAACATTATCCTTTTGCTAACTCCATTGCCAATTGCTTGATTTCATCTGTTAAAAATTTAATTTCTTCTTCAGTTCTTTTTTCAGCAATCGCTTTTTCAACTTCCATGCTTTTTTGTTTAATGGCAGTTAATTTAATTTTGATATCTTCGAAATTGTGATATTGTAACATATTTGTATATTAACACAAATACATGTTGATGTCAATTGTCTAATTTTTGATTTTGGGAAACAACGCATCTGTACAGAACAATTCAACGTCTGCTTCTGCCAGCCCTAATGACTTCATAACTCTTGGAGTGTGCGGATTTTGTTGTTGATTATGGCAGTAATAATTCTGTGCTTCTATGGTATCTTCTTTTTTGGCAGTGCCGTTGTACTCAGCAATAGAATCAAAATACATTTTTAAATTTTCCAATGCCAAATTCACAATCGCTTTGGACTCTTCTTCACTGCTCACATTGCCTGCGGCAACCATTGAACCACTGAATATGTTTAATGCCCATTGTGGTAATTCACGTTTCTTGCTGGGAATGAATTCTTCCACTGCATCTTTGAAGGCATCTATGAGTGGATGATCTTCTCCGCCAGAACTTTTTGAAAAGTCATGGAAGGCTCCTGTCATTTTGTTTTTGCCTGCGATAACATCAAATCCGTATATAGGACCATTGTTATCTAGATTGGGAAATATACACACGTGCATCATCCATAACCCTTTTGATTCTCTAGCATCCACAACATCTATGTGACAACGTCTGCAATCTTTGGTTTGCCAAACTCTATTGATCCAACCGTTGTCT
>Ga0213859_10000619_pt1 | contig 16124 bp, 21 predicted proteins | sample PICome_2_FD_160133 | JGI IMG/M metagenome (GOLD analysis project Ga0213859, IMG submission 160133) | Coastal seawater microbial communities near Pivers Island, North Carolina, United States - PICO304 | ecosystem: Environmental > Aquatic > Marine > Coastal | place: USA: North Carolina... | reverse complement strand
ATATTTTTATTATTTGTAATAGACTAATAGATAATATAATATAGCATAGATACTCTAAACTTTTATTAAATCTTTGCTCTTTTCTAATATCATTATATAATTCTTTACCATGCATACTTTTAAATTTTTCTATTTTTTTTATAGTTGTTATTAATAAATGTTCTGTTTCTTCAATGTTTGTTATACTTGACTGATCAATAATTTCATTAAATTTGTTAAGAGTTATTTGGTGTCTTGGTATTTTATTTTCAGTTATTTGTAATTTTTTATATAAATCATATTCCTTATAAATAATATTAATAATTACTTTATAATTATTTATTATATCAAATTTACTAATTGGAATATTATTTTTTTTAAGATCTAAATTTTCAAAATGTGAATATATATATGCAACAAATTCATGTTTTTTAATATCATATTTATGAATTTTAATTTTAAACATATTTACAATTATTTTAAATAATTTCATATTCATTAATTCAAACTTATTACTCTCATTAAGTACACTTTCAGTAATTTTAAAATATAATACATCCGCATCATCTGTACTTATATTTTCAAAACCATTAAAAATATTTTCTGCGAATGGTTCGGTAGTTGTATCACCGCTAGTTTCAGCACTTCCTTCTGGTGCTACATCACCACCAGTTTCAGCACTTCCTTCTGGCGGTACATCACCACCAGTTTCAGCACTTTCATCTGGTGGTACATCACCTCCTTCTGGTGCTGGTTGTTCTTCATTTGGTAATTCACCTTGTTCTAACTTTTTTTGTGTGCGAATTAATCCTTTTAAACCCTCACTATTATTAAAAGAACATACTATATCTTCATTTATACCTTCTACATTATCTAAATACAATAAAATATTTAATAAACATACAATATGTTTTTCATTATCAACTGTAATATTTCCAAATTTATTATTTTGTGTATATACAGTATCTTTATAGTTATTAAATAATATATTAATATCTTTTATTTTATCTTCTTTTGCCAGTCTATTATCTAATAATGAATCTGATAATGCTAAATAGTTTTTATTAAAAGCTTTAATATTTTCTGTAAATGTATTAATACTATCATCAAATGTACCTTTAAAATTATTAATTGTATCATTACATTTTACATCATTAATTAAAGTTTTTATCATAATTAATGAGGTATTTATTTTTCGTATTTCTTTGTTTTTAACATCATCATATTTCTCAAATTCTACATCAACTAACTTAATATAGTATTCAAAATTAAATACAATTAAATATACAATATAGAATAATATTAAAACAAAACTTATATTATTTAAAGAACTAAATACAAGATTTGTTTTATTATTTTTATTTTCAATAAAAGTCTGTACACTGTTTACTGTATTAGAATTCTTTAAGCCAGATGATAATGTGCTTATAGTTTTTGTTAATATAAACAATCCTAAACCACCAAAAATTATACTTAAAAATATTTGTAATATTTTTAATGATTTTTTCTTTTTCTTAAAATTTTCTTCTTTTAACTGAAGTTTAGATTTATCTTCTTCATCCATATCTTCATCTTCTTGATTATTATCATTATTTAATAGTAATGTATTATTATCTAAATATCTTGATATACTATCTATATATGAATATATAATAGTAGTTTCAATATTAGAAGAATCACTTGAATCGGTTGTTTGATTATATAGATAATCTAAATATGTTTTAATATGGTTTGAGTCTAAATTATTTAAATCAATATCAGTATTTAAGTTAGTACTATGATGTTCTTTTATTGGGTCAATAATAGCGAAGTAAATATTATAATAATCTCCTAATAAATCTACACTAGTCATTTTATTTAATATTAAGTATTATTCTTTTTTTAGAATAAATAATTTAATTTATTTATTTTATTATATAAATTATAGTAATGGATAATCAACTTAAAACTTTTTTATATGAAAATAAGAAAGATATTAAAGTACTTTTCTCAAATTTAGGTATAGCTCTTTTAATATTATGTGTATTAATTGAATTTTTTAATAGAATAACTAATAATTTTATTTCTATATTTTCAAATTATAATGATGATCATAGATTAATATATGGTACAAATAAAATCGCAGAAAAAGATAATTATAGATATGAAAGTGACGCAGATTTTAACAATAAAAAATTACAAATTTTAAAATCTATTAGACGTATTAATGTTAATAATGAAAATACCTTTAAAGATCTAATTGATTATAAAAAGAAATATAATTTAGATACTGATATTAATTCTAAAATTGATAATAAAATATTATCTTCTGAAAATGATAATTATCAATATAATAATTCACCAAATATTATAGAATTTTTATTAGATATATTTAAACCTACAAAAGCATAAACTATTTAAAAAAATATACATATAATATATTTATAAAAATGGAAGCTGGGAGTGTATGTAATCTTACTACTGAAGACTTTAACAAAGCTGTATCTAAAATGAGAGATTTTTGTCTTTCTAAAGGATTTTTAGAAGTCCACACTCAATCCCGTCTATCTATTCTAGCAGCTTGCGAGGATCCACAAACTCTTTCAACTTATAATTATGCTGGTCAAGTATGGCCACTTCCTCAAACTGGTCAAATGTGGTTAGAATACGAACTTCTTAAGAACCCTGAAGCTCCTGGTTTCTTTACAGTATCTACTTCTTATCGCAATGAACCAAACCCTGTACCTGGACGTCACGATAAGGTATTCCCCATGTTTGAATTCGAAATTAAAGGTGGTATGAAGGAACTTCAGGAATTTGAAACCGAAATGCTTGAATATCTTGGTTTTGGTACTCGTGAAGAATTCCAAGAAGGTAACTATCTTGATGTAGCTGCGAAATATGGTGTAAAGGAGCTTGAGCATGAACATGAAGAAGCACTTGAAACTGATTTCCACAAATGCTACTTCCTCAAGAATTTCCCTAACTATACATCTCCTTTCTGGAATATGCAACAAAATGATGATGGTGAAACTGCTGCAAAGATTGATGTAATTCTTCATGGTGTTGAAACAATTGGGTCTGCTCAACGTAGTTGTGATAAGGAAGAAATGCGCCGTCAATTTATGACTATTAGCAATGGTACTTATGCTAATACTCTTTTCTCTCAATTTACACGTGAACGTGTTCTTAAGGAACTTGATGATTTCCTTGAATTTGATTTCTTCCCTCGTTCTGGTGGCGGAATTGGAGTAACACGTATGATTCGTGCTATGAAACTTAGCAATATTCTCTAAATAAAAACTTTTAAAAATTATTTTTTTAACTAATATATAAAATATATTAATAATATAAATGAATTTTGATGATTTAACAAATAATTATATGAATATAATGTACAATTCACCATATTATTCTAATTTTAATCATAAAAAGTTCTTTCGCAATGTTGATATTGATAACTTTTTAAAAAAATACAATATTAATATATCATCATGTAATGATTTAATTAAAAATCATAATAAAAATTTTAAAGCTCAAATGAAATTGTTACATTTTGTTATTCAAATTTCAACTCCTTTAAATAAAAAAAAAATATATAGTGATAATTATGATTTTCTTAATATGCAACCAGAATTAATTAATATTGATAGTATGAGATTATTATGTCGACATAATGATCTACCAATTCATTCAGGATCATATGGCGATTATCCTCATTTTACATTAGAAATTACTGCAAATAATATTTCTAATAATTACCATCTATATTTAAATGGTGCTTTAAGCATTAATAAATATAAATTTTATAGTATTTCTATCCCTATTGACTTATTTGATATTCATATTAATGCTATTAAAAATAAATCTAAAAATAATAAAAAATTAAGTGCATCCGCAAAACCTTTTATTCCAAAATAAAAAATTTATTATAATAAATTATGTCTTTACTTAAAAAATATTTTTATGATAGTTTAAAATTAAATCCTTCTTACAAATATTATATTGGATTAACAGACAGACTTTCTTATTACGAAAATGAATATAGTATTGAATATATGAAAAATTATGATAATCATTTTAATAAATATCTTAAACTTTATAATAATGAAAAAAATAAAAATACTGAAGATAATATTTTACTTAAACATGAATTAGACGAATATTTAAATATTAAAAATTTTTCTGCAAAAAAAAATCCTCCTTCTCAAGCTTCTGAATATAATACTAAATTAAATTTAATCCCTTTATCTAGTTTTCATAATGATATTGTTTTCTTTATTGAATTTATGACAACTTTCTATATTATTCGTGATGATACTGATGTTAAAAATTTAAATAATATTTTTATTAATTATATCCCTGTTTTTGATGATTATATTAGATTAATGAAAATTGGTATTAAAGAAAACTTTGTTTTATCAAAATTTGTTTGTAAAATTGTAATTAAACAATTAAAAGATTTACTTAATAATAAAGATTATATTATTAAAATACCACAAAAATTTAGTAATAATAAAAAATATAAAGAATACAAAACAACAACTATTAAACTTTATAAAGAAAAATTAGAAAATATAATAAAATTTTTAGAAAAAGAATATTTGCCAAAATGTAGTGATAAAATTGGTTATTCAAATTTACCAAATGGAAAAAAAATATATCAATTATTAATCAATAATACATTAACTACTAGTGAATATTCTGCAAAAAAAATTCATAATTTAGGACTTAAAGAAGTAGAAGATATAAAAAAAGAAATTATTAAAATTAAAAATAATCTTGGACACAATGATAAAACATATATTCAGTTTAATGAATTTATGTTAAATAATAAAGAATATACATATAAGGATAAAAAAACTATGTTAAAAGATTTTAATAAATTAAGAAAGTATGTTAAAGAAGAAGTTACTGATAAATTATTTATGAAAGATGTTAATTTAGACTATGAAATTAGAGTTCTTCCGAAACAATTTGAAAAAGGTAGTGCATTAGCTTCATATTATCCTTTAACTTTTTATACAGCTAAAAATAAGAGAAAAGGTATTTTTTATTTAAATGCTGAAAATATGAATGATCATAAAACTTATAATACATTAACATTATCTATACATGAAGCTTCTCCTGGACATCATTATCAACACGCATATCCAATGATGTATAAAATACCTCTTTATAAAAACTATATTGGTAATAATACATGTTACGCAGAAGGTTGGGCTTTATATGCAGAAACTCTGTATAAATATCAGGATAATGATCTTAGTTATTATGGTTATTTAATATTTAGAATTCTTAGAGCTGCTAGATTAGCTGTTGATACTGGTATTAATAATTTTAATTGGTCATATGATAAAGCTTTTAATTATATGAGTAAAAATATTCCTATTACCAAACAAGAAATTTCTAGAGAAATTGAACGTTATATTTCTATTCCTACACAAGCTGTAAGTTACTATATTGGAAGACAAATATTTATTGATTGCTTTAAAATATTTCAAAAAAAAAATAAAAATATTAATAATAAATATTCTACTGAAGAATTATATAAAAAATATCATCATATTGTACTTAAAGATGGTAATATTCCTATGAATATATTAAAAGATAAAATTATTAATTACAAATTAGAATAAATTATTTATATTTTATAATATTTAGTGAATTATTATAAAATATAAATAATTATATATTACATATATCTCCTTCATTATTTGTATAAAATATTCCTTTTAATATATATCCTTTTTTTTCTATTATATAATTCATATTATATAAACAATTATTACAAGGCTTCGCCATCAATAATTTATTTTTTTTTTGATTTGATCTAAATACTATCAAATACACTTTTTTCTTTTTCTGTTGTTCTTTATTATATTGTAATTTCATACAAGCATCTACTTCTGCATGACAATTATCTGGATTTTTTGTTAATGTTTTATTATTTATATTATATTTATTGTATCCAATACTTAAAATTTTAGCTGAATTTTTTGTTTTTGAATCAATTATACACGCACATAAACATTGTTTACCTGTATTACAATATTTTGTCGAATCTTTTTTATGTACACATTTATCAATATTTTCCCAACAGACAGCACTCAAAATATCTTTTAATGCCATTTAAAACGTTATCCTTCAAATTAATAAAAAAATACTACATTGTATTTATATAATTTTTATTTAAAATAACATACTAAATGCTGGTCTAATATCATTTGGTGTATTAATTCTTTTTTTTAGATTCTCAGTTATTGTTTCAGTTACATTATCTGGAATATTTAACGCTAAATGTTTTCTATATTTTGTTTCTTCTTCCGTTTCTATTGTATTTGCTCCTCTATTCTTTTTTAATTCATTATATTTATTTCTAATCCATTCTACTTCTGTTCTTGTATAAATATGTCCATAATTAAGTCCTGGTGTTGCCTCTAATATTTTTTGTAAATTATCCAATTTTTTTTCTAATTCTTCTTCTTTAATATTATTATCTACTTTTTTTGATGCTACATCATACGCACACCATGTATTATCAGTCATTTTGATTTCTACACAACTTTTATAAATATAATATATATTCAAATTTTTAAATTTTATATATTAATAAAAAATTAGTAAAATGCATTACTTGTAATTAGTAACCATCTATAATTTTCAAATATTTCTATTGTTTTTGTATTTTTTTCATTTTTAAATTTTTTTTGTGTTTTTAAAAAATTTTTTATCATTTCTTATATAGTATATTTTTTATTCAATATTCATTTCTGTTGTTTCTTCTTTCTTGAGTTTAATAGTACCACTAAGAACCTTACTATTAATATCATATAGTCTTGTAATTAATCTAGTATAAGCATCTTGTAATTTATCTTCAGGCCCCCAGATCTCAATTCTGTTATGTTCAATATTATACCATATATATTGTACTCCTGATTGATGAGTAATCGCTTTAAAAACTTTACCATGTTTACCAATTACAATTTTCATAATTTCTTCATTTTTTCCAAATAAATCAATTTGAGTATAGTGTGTGTTAGTTGGAGGAGAATATTCACCACTGATAAATCCTGTATATTTTTGGTTAGGAGTCATGTTAATATTATTCTCTACCATCATGTTCTTCTTATCTTTATTATAATAAAAAAATGTTTTTAAATTAGTTTCAATTTTTTTTTATTTTTATACTATATGATATATTACAATACTTTATTTTGTTAACCAAACCATAATCTATTTTGATTATATGCTTGATAATATTCACCTAATACAATTGCAGCAACTTGTCTAGGTTTAAGATAACCATCATCAAACCATTGACGATATGATAAGTCTGGTAAATCATCTAAATGATATCCAATTTGATAATATACATAATTATCAATTCTTTGTTTCCATACTTTAAACTGACTATTTGTATAACTTCTTCTTTTGCTATAATCACTTTGATATGGATGATATCTACTTTGATAATTAATTAAAGGAGTTTCATATGTATATACTGTATTGTTACGTGTTCTCATAATTATACTATTTAATATGTTATATTCTTATATATATTGAAGAATAATAGATTCAAATTTTTTTTTATTATTAATATTTTTAATTTAATTGTAAATTTTATTAAAAATTAATTTAATAAAATTAATAAAATTAATTAACAATTTTTATGAAGGTTTGTAATGGTTTATTATTTTCATCTGCAAAAGATACAGTTTTTTTTATAGTATTTGTTTTATAAGTTTTATAAGTTTTATTAATTATATTATTATTTTCAATAATATAGATAAGAATGTAAAATAAAAATAATAGAATTATTAAATATTTAATATCCATTTTATTTAATTATTATATTTTTTGAAAATAAAGAATCTGTTTAAAAATGAATATTCTTTATGTACAGGACTCATTTCATCAATATTATTTTTTTTATTTTTTGAGAAATGATTAAATATATCTTCAAATGAACCACTGGATGTATCTAGTTTTAATGTTTTTAAATCTTCATTATTTAATGGTTTAATATTATATTGTCCTAATTTATATTTTAATAATTCATAATCAACTAAATATTCATCAATTAATTGATTAATTGTTTCTACATACACACTTATTTTTTTTCCTATATTATCTAAGGGTTTATCTTTATTAAACTCATTATATTTCTTTTCTATTTTCCATAATGTTTTTCCATTTATTTCTCCTTTAATCTCATTCATATTTTTTAATTTCTCTGATACTAAAAATCCATCTAAACATGTCCCTATAAAATATCCATTGACATTTAATACTGAATTAACATTTTTTACAAAATTATTTAGACTTGTTTCATTCTCGAACATATAATGAATCGCAAATTGTATACTTACTAAATTAAATTTATCTGTTACTGCTTTATTATAATAATTTAATAAAACTTTCTCTTCTTTTTTTATATCACTCTTTTTTATTAATCCATTTGGATTAAATAATATTTTTGCAACTCTTTGTGAAAATTCATCATCTATAGAATTTATATATTTTTTATCCCATTCCTGTGATGCATCTAATATTAAGAATACCATTTTTTGTTTATTCGTTTTTATTATATCTTTCTTTACTAACTGATTATATCTTTTATATATTCCATCTGATATATTATATAAATTATCCTTATTTATATCTGAACCTACTACTAATTTAAATTTAGATTTTGCGAATTTATGTAAATCTCCTCCTTTTCCACACGCTATTTCAAATAATGAATTTGTTCCACTAAACCTTCTATATAAAAACTGATTTTTTACCCAATAATTATGAAAACTTAATAATGGTTTTAATAAACTTAAGTCTCTTGATGTTTCTCTATTATAATATACTTCATTATCACTTCTACTCTTATTTACTAATTCTTTTGTTACCATTTCCTTTCCTGTTATCATATCTGTTGTTACTGGATTTTGTATTGTATTCCATACATTTTGAGCTGTAGTATAATCATTTGCTGTTCCTGATATTTTTTTGGTTATTCTATATAACTCAGTTTTGTCATATCTTATTCTATATGGTAACCATCTAAACATATCATCTTTTGTATTATCAACATCATATGAGAATTCTACTATCATATTATCTTCTACTCTATTATTATCTTTTGTTAATATATTACCATCATTATCTATTTCTAAATAACAACCTTCTCCAAATTTTTTCATTGCATATATATTATCTTCAAAATCATTATTTAAAATTTTTATAGGATTTATATCTAAATCTTGATCATAACCTACATATAATTCACATGACATATATTTTCTTTTTGTACTTTCTTCTTCTATCTCTCCAACAAATTTAACTAAAAAATCAATTGTATTATCTTCAATTGGCTTCCATTTAAAAACTTTTTTCCATGTACCTGTTAATGAACTTTCTTCATTTTCATTATTACTTCCTACTCCTAAATTTGTTGGTGTAAATATTAATCCATCAATATTGTATTCATAGTTATCATTTTTACTATTATCTATTATCTTTTTACAATTTTTTTTTAATAATTTAACTCCATCATTATTGTAAAATTCTTTTAAATTTATTACAATATCATTTTTTTTGTTTTCAGGAACAAATTTATTTTCCTTATTTTCAATAATATCTTTTAAAATTCCTATTCTATTTTTACTAGATGTTAATAATGGTTTATTTGCTACATTTTTTCCTTTATGAAAATATACATCAAATGCCATGTATTTTTTTATACTATTATTAAATCTATCTGTTGTTATATATTCGCCGTCTATTATAGTTTTTGCATCTTTATGTTTTAATCCAGTATATTTAATGTTTAATCTATTATTTATTAAATATACTTTATTCTTACTATCTATATATAGTAAATTTCTTTCTCCATCTGCTTTATCAGTTACACTATAGTTTTTTAAAATACTACTATTATCATCTTCCAGCAAATTATTTAATTCTAATGTAACTGGTTGCACTCCAAGAAAATATTTTTTTGGATTATATATCGATAAATTATCTACCTTCTTTTTATCTAAATTAAATCCTAATTGTAAATACTCTTTTTTTACATTATTTTTTTCTTCTGTTGTCATTATATAATCATTATCTTCTATAATTAATAGTATATTTCCAATTATATTAAATAATTCATTCATTACTTTTTCTATACTTTGTTTGCTTGATTGATATTCTTTATTATTAAATTCAATTTCTATCTCATATTCTGGTACTTGATTTAATATACCACTTTCATAAAAAGTAGTCGAATATCTATTTTTTGATGATTTTACTAAAGATAAATCGATTCTAAATAATTTAGATGAACTCATAAATGAAAATCTTTTTTTGAATCTAAAGTATTTTTTTGATCTACTTATAGATTCATTTATGTTATTTATTTGTTCCTCATCACTAAGTAAGGATTCATATTTTAAATTTAAACGTATTGGATAATTTTCAATATCTATTGATTTATATTCTTTTAGACTTTTTTTTATTCCATATACCACAGTTTTTGTATTATATTTATTCGTTTTACAATATCTCATTATTTCATTCTTATCATTTAGTGTTAAACGATATTTCTCTAAATTTTTATTTGAAACAATTCTTATATCTAAACTTTCATTATTAAAATCTGATATAAGTTCATATTCATCTAATTCTGAAAAATATTTAAAGATATCTTTAAATTTTTCACTTGTTAATTTGATACTTTTTGATAATAATGCTTCTACTTCATAATCTACATTTTGTATCGAATAATTAATATATGATTTTATATCTTCATAATTTGAAGAAATATCCATTATTCTATTAATAAATACTTATATTTTTATATATATATTATATTCAAAAATATAAAAAAAAATATATATTTCAATTTTTAATTTAAAATTAAGTTATTTTAATTAAATCTATTATACTCATTTATTAGTTGTTCTACTAATTCAGCTTTTTTTTGTGTTGATATTATATTATTATTTAGTGCTAATTTTTTTAATTCATCTACTTTCATATTTTTTATAATTTTATTTTCAAAATATTCTTTTTTGTTCTTTAAAAATTTATCTATTTCATTTATATCTTCTAATAATTTATAATTTATTAATTTATTAGATTTTATATTTTTTGTATATTTTTCAAATACATAAGTATCCATGTTTTTTTCAATTTCATATTTTTTATAAAAATCCTCTTTATAAATTATTAAATTAATATTATATATTTTACAAAGTAATAATAGAAATTCATCTGTTATTACATTATCTATATTTTCATTAACTAATAAATTATGTATGTTAATAATGTATTTCTTATAAGATCTTGTTAAAGATTTAATGTATTCTAAATTTTTTTCTGAATTTACATATTCTTTTATTTCATTCTTTATTTCTCTATTATTTTTCATTAATAATTTACTTAATTCAGTTATAAAACTATCTTTATCGTATTTAATATTATTTTTATTAAATTTTTTTTTCTCTTCTTTTATATCATTATTTAAATTTTTATTATTATATAATAATGTAATATTTATATTTTTATGATCTCCTTTTATAAATTGAAGTGACATGTTTTTAAAAATATCATTATAATCTTTTTTTAAAATTATTTCTTGCATTTTTTGTTCAAATTTAAATACAGGTATATCTAAATATACTTTATTATTTGTTATGTTATTATATAAATCGTCATTCTTTAATGATGTCATTAATTTAATATTATTGTTTTAATATTTAAATAACTTATTCAATTTTTATTTAATTAAGTACTCCATTTTATTTAATTCACTTACATTTAAATCAAAATCATTATTTACATACAATAATCTTTGATATTTTTTCATAGTATTTATAAATTTTAAATGATATTCCTTCTTTTTTTTTGTATTTATATCATTTTTTATTTTTTCTAATTTAGATAAATCTTTTAAATTTTTAAATTCTTCAAAATTAACTATTTTATAAATATTATTTATATCTGTAGGTGCAGTATTAATTATATTTTCACATTTTGTTTCTATTTTTTCTAATCTTTCATTATTATGTTTTATATAATTCATGTAATTTTCTATTTCTTTTACTATAACATCATCTATATTTGTAATATTTATAAAGACACCATTATTATTTTTTGTATAATTTATATTATTTTTATTAAATATATTAAATATCTCATTCTGTTGTATTGGGAGTAATTTTATTATCTTATTTACTAACTCTTTTTTTTCTTTATAATTAACCATTTAAATTATATTCTAAATATAAATTTTTAAAATTAATTTAAACAAAAAAATTATTTTTTTTCTTCAAATGTTTTATATTTATTCTCATCTTCCGCTTTTTTCATTTTTTCATATATACAATCAAAGCATATATATTTACCATTATATTTTCCCTTTCCTATTATATAACATACATAATTTAAACCATAATCGCCATATATTCTTTCACAATTATAACATTTATTATCATTGGAAAAACAACAGCAAAGTATATTACCCATAAATTTTAATTATATTATATTTTAATATTATATTTTTATTAGATTTTAATTACTTATTTTAAGTTTTTTTCTTGGTGTTTTAGTTAATTTTATTTGAAAATATCTAAAACAAGGTATAAGACAACAATTAGTAGTTTCTTCAATTACTTCCGAAATATCTAATTTTCCATTTGCTGCATTTATTACTAAATCAATAGTGTTTCCAATAATACCATTATTTATCATATTCATACATAATTCTTTTTCGTTATCCTCCATATTAGAATGTTCTACAACTTCTTTAATTAATATAATTGCTAAAGCTTTTTTCTTGTTTCCTTTTATATCTTGTACTTTTTCTACTAATTCTATTACATATTCTAATATTAATATTAAATTATTTGATGTTATTTTAATATGGTCTATTTTTTTTATTAATTCATTATATAATCTTTGGTGCATTGTTGTATTCTGTATTTCATCTCCCATTTTATATTTTTATAAATATATTAATTTAATTTATTTAAATAGATTAAGTTAATATATTATTAAGTATGTGTTTAAAATATTTTAATAATATTATTGAGTTTCTTTGTTATAATAAAAAATATAAAAAATTACATGCAACTGATATTACAAATGATACTTATAATAATACAGAAACAACATATACATTTGATTCTGATATTGATAGTAATAGTACAAATGATTCTAATTTTTCATTTGTTGATAAAGATTTTGTAAACTAATTATAAAATAATTAAATCATCTAATTTAAAATACTCTTTTAATCCATTTGGGAATGTTCTACAAACAATAAATGGTAATTTTTTTTCTTCTAACTCTAATTTTGCAATTATTTCTATATCATTATTATATTTTTGAATTAACTTATTATCTAAATAACTTTTAGCTCCATTTGTTAATTGTTGTTTTCTTAATCCTAAAATTGATGTTTTTTCATACATTGTTAAAAATTTAACGCTAATGTTTGATTGAGGATCATAATTATTTTTAATATCTTCAAATGAAACAATTGAACTTTCTGTCATTTTAATTTAAATTTATTTAATTATATTTAAATAAAATAATAATTTATTAATACTATATTCAATTTTTATTTTAGTTTCCAAAAATTTTCACAATGAACACAATAATATAAATACTTCATCTCTTCATTATCATATTTAATATAAATTACTTCATTTTGAAGTTTGTTTTTTTTACTATTACAATCCTTATTAGTACATTTAATATTATTTACTCTAGGTAATGTAGGGTCATATTTAATATAAGGATTTACAAACATTTCATAATTCTTATCTTCTTTCTCGTAATTATTTTGTACTATTGGGATGCTTTTATCATTAGGTAAATCTTTTACAAAATTACAATTTTTACAATAATTTTGTAATTGTTGTTTATCATCTTGTACATCAATTTTTACATATAACATGTTTTCACATAAAGTGCAAAAGTCCATTTTTATTAAAATATAATATATAAATTTATTTAAATCAAATTTTATTTTTTTTTAATTTTTATATTTATTTTAATTAAATGAAAAATAAATTTAAAGTTATACTTTTTAATGATATTAAAGGTAGTTCAAGATTATGGAAAGAATTTGAAGACTCTATTATGCATGATATGATTAAAAAAATTATTAATATATTCAAAAAATTATCTAAAAAATATAATGGTACTATTATTAAATTTGTTGGAGATTCATTCAATATAGCTTTTAATAATATTAAAGATGCTATTAATTTAGCATTAGATTTTTATTTATATTTAAATAAAAATCCATTAATTATTAGTAATACTGAAAAAATTCAATTTAGAACTGGTATTTGTTATGGAGAAGTTACTGAAATTAATTATAATTTAAATAATTGTAAATTAATAGATTATTATGGTAATATTGTTAATACTGCATCTAGAATGGAATCTAAAGTATCTTCTGTTAATGGTTTAGCAATAGGTATATATAAATTTAATCAAAATGAAATTAATAATATTATTGAAATTATTAATTCTAATAAAAAATATAGTGAAAATTGGTCTATTGAAACAAAATATTTTACAAATAAATGTAATATTAATAGACAAAAAAGAAGTATGAAATTATTACACGATTTAAGTATTAAATGTGATAATTTAAGTAAATTAAAAGGAGTTGATAATATTTTTGTAGTAAATTTAATACCAAAATTTAATTAAATAAAAAAAAATTGAATAATTTATTTAAATATATAAATATTATAAATAAACAATATGATTATCCCTATACGTTGTTTTACATGCCATAAAGTAATTGCAGATAAATGGATTGAATATGAAAAATTAGTTAATGAAAATAAAAATGATGAACCTAATAAAAAATTTACATTAGAAGATATTACAATTAATGATGATGAAAATCCTATGAAATATTTTGATGATAATAAACAAAAAAAAGCTTTAGATAAATTAGGAATTACAAAAATGTGCTGTGTTAGACATTTTATAAGTCATGTTGATTTAATTAATATTATTTAGTTAAATATTATAAAAAATAATAAATTTATTAATTAAATAAGATGGATCAATTAAATGATTTTACAAAAATTATTCATAATAAATATAAAAATACTGGTATTACTAAAGATTCTATTTATGATGAAATCATTAAAAAAGAAAAAAATATGAAAGAAATTATTGATAGAGTTATTGATTATGAAAAGAAACAAGAACTTAATAAATTATTTGTTAATACAAGATTTTCTGAAATATTTTTAAACATTTTTAAAATTCTTAATGATACATTAGATGATTTTACAAAAATTAAAAAAATGAATTTAAAAAAAATAAAAAAAATTGTTACTAAAGAAAAAAGAATTATATATATAGGAATTTTTATGATAATATGTGCTTTATTTTTAGCACTTATAGAAATTTCAGATAGTGTTTAATTATTATTTATTTTTATAAATATTAATTAATATAAATGAAGATATTTGAAATTTTTCATAATAAATATTCATTAATTTTATTTATTCTTATTGCATTTATCTATAATGTTATTGTATATCGTTCTAATATTAATATACTTATTATGTTTATTGTATTTCTTTACTTTTTAAATTTATATGATTTTCAAAATAAATTTACAAATAAAGATTTTAAAAATCAAGATGAAATTATTTCAGAATTTTCTCAGGAATTCTTTGATTATGAAATTAATAAAATAAAAGAAAGTGATTATTATATTGATAGTAACGATATATATCCTATATATAAAAAACCTAAAGATTTTATATTTTTAAAAAATAATATTTATCTTCAAAAAATTATTTATGATTTAAAATTTATTGAAAAATATGATAAAGGTGATTATTTCAAATTAATTATTCTTATTGAAAATTTCCTTAAAATCTATTATAACTTAATTATTGATAGGTATAATATTGATTATATTGATATTCTATTAGATACTAGAAAAGAGATTTTAAATCTTATGTATAATTTTAAGGTTGATGCTCCTCAATATAATAGAAAAAATGAATATATACATAATAAAATACAAGATAATATTATTAAAATACAATCATTCACTTACCATAAAATAAAAAATATTAATAAAAAATATCCCAAAACACAAGTTAAAAGCCCTTCAGCTATTACAAAAAAAGATA
>Ga0213859_10000615_pt1 | contig 16152 bp, 10 predicted proteins | sample PICome_2_FD_160133 | JGI IMG/M metagenome (GOLD analysis project Ga0213859, IMG submission 160133) | Coastal seawater microbial communities near Pivers Island, North Carolina, United States - PICO304 | ecosystem: Environmental > Aquatic > Marine > Coastal | place: USA: North Carolina... | reverse complement strand
TTATATAGTTAACAAACACTACATTTAGTGTATTTTTGTATCCCCCATACAATATTTAGTGATAAAAAGGAGATAAAGTGGCACAGAAATCAGGGCTAAAAGTTACAAGAAAATATACAACACCGGGCAATCCCTATAACAACATCGAATGGGAAAAGCGCAGTTCAAAAATAACCAACCCAGATGGTTCAGTTGTATTTGAAATGAGCGATGTAGAGATCCCTTCAACATGGTCTCAGGTAGCAACAGACATTATGGTTTCAAAATATTTCAGAAAAGCAGGAGTGCCTCAAACTGATGCTGATGGAAATGTACTAAAAGATGAAAATGGAGACGTAGTCCTCGGACCTGAAACTTCATCAAGACAAGTTTTTGATAGACTGGCCGAAACATGGAGACACTGGGGTGAAAAAACAGGTTACTTTGCCGCAAAAGCGGATGCTCAATCTTTTGAAGATGAACTAAAGTACATGCTTGCCACACAAATGGCTGCTCCAAATAGTCCCCAATGGTTCAACACAGGACTTAACTTCAAATATGATCTTACAGGTCCAGCTCAAGGATTTTGGTATGTAGATCCAAAAACAGGTAAGTTAACTCCTGGTGAAGACTCCTATTCAAGACCTCAACCACATGCTTGTTTCATACAGTCCATAGATGATGATCTTGTCAATGAAGGCGGCATCATGGACCTATGGGTAAAAGAAGCAAGGCTTTTTAAATTTGGTTCTGGAACTGGTACTAACTTTTCTAATTTAAGAGGAGAAGGAGAAAAATTATCAGGTGGGGGTGTTTCATCTGGAGTAATGTCTTTCTTAAAAATTGGTGACAGAGCGGCTGGTGCTATCAAATCAGGTGGTACTACAAGAAGAGCTGCAAAAATGGTTATCTTAGATTTAGACCATCCTGACATTGAAGACTTTATTGAGTGGAAAGCTATTGAAGAAGATAAAGCTCGTGCTCTAATTGCTGCAGGGTATCCTGCAGACTTCAATGGTGAAGCTTATGCAACAGTATCAGGACAAAACTCAAACAACTCTGTTCGTGTTCCATCAGATTTTGTTAAAGCAGTTGAAGAAGATGGTGACTGGGATTTAATCGCAAGAACTGACGGTTCAGTTTTTAGAACTGTCAAAGCAAGAGATCTGTGGAATAAGATTGCAGACGCAGCCTGGAAGTGTGCTGATCCTGGCGTTCAATATGACACCACAATAAATGAATGGCATACATCACCTGAAGGTGGAAAAATTAGGGCATCAAATCCTTGCTCAGAATACTTATTCTTAGACAACACTGCTTGTAATCTCGCAAGTCTCAACCTTGTTAAGTTTTATAATGATGAGACACAAGTATTTGATATTGATTCATACAAACATGCACTCAGAATCTGGACTATTGTTCTTGAAATATCTGTGGAAATGGCCCAATTCCCATCAAAGGAAATTGCGCAAGGATCATACGACTACAGAACGCTTGGTTTAGGGTATGCAAACTTAGGCTCATTACTTATGAGAAAAGGTATTGCATACGACTCTGACTTAGGAAGAGCAATTGCTGGTGCATTAACGGCGATGTTAACTGGTGAGGCTTACAAAGCATCTGCAGAAATGGCAGGAATTGTTGGTCCATTTCCAAAATATAAAGAAAACGCTATAAATATGCTCCGTGTAATGAATAATCATAGAAAAGCAGCATATGATTCAAATGATTACGAAGGACTAAGCCACGACTTAATAGCTATCAATCAAGAACTTTGTCCTGAAGACCTATTAAAAGCAGCTCAACTTTCATGGGATGAAGCTGTAGAACTTGGTACAAAAAATGGTTATAGAAATGCCCAAGCAACAGTACTAGCGCCAACTGGAACTATTGGCCTATTAATGGACTGTGACACAACTGGCGTAGAACCAGACTTTGCACTTATGAAATTCAAAAAACTTGCTGGTGGTGGTTATATGAAGATTGCAAACCAATCAATTGGGCCAGCACTTCAAGCTTTGGGATATGAAGAAAATGAAGTACAAGAAATCATTCAATATGTTATTGGATCAATGTCACTTGAAAATTCACCTTACATTAATAAGAAATCATTAATGGAGAAAGGTCTAAGTGAAGAGGATATCGTAAAAATTGAAGGAGCTCTTCCGGGAGCTTTCGAAATCCAACATGCATTTAATGTTTTTGTTCTTGGAGAAGAGACATTAAAAGGTCTTGGTATAGACGAAGAAGAATATACTTCTTTTGACTTTAATTTACTTGAGAGACTTGGTTTCTCAAGAAATGAAATAGCTCAAGCCAATCTTGAAATCTGTGGAACACAAAAAATAGAAGGTGCACCATATTTGAAAGATGAACATTTAGATGTTTTTGATTGCGCCAACAAATGTGGAAAAGATGGCGAAAGATTTATTCATTACATGGGACATGTAAGGATGATGGCTGCTGCTCAACCATTTATATCTGGAGCTATCTCTAAAACAGTAAACATGCCTAATGAAGCAACTGTTCAAGACATTGAGGACTGCTACTTTGAATCAGCAAAGATTGGTGTTAAGGCAATTGCAATTTACAGAGATGGTTCTAAAGCATCTCAGCCATTATCTGCATCTTCTGATGAAGGCGACTCAGACGAGAGTGATCCAGAAGTTAATAAGATTCTTGAAGAAGAAGCAATGTTAATTCAAGGCAATTTTGCTCCAGGAACAAGCCCTACAAAAGCATATGCTGGTGTGAATAGACCGAGATTCTTACTTCCCGAGAGAAGAGAAGGATGGACTCAAGAAGCTAGAGTTGCAGGACATAAAGTCTACTTAAGAACTGGAGAATACCCTGATGGAACATTAGGTGAAGTATTTATAGATATTGCAAAAGAAGGGGCCACACTCAAAGGAGTTTTGGGTTGTTTTGCCATAGCTGTATCTAAGGGCCTTCAATATGGAGTGCCTCTTGAAGAGTTTGTAGATACATTTACATTCCAAACTTTTGAACCAAGAGGAATGGTTGAAGGACACGAAAACATTAAAATGAGTAACTCAATCATTGATTATGTGTTTAGAGCACTTGGACTCGAGTATCTTGATAGAACTGATATTGTTCAAGTTCCCCCAAAAGATAAGCCACAAACTGAGCCCGTTGCTGTTGAAGAAAAACCTGTAGCGCCTGTGCAGAAAGCAGAACCTGTAGCGCCTGTGCAGAAAGCAGAACCTGTAGCGCCGGTGCAGAAAGCAGAACCAGTTGCTACTGAACAAACAGAGAACTCAGTTGCTACAGTTCAAGAAGTGCTTGGTGATATGATGGGTGATGCTCCAGCCTGCCCTGATTGTGGACACATAACAATAAGAAATGGATCTTGTTATAAGTGTCTAAATTGTGGTAACTCTCTAGGTTGTAGTTAAATTTTAAAAAACAATATTTTATTGTATTAAACTAACTATTTATAAACATGTATGACCTAGTGATTATTGGTGCTGGCCCCGCAGGCTTAACTGCTGGATATGAACTAGCCAAAACAGACAAAAAAGTAATTGTGTTTGAAAAGAAACCTCAAGTAGGTGGATTGGCAGAAACAAAAGTCTTTGGTGAATATAGATACGATATAGGTCCTCATAGATTTTTTACAAAAAACAAAGAAGTTTATGATCTTTTTTTGGAAATGCTTGATGAAGATGCTGTTGAAGTAAATAGAAAAACAAGAATTTTATTTAAAAATAGCTATTTTGATTATCCACTAACCCCCGTTAATGCTCTCTTTGGTCTTGGTTTATTTGAATCAATAATTATTGGGTTTTCTTATATTTTTGCAAGAATTAAAAGCTATCTCAATATTTCAAAAATTAATAATTTTGAAGATTGGGTAGTAGACAGATTTGGGAGAAAATTATTTAACAATTTCTTTAAAAATTATACTGAAAAAGTCTGGGGTATTGACTGTAAGGATATTGGCTCTGACTGGGCAGCACAACGTATAAAAGGTCTAAGTTTATCTACAGCAATTAAGTTTGCGTTATTTCCAAATAGTAAGAAAAGGCCAAAAACTTTAGTTGATAAATTTTATTATCCAAGACTTGGTGCTGGCATGTTGTGGGAAAAATTTGAAGAGTACATCATAAAACACAACATTGAAGTATCAAAAAATATGAAAGTCACTCAAGTAAAAGAAAGTGGAGAACACTATATAGTATCCTATGAAGACGCTGAGGGAAAAAGTCAATCAATTGAAACCAAAAATATATTTTTTAGTAATCCTTTGCTGGAATTTATTGATATATTCGAAGGAATTACGCCTGAGGAAGTTATAAAATCTGCACAAAGTCTTGAATATAGGAACCACATAAGTGTTCATGTAACAATTGATAAAAAACTTTTTGATGACAATTGGATTTATATTCATTCACCAAATCTTAGAATGGCTAGAATTGCTGATTTCACTAATTTTTCTAAAGATATGAGTACAGAGGGCACTTTTCCATTGACTTTAGAATATTTCTGTTTTGAAAAAGATGAAATATGGAACGATTCGAATGATAAAATTATTCAATTTGCGTTAACTGAGTTGAAAAGTATTTTTGATGAAGAATTCAATGTAATTCACTCTGAAGTAAGCAGAAATGCCAAAGCGTATCCTGTCATTAAAACTGGTTATCAGGAGCACATAGATGTAATAAAAGAATGGTTATCAGGTTTAAATAATATTACTGCTGTTGGTAGATCTGGAATGTTTAAATATAATAACCAAGATCACGCAATGGCAACTGGGCTTTATGCAGCGAGAACTCTCTTGGGTGTTGGAAACTTTGACCCATGGGAAGTAAATGTAGATGGAGAGTACCACGAAGAAGTGAGTAATAATTAATAAATTTTATATCGTATAAACTTGTTAGCGATTATATAATATATTTACTTAGGGCGCTTAGCTCAGTCCGGCAGAGCGCTTCCCTTACAAGGAAGAAGTCACAGGTTCAAATCCTGTAGCGCCCACAAGGGTTTTTCAGAAATCTACCCACAAAAAACTAATCTGACGCACATTTGGTAGAAAATCCTTAATTTAAAATTTTTATGATAAGTTAAGATATGACACACATTACATATATATATTTGAGATAATTATTTTGTGAAAGTTTCTGAAGAATTCAAAAAAACTATTAATAGAAAAGGTAACTCACTAAGTTGCAATTAATTAATAGTTTTATATCTAAAAATAAAATATTTTTGTACCTATCAATATTTTCTATAAGCTTATACCAAAAAATTAAGAAAATTGAATTTGTAGAGTATAAATATGATCAGCATTTTGGAGAGAATGTAATCCAAAATTGCAATGTCAAGCTTTTAAATTTTTCAAATTTAGAATTTCTTTTTATACCTTCTTCCTCAGGAGTTCCTCAGGGTCCTTTTCATTTTTCACTAGAATGTATTTCCGGAATTTTAGGGATTGATAATTATTTAGACTTCTTAAAAATTAAAATAATTTTTTCTCAAATAATAATTTTAATTGCCATGTATTTGCTGCGAAATTATTTATCAGACTTAGAGTTGTTTACATTACTTTTATTGATTTTATTTAATCCTTACCTAATTATTTCTACTAGAAACACAAGCATTATTTATGGATATGAATTTTTACTAATAATATTCTTATATCTAATACTCAATTTAAACAACACTAAAAAAAACACACTGGTTTATGGAATCTTTTCATTTTTAACATTGGTGTTTTATTATCCAACATTCATTTTTATTAATTGTATTAATTTAGTATTGTTTTTTAGAAAATATTTCAAAAATTTAAGAGATTTTATAATGGGAAATTTGATTGGTGCTATCTTATCTTTTCTAGCTTATCTTCCATATTTATTATCAAATAGTCAATTAAGCTTAAACAATGGTTCTAAATCATGGGGATTAAGTTCTTATTGGAGAATTACTCTCCATGCAATTAGTGGTGATTCTTTAAATTTTAAAATTAATTCACAAAGTAATATCGATTCTCTGACGGACATGTACCCTCATTATTTAAACCTCCATAGAATTAATTATTTTTTGATAACGTTTCTTTTAATTTTGTCATTAATTTATTTTCAAAAAAATTTTAGTTTAAAGTCACTTGATATTCTTGATTACATATTTCTAATAACAATCACATTTACTGGAGTTTTTTATACTCTATTGAATATTCCTCTGTATCCACATTACTTCTTTTTTAATATATTTTTTTCTATGGTGTTTATTGTCAAAAATGTCCATCCCAAGTTTTTACTTTTATTAGTAAGTTGTGTTTTTTTAGTTAATAGCTTAGTAATTATTCAGAATTTCCATTCTTATATACAAGAATTTAATGGCGCTCAAACAAGTGATTATGGTAAATCATATAATTCATGTGGATGTTGTACGAATGAAATAAAGTTGTGTAAGGGTCAGTAAATCTTATATTTTATTGTATTAATTAAATACATAATTCCATCTATTGGTTTTATTTTTTTACCTTCCAAATAGGATCTACCTTCATACTTTATTGGGACTTCAATTACTGATTTGTGTTTTTTTAAAAATTTAGAAACAATTTCTATTTCAATTGAAAAACCGTCTTCAACTAATTCAATATCTTTAAATATATCTGTAGCCATCATTTTGTAGCATGTTGCTATATCAGATATTTTGCAAAAGTGAATTAAAGAAAAAAACAAAGACATCACTTTGTTGGCTATTAACGTACTTCTGTAAATATTTATTCTTTGTTTATTACCAATAAATCTAGAGCCAATAATTAAACTTTTTGGGTTTGATTTTACTATTTCAAACATTTCCACAAGATCTTCTGCAAAATACTCTAAATCGGCGTCATGTATTGCTACAAATTTTGATGTGATTAAATTTTTTGCATTGTTCAGTGCATTTCCTTTTCCTTTGTTTGTTGCAGAATTGATATATTTAATTTTTTTGTAAGTTTTTTCATAATGTTTTGCAATTTTATCCGAACCATCATTTGAATTATCATCAGAAAGAATTATTTCTGAAAAAATATTTTGAGCTAACAATCTCTCTATAGACTTTGCAAGGGTAGTTTTTTCATTGTAGAAAGGAACAATGATACCTAAGTTATTCACTATTAAATTATACCTTCAACCCTTTAAAATAAGTTAATAAAAGTTTGTTATGGAAGGGTTAATTCAAATATCTGACCAGAAGTTGTGCCAATCAGTAATGTTCCATTGCCTGAATCATTAATTGTTGTGATAGAAAATGGAATTGTATTTTTGTTTAAAACAGTTATTCTTGTTTCATCTTCAGAATTAATTGCCCAAATGGTACCAGTACAAAAATCACCTATGAAGAAGTACTTATTCCATTTATTTGAATTTGATAAACCTGTTCCTCCAATAATTGCACAATAGTCATTACCATGTGGAAAAAGATAATTTGGATATATTGTATTTACAATCTGTTCATTTTTTACTTCTTCGGTAACTGGAGTGTTTTTATAATTAGCATCAAAATATGCCTCTAGCCAAGGCCATCCGAAAAAATATGGATCTACAATATTGTTATAATTCTTAAGGATATTTACCTCTTCCCAATGTGAATTTCCAACATCTGGAATAATCAGATCATTGTTATTAAAGAAACATGACCAAGGGTTTCTTAAACCATATGCAATATATTTTATTCTATTGTCATCATGGCTGGTGATGGGATTCTCGATTAAGCTTTCTTTTTCAAAGCTAAATATTTTACCCCAAGCTGTATCAAATTTTGCAGAATTCCCAGGGCTGTTTAAATCGCCCAAACATAAAAAAATCTCTGAATCTTTTTGTAGTATTTTACCTCCAAAATGTACCGTATTCTGAGTAGCCAATTCCAAAGAAAGTAATGTTTGTTCTTCCCCAATATCTAAATTTTGATTTATTTCAAAAGCTGAAAAGTAGTATCTTGAATCATTTCCCGTATATGTTGTAGTTAGAAAATTTTTGTCATTAATTGTAACAAAATCAAAAGTATGCAAACCGGCTTCTCTGTCTCTGAAGACCTTATTAGAAATATCTAATAGTAAAGTTTTCTGCGAGTTGGAGTCAACACCATAAATAAAACCTTCAGCTTCTGAAAACAAAAATTTAAAATTAAGTGGATTTTCATTGCGAATATACGTAATTATATTTGAACCCTCTACAATATTGTTAACACTTGCTTTTCCAAATGAAGGAGTCTCTATCAAGTTTAAATTTTCTATATTTTTTTCTTCAAGCTGAAGTAAGTAAAGATCATACTCTGAAGTTTTTACAGATTCTGTAACTTGATTTTTAACAACACCTACTACCAAATCAACAAGCAACCCATTCTGAAGCTCAGCACCTTGTTCTAGATTTGTACCTAAAATTTTATCAATACACTCTTCTCTTTCTGTAACTTCTCTTACTATTCTGAATTCAAAGTTCAATTCATTTTGTGTCTTTATTTCTTGTAGTTCTTCAACTGCTTGATCTAAGGAAACCTGGCAATTGTTAAAATTGTTTGGAAGTGTTGCTTGGTTAGATTGTGCACAATATATTAGAGAAATCAACAACAGAGACTTGATTGCAGTATTTTTTTTAATGCGCATAAATAAATTTTAATTTAATGTTTGATTTATCAAGAATTATCAATTTTTACTACTGTTCCATTTAAAGTCAGAAGATAAATACCATTTCTACTTCTCTCAATAGATAACAGAGCATTCTCCGATTCAAAAATTTTATCATCGTAGATGATTTTTGTTTTTACCATTCCATTATCCAAGAATTTGATTCCAAACAGATCTCCATTCATAACCCCGTAAGTATACATTTTGTAGCCTCCATAATTAACTGGGTGACCACCAATCAATCCGCCTATCCTTTCAGCTAAAATAGCTTTTTTATAATTCTTGTTTGGAAATTTTAGATCATCTGTAAAAGGACCGTGGCTAAGGTTTCCTTCTATATATGGAAACCCTAGATCTAAGTTGCTACTTTCAGCGCTTACAAAATTTATTTCATCTTGTATATTTGAACCCACGTCAGCAATCCATAGATTATTGTTTGAAAGTGAGATCCTATATGGATTTCTCATTCCAATTACCCATACTTCATCTAAATTAGAAGTTTCATGATAACCAATCCCTTCAAGTTCCAAGTCATCTGAATCAAATTCAAATTTTAAAATTGAACCCCAAGGTAAATCAGCATTTCTGGATGTGTAAAGAGAGCTATAAATTGATGATGGTGCAACAGCGTTGCCAATACTTGCATAAATTATATTATTGTCTCCAATTTCAATTCCTCCACCCATTGCCCCAACATATACTGTTGGTGTTCCTATTTCATTACATATCTCGTAAACAGCCAATAGAAGAGTGAAGTCATTACATTTTGTATATTCAGGCAATGAGTAAGACTTTAAAGTTTTGATAAAACTAATCTCAGATGATGCTTGGTCTATTTCATAAAGATTAATGACATACTCAGTGTTTGTATTATGCATTGAAATTAAATACTTTCCATCATTTGTAAAACGAATTGCAAGAAACCCTCCATAGTCTATTGCGCCTACATCATCTACTGAGTAGATAAGCTCTTTTGAATTAAAATTAAATATTTCACCAAATCTATTGCTTATCAAATCAAGTTCTGAATTTGTTGGGTGCAAAGCTAATGATGTTAAATAAGTGGTGGGTATTTGTATTTCAGTTGTTTGTTGTATTTGATATTCGTCTTCTTGATAAATATCAAGATTTAGTTCTCTACCAATTACTAGCTCTATATGTATATTTTTTTCAAGTTTTAAATTTTGATCTTTGTTACTTCCAATTACCATATCTAAGCAGTCAGGTAATTGATTTTTTGCAGCTGTGCCTGTTGCGGGATATCCACTTATGTTATATGTGAGATTGATTGCAAATTCTTTATTCCAATAATCGAACAGATCAATAATTGATTGTCGAGAATGAGGACAATTTCCATTAAATGTTGGGAGTATAAAATTTGAGTCGTCTCTATATTTTCTATCTAGCTCTAAAGTTTCTGTAGTTACCAGTACTTCTGTTTCTTTTTCTTCAACTACTTGAGTGGGTTGTTCTGTACTTGATTCTTCCTGTTCAATAATTTCATTATCATATATAACTTCAACATCTTCAGCTGTATTACAACTTACTACTAGCAATGCAATCAAGAGATAAAAGATTTTTGAATTTTTCATTTAGTGGCTATTTTATATTATTTTTTAAATAATTATTAATTTGAAAATTATAATTATAAAATCAGGAATCTTATGAAATTAAAATTCGTTAATAATCAAAATTTATTACTTACTGTAACTTTAATAATTTTTACGGTGATTCTAGTGGGAAATTCCTCATCAAAGAATACTGATGATTTTTTTGATCCTGCTGATGATTCACTGTCTTATGTCTCGCTTGCAACATCAATCTCTGAAAATAGTTCTTTTATAAGGCAAGAGTTTTTAGGAGAGAATGCTGTAGAAACAGTTCGAACACCTGGGTATCCATTTATTATTGCTCTTTTTTCATTTGGAAGTTTAAAAAATATTATTTTTATTCAAAATATTTTACATGTGATCTCAGCATTTTTATTATTTAAGCTAATTGAAAATAGTCTAAAATTTAAATACTCTTATATTGTATTTTTACTTTATTTATTTAATCCACTGTTAATTGCTCTTTCACAGTTATTACTTACAGAGAACATAAGTATCTTTTTAATAAATTTACTAATCTATTCGCTTTTTAAAAAAAGATTAATATTTACTTCTGTTTTTATTGTTGGAATACTACCAATAATAAGACCCGCCTACTTGATACTATTAATTGGAATAATATTATTTAATAAGCTGTTTTTTAGAAACATAAGCCGTTCAAAAAGAATAATAATTATTTTTTTAATGTTGCTGCCTACTTCTGTTTGGACCTTGAGAAATTACAGCCTGACCAATCAAGTTGTATTTTCCTCCATTACAGGTATGAATTTATTAGAAGAAACAGCCAGCGGAGTAATGAGCATAAAAGAAGACATTCAAAATGGCGAAAGCTTTAACAATATCGCCAATATTGAATATGAAGAAAAAAGAAAATGGTCTCAAATTTTGAGAAACGAAGTTAATTTAGGAGATGTGTCTAGAGTTATATCACAAGCACCTGGTCAAAATCCTCATCTTGTAGCTAGTGAATATCAGAGTTATGCCATAAAAATAATTTTACAAAATCCCATTGAAACATTTTTACTTGTAAGCAGAGCTTTTATTTACAATTCATTAGAACCTGGAGATCAAATATACAATTCAGTATTAGAGTTACAAAATAATAACTTCTTAAACTATTCAGTTACTATCTTGAATTTGTTATTTGTAACATCTGCAATGGCTTTCTTCGTAAAAGAAATAAAAAATAAAAACTTTTTAAACAACAAACTTATCTTTTACATATTGTTGTTTGCACCATTATTGCTTTTGGCCACCCCTAGTGGTAGGTTTGGAATACCCCTTTTATCAACCTTAATTTATTCCGGAGCTGATTACTTCAGAACCTCTAAAAATTTAAATTAAAATCTTAACTTTTTTTAATCACAAATGAAAATTGATCCAAATAATAAACATTGTGTGTATCTTGTATTGAACTATAGTCATACAAAATTTTTCCATCATTTTTTATCTCTACGCTTGTGCTTGAATCATAGAGAGTTATTGACTCAAAAATATATTTATACTCATCTTCCCAAGTTTGACTACTAAAGGATTCTGACGATGTAACTTTTGAAATATTAATTGAAAAATTATAATTTTCATTTTCTATAGGTAAATAGATACTTTTGTACTTTGTCTTTTTCGAACTTCCTGTATCAGGAATTAATTTAAATTTTAATTTTACAAACTCTGTCTTTGAAGAACCATCAATTATGCCTTGAAAATTAAAAGTAACATTGCTTCCTGCACTAACAGTTAGATTTCTAGGACCTTCATTTAAAAATTCTCCAGAAACTTGATCTGAAGAATTGATTGTAGGTGGTGTATAGTTTTGTCCACCACTATTAATTACAAAGGATTTATCAAATAGAGCTGTTACCTTATTAATTGATGATTTACTAGTGACGGTTGAGGAGCCACTTGATCGCCATGAAAAAGTAGTTATTTCTTCAAGCGAATATCTGTCATTATTACAATTTTTAAAATTAAAAGTACTAGAAGAAAGCTCTGGTCCTAAAGGTAATTGAAATCGTAATCCTTTTTCATTTCTAAATACTGCATATGCAAAATTGCTAATTAAAGTATTCTTATTAAGATTTTTTACTGCTTTTACCTGAACACCAATTTCATGACTTTTAATTTCTGTATTTAAATACCCTCTTTCAACTGTAAAATTATTACCATCTTTATCCAAGACTTTCATTAGCTCTGTACCAACCAATAAAATTTCGGAAATATATGCTTGATTTTCATTTTGTAATGAAATAGTTGTATCGCTTAAATTAATTAAAGTTGAAACATTTTCTCTGTTATCTAATACTCCATCAGTAATATACACAATATTTATAGAGTCATTTGTGTTAAATGATTGTCCAGATGCAACATTGGTAAATTCATCAGTTGAGTTGCTTTTAGATGTAATAATAAAACTACCAATGCCGTTGTGTGAACTAACGTTTTGCCCATCAGAACTAGAAACCACAAACTCTCTATTACCTGATGATTTTACAACTGTCCCATTGTTAGTCTCTGCAAAGCTGTAAAACCATACTCCGGGTGTAAGATTGTTAATTTCAAAAGTTGCTTCAGTTAAATTAAGTGATGTTGATATGTTTGAAGCATTTAATATTTTCAGGTTAGAGGTGAAAGGTTCAATGAAATAAAAATTATAATTTGTTCCACCATCTCCAAAAATTTTAATCTTAATTTCACTAGATGATTCACTGACAATTTCGGTTGTGTGTGGTGATTGAGAATAAAGATTGTTCATTGGTAACAAACTGTTTTCTATGCTCCCGTTTTGATAAAGGTTTAGAACTCCTGAATCTAATTTATTAAGGTATGGAGTGCCACAAACACTAGATTCATTATTAATGCCTTTGAAAATACTTATAACTTCATTATTGGTCAGCGATATGCTAGGAATGATTCCATAACTATTATTAAAATTATTACTTACATTTTCAGTGACAACAGTTGTTGTAGTTGTGTCAGGGACAACGGTTGTTGTAGTTGTATCAGTAACAACAGTTGTTGTAGTTGTGTCAGTTGTATCTGAAGTGTAAACGCTAACCTGTTCTTCACAACCTGTCCAATTTTGCATTTTTTCAATAGTTTTTGGTCCTACGTCACCATCGGGATTTAAGCCTGCAAAAGCTTGGAATCTTCGAACCGCATCAGCGGTTTCTTGACCAAAGTATCCATCTGGTTCTCCTGCTTTAAAACCATATCGATTTAAAAAGATTTGGAGGTTTTGTATATCTTCGAAATTAATATTTAAGTTATTGTCTTCAATACATTCTTCAAATACAGTTGTTGAAGTTGTTACTACGTCTTCAACTATAACGCTGGTAGTTGTAGTTTCTTGAATCTCAGTTTCATTTATATTTTCAAGTACTTCAATGCTTCCATCATCTTCTCCACAAGAGAAGAGCAAAAGTAGCAAAATTAAAATTAGAAATTTGCTTTTTTTCATATAATTCTATCTTAAAGACCGTTTTGTGAATTTGTAATAACTTAAAAGTAATTATTAATTTTTCAAATATTTTTTAATTCTATAATCAAGAGTGAAAATGTTAAATTATAAACCTAGAATATATTTCTATTTTTCTACAATTCTTACTTTTATCTTTTTTCTACCATTTTTTTTAAAAGGAAATATTGGATCTGATTGGGACTCTTATGCATTATTTGGGACATTTAAAAATTATGAAATATTAAACCTTTATATTCCATCAAGGCCACCTGGATTTCCGATGTATGAGTTAATTGTTGGATTAATAATTACTCTTTCTGATCTAATTCTTGTATCAAAAGAGCAACTTTTGCTGCTGTTCCAGTTTTGCTTAACGATAAGTTTTAATTTTTTAATTTACTGCTTTTTTAAAAGATTTAAAAATGATAATTTTTTAATCTACTTGATAATTGTATTTTCACCAATTTATTTAATATCCGGTTTTTCAGTAATAGATTATTTCCTAGGAAGCTTTTTTGGCTTTCTAGGAATCTATTTTACAATGTTCAAATATGAAATTAAATATTTTAACTTTTATGTTTCAATATTCTTATTCATATCAATATCTACAAGACTAAGTAATCTTATTTTTTTAATTGTTGTTTTGTTGTACCAGTCCATCTATAGAAAAATATATATCTCCAGTTTTAAAATATTTTTAATTACTTTATTTACTTCTTTATTTTTTTATTACCTTTTTTATTCCAATTTATTTTCGTTTTATCAGTCTGAGGAAATATACAGTCAATGGAGTGATTTAATTTGTATGCTCAACTTAACTAATACTGATCACACAGTAATTGACAGGTTGGGAAGATTTGTTTTAAAACAAGTGCCATTTTTAGGTACAGTTGGGACAATACTTTTCATAGGCAATTATTTAAAATTCAAGATAGACCTCAAAAAAGAATCTTTTTATATTTTTTTATTATTTATTTTTTTCCAACTAAGTTTTTTAAGGCTACCAACTGAAGAGGGACACCTGATACCTGCATTTGTTGCACTTATGATTTTATTAAGACATAGTAAAAATAGAGCTATATTTATAATTCTTATATCTGTAATTTTAAGCAATTTTATTGATCTAAAATTTTTTGAAGTAGATAAGGTTGACAGTGCTTCAAATATCACATTCTCAATTAAGGTTGAAAAAGGTTTTTTATTACAAGATTATGAACTAAGAAATTCAATAGGAGAGAAAAAAGAATTCCACTACGAAAATTCACAAATTACTCTGTATGATGCATGGTCTAAAGGATGTCCGAATAAATGAATAAAAAGATTGCAATCATAACTTATGCGAGATTCCCTTCAGAGATGGCTTATGGGAATCATTTAATCCAGATAGCAAATAGTTTTATTGATAATGGCTTCAATGTTTCTATTTATTATCCAAAAACATACAACACAAAAACAATTGATGAAAGACCGGAAAAATATTATGGAGTCAAAAGAGAGATTGCGTTTAAAGAAATTAATAACTTTGATATAACAAGTTATTCAATTTATAACTTTTTACCCAGTTTTTTAAAAAAAATTATTTACTCTTTAAATACATTTATTTGGTCAATTAAATTAAAAAAGTACTTTGATGGTGAAAACTATGTATGGTCTACAAATCCAAATATTTTACTTATCGTAAAAAAGTTTTTTGATGTAACAATATATGAAAAACATGGAGTGGCAAGATTTATACAAAAATTTTCAATTTCAAAATTAAAAAAAGATAAAAATGTATATTTAATAGCTGTAACTAAACAATCTTTAAGTGATTTAAATAAAGCTATTAATAAGCCGTTGTACTTGCCTAATGGAGTAGATAGGGAGCTTTTTAAACCTGCGGTATCAAAAAATGAAATTATAAAAATAGGATATATTGGCTTTTTAGAAACTTACGGTATAGATAAGGGGGTATTGAGCTCTGTAAAAGAAATTGCAGAAATTAATAATAAAGTAACAACAAATACTTTGATTGCAGGAGGGCCAAAGAAGAAACTGGACGAAATCACCGCCTATATAGAAAAAATAAATCAAAAAGAACATTTTACAATCAAAGATTTTGTGCCTCACACAAAAGTTCCTGAATTAATATCAAATCTAGACATTGGGATAGTACCCTATCCTAACGATGAACATATGAGTTTGTATGCATCGCCTTTGAAAATATTTGAATTTGCTTCTTGCGGTATACCTGTTCTTTTATCAAACATTAAATCTCATTTAGAATTAATGGAGCTAGATTTAGGTTTGGAATTTTTTCAACATGATGATTTTGATGATTTTAGAAATAAATTAGAATCTCTTGTTCTTAATGATGAATTAAGAACTGAGCTAAGCAAAAAATCTTTAAAAAATATTGATAAGTTAAGCTGGTCTAGTAGAACAAAGAAAATTATTGCAAGCGTCCGTAGCTCAACTGGATAGAGCACCTG
>Ga0213859_10000614_pt1 | contig 16189 bp, 24 predicted proteins | sample PICome_2_FD_160133 | JGI IMG/M metagenome (GOLD analysis project Ga0213859, IMG submission 160133) | Coastal seawater microbial communities near Pivers Island, North Carolina, United States - PICO304 | ecosystem: Environmental > Aquatic > Marine > Coastal | place: USA: North Carolina... | reverse complement strand
AGTCTAATGCAGACTCGTTGTAGTCTGGTGCTTGACTAAAACTAATTAATTTAACGCTCAAATTTTTCTCCAAGTTTTCTTTTTATAAGTTTCAGAGTATTCATACACTTTCCATGGAATACCACTTCGATATATTACTCCTGCCCAGCTAAACTCTTCTTTTGGCGGGGACTTTTCATCAAAGGGAAAAGGGCAGTCCTTACACCAAATAACTGTTGCAAGTGTCTTCTTTTCTCTTTTTACAATTTTATGGTAGATAATATCTACCTTTTCTGTTTTCTCATAGTGAAACACCCGCCCTGTACTATCAATAAATGTCTTGGCTCTGTGTTTCATTAGCGAAACTTCATCTTGTATCATATATTTTAGCGGATACAAAGATTTCATAGGAGACTGTAATCTCCTAATTCCTAAGTTTCGACCCTTCATATTTTTGTCATCCAGTACTTGATCGTCTAGCCATAATATACCGTCCAAATAGTCGATATTATCACTATGAATGACAAAAATAGGAAAGACCAACTCTTCCCTATTTGTGACTAAGTAGTCCACTCCGTAGCCCACCAATGGCTTCTGTCTCCGTACTTATCTCTTGCAGTACCGAGATACACCAATTCTTTTGCAAACTTCGATAAACGATAGCAGATTTGGTGTCCTTCATCATAGAACTCCATAATGCTATTCATTGTTCCTACAGCTTGTTTCTGCCACTCAGGATTGTACATACATACTTCTGCTGTACCAGGAAACATACTTACTTTAGGGTCAGTAACAAGTACTTTATCAACATGAGGATATTCTTTTCCTGCAAATTTTTCACTTACTTCTACTGGTCTTACTCGACAGTGTGCTACCAATTTTCCTTCAGGGTTATAGACTAGCTGAAAATAACAATGCTTATCAAGGCTATCAAGAGGATTACATATTCGTTTGTTTCTGACCACCATATATTCGACAAGTCGGTTATAAATGAGTCCCAACTCTTTTTTATGTAATTGGTCATAGTTTTTACCATAGATAGTATATCCATTTTCTAACTCCTGAATAAAATCATATTCCATTATCTATTAACTCCAATACTTTTTTATAGGCTTCTCTTTGTCCTATTAATTTACTTTTTGCCCATTCTGGGATGTGCATGACTGCTGTTTTTTGATTTAGTTTACGATCAATTACTGTCAGTCTTTGTTCTATTTCTTGTCTTAAATTCATGTCTTTTGAACTTTGCATAGTATTCAACTCCTGCACTATACCTTACATTAGCTTCTGATGCCACTGTTAACGCATTTGTGTACTCTAAACATTTCCAACATTTGCCACAGGCTTGGTATCCTACAGTCTCGTCGCCTTTCTTTAATAAGCCTTGAGGTTGTACGCAAGTCCAGACTAATTCCATTAATTTGGGGTCAGTCTGCATCAACATAGCTACCATTTCTATTTTTGTTAAAAAACTCCCCGGATCAATACACATAGGAGTTTCTGCTAGTGCTTCCCAGTTAATATTTGTACCATCCCATGCTGAAGATTTAAACATAGCAATAACTTTACGCCATGACCTAAAATATAAGCCCAACTCTTGCCTATCTTCAGAATTAGCACCATTGATTAGGTACTTAAAATTTATTCCGTGAGGATTAGCAATACATTGAGCCATAAAAGCACTCATGCCTGAAAAGAATACTGGTACATTTCTTGTTAAGTTAAATTTAGTGTTCTGACCTCTACTCATATCCCATACAAAAGGAACCCCAAGATATTCTGCTTGTTTCCTTGAATAAAATAATGAAGCATCTGCGTATAGCTTACCTTGACTTTCATCATACCAATGAGCTGCCAAAGGTACTAAATGAGGGTCAGCTATTGCATATTTCAACCCCCATAAACTTTCTACTCCCCCGCTAAGAGGTGCGTAAGTGTTAGTATCAGGACTTGCACTTGCGTAAGCTAATTCGCTATCTGTTAGGTCACTCATCTATCTACCCACATTTTGAATTCATCATAACCACCGATGTATTCATCTCCTGCTTTAATCTGCGGAAACGATCGAGCCCATGGGAAGTTTTCTGACATTTTTCTCATGTCAAAGTCTACTCCCAACTTCAGAACTTTAACCTCATATCCTTTTCTATTAGCCAAAGCAATTGCTTGGTCACAAAAAGGACAGTGGTCTTTACTGTATACTGTTATTTGCACTTTTCTTCTCCAAATCTTGCCAACTTTCTTCTATATCCTTACCGCCGTTTGCGCTGGCTATTTTTGACATTTGCTCCATAGTAAAGTCATCAGGGTAAGGTTTATGTACTACCATTTCACTTACATAATACTCATTATTAGCAGCCATATTTACTAATAAAAGTGCCACATCGTAAGCATCAATTAGATACTCTCTGTCGATACCTACTGTCCATGCACTATTCGTGTAACCTACTGAGAGGTTCTGGATACGGCACTTGTTTTTATTAGGGAAGTCCCGCCCGGCTTTGATACAAAACTTTGCCATTTCTAGCTTGTTTTTCTCATAGGTTGGGAGTCCATGTGGGTAGTAACCCGCAGTAGACCCCGTGTTTATGATTATCTTACCCGGGCGGTCTTTCCAGCGTTTATACAGAACTTTCAAGATTCTATACTGAATATCTGGCATATATGCATGATTAAAAACAATGTCGTAATCCTCATGGATAATGTGATTTATTACAGTATCACCGTTTAATTCCAACATGTTAAACCCGTTCTGCCTACTCAATCCATCAACGGTTTGAGCTCCAGCAAATTTACAAATCTCGTAAATCTCTTTACCTATTCCACTGGTATGACCAGTAATTGCGATTCGTTTTCCTCTCAAAAAGTCCATAAGTATTCCTTACGCTATTGGTGCTAATGCTAGCATCACGATTAAAAATACAGAACCTAGAATAGCCATTTCAAATGTACTCTCCAAGTCCTGACTTTCAAACAGATGTCTAGCGGTATTTATTAAGTATTTCATCTGTATAATATGACTCCCACTTGCCAAATGAGTAATCGTCTCCGATATCGAAGTCGCAACCCACTGGGCAGCCTGGTATTGAAACGCCTCGATCTTTCTGAACGAAGGATTTCAGATTACTACAATAGTCGTCTACTTCATCAATGGGTACTTCTGCCAGTATGGAGTCATGCACAAGTCCAAAGATTTTCGACTTCATTCCCGTCCTATTGATGTAATTTTGCGTGTCTATCGCACCCAATAGATTGATGTCCGATGCGACAGATTGGACAAGAAAGTTAATACCAGACCTTACTTCGTGCGACGCAATACCTTTGTCCTTAGACTTGGCATTTGGAAGTCTACGCTTCCTACCAAACACACTGTAGATGAAGGCGTTTGTTCTAATCTGCGCTTCACAGTCGTTTAGCCACTTTCGTAAGTTAGGGAATGATTGGAAGTAATTTCCGATAACTCTCTGTGCCTCTTGCATTGTGAACTCCTTACCAGAGTCCTTCGTAACCTGCCAACTGATTTTAGCTGGTCCAGCACCATACATGATGCCAAAGGTTACAGCCTTTGCTTGCTGACGTTTGTCTCCATAAAACTCGGCAACGTCTTCCACTTCACAAGGCAGGTTAAAGACTTGTTTAGCAATCGTAGAGTGGAAGTTGCCTCCACTCTTGAATACATTCATCAAGCCCACGTCGTTCGCCAAAACAGCTGCCACATACACCTCGGCAGTTGTTAAGTCCATAGCAACGATTTTGTGTCCTTCTCTCGCTTTGATACAACCTTTAACAGTCGGATTATCACGAGGAAGTTGCTGCATATTCAATTTACCGCTAGATGAAAGTCGACCAGAGGTAGTGCCATGCAAGTTAAAACCTGTACGGAGTCTACTATCTCTATCAAGATTTGGAATAATCTTATCAAGATAAGTATTCTTAATCTTTACTTTTTGTCTAATTTCAAGAATATGCCTTGGAACAGGGTGTTGTTCTGCAAGTTGTCCTAAGACTTCTGCATCCGTGCTATCTGCTCCTGTACCAGTCTTTTTACCCGTTGGGGTTAGACCGATATAATCAAACAACAATGTCCTTAGTTGGACTGTTGAGTTTGGATTGAATGAGTCACCTTTAGCCGCTTCAAATTGTCGCACTTCAGGAAATTCGTACAGTTCTGCAACTGCTTTATTTATATCTTCCTGCATGATTTGCTGAGCAATCTCTAATCGCTCGCGGTCAAATGGGACACCATTGTCCTCCGTTTGTCTCAGAAATTCACAACCAGTGAGAAGCATATTTTCATATACATGCAACAATTTCTTGTTTTTCTCAATGGCAGCACGCATCTTCTGATACAATAAGAATGTAACTACTGCATCCATTGCAGCGTACACTTTCATAACGTCAAATGGAATCATTTCATAACTAAATGATTCTTTTAAGATTCCATGTTGCTTACGATACTGTTCACTAAAATCTTGCAATGGTTTTTCATAATCTCCATAAGGAGTATGTTTCATTGCTAGAGTCTTTAGACCATGAGTACCAGGTTGTTCGTCAAACATATAATGCATAAGCATTGTATCTTCAAAGTTAGGAAACTCAAAGTTAAAGTGATAAATGAACCAGTGTAAATCGAACTTGGCGTTATGAAATACTACAGTTTTCTTGTTGAAGAGTTCCTGCATTTTTGCTTCGACATCTTCGTCAATTACCTCGGTATCCACGTATACGCCATGATCAGGCTCATAAGACATACTAAAACCAAGCATATAACCGTCTCTACAGTATAAAGCGCTGGTCTCCGAGTCCAGGGCGATATAAGGTAAGGGGTGGCTAAGGGCTTTGTCAAGAAATGCCATACATTCTTCTTTGGTTTGTATGCCATAACATCTATCCTCGTCTAGTTTTTCTATTTTTAGTTTACCAGAGACGTATCCAGTAATACTTTCTACTGCCTCCTCAAAGTTCTTTTTAGCTTCAGGTTTGAACTTGATAATCGCAGGATTAATCAGAGCCATAAACTTCTCATCAATAATCTTACCATTATACTCCGTAACTGAAGTCTTGCGAGTAAAGTGTTTGAAAGGCTCAGCACCAACAAGAATTAACCAGTCATAATCATCTGTGTTAATCTCTAGGTCTACATCCTTTTTCAGAATCTTCTGTTTAGAACTATCTGAACAAAGGGCAAACCTTTCAAATTCAAACTCGAAATACTTATCAAAGTTAGTAGAGGTTGGTTTTGTTTCTATTAGTGCTACATTAGCCATATAATCTATCCTTTATCCTCTTACATTGATCTGGAGATAGACTTCCTGGGTCTACTCCATCTTTTAATTTTACTTTCTGTACTGAGAGTTCCAGCTTCTCAGCAATTGTTTGTAGCTGTTCAGCAGCTTTCTGACCTGCTTCATCGCCATCAAACATAATGTCTATGCCCTGGACACCCTGCAACTTTAATAGATTGAGTTTAACCCAATCCATTTGCTGAGTGCCAAAACAACAAACAGTATTTTTTAGGCCATTGTCCCATAGGTTGAGACAATCAAAGATTCCTTCTACAAGTAAAACTCTGTTTTGTATTGGTTTTACTTTTGCTGGTGTAAAAGGCATCTTTACGCCATGTGGGTAGATGTAATACTTGTCTTTTGGACTACCCACAATTGATCTTCCGAGCAGTGCTACTGTCTTACCAGTCAAATCTCGAATAGGGAAGATGATCCTGCCTTCAAACTTGGGGTTTCCACTCCAAGTAAAGGCTTGCCATATCTTGAGGGTTTCCTCTGATATATTGCGGAACGGACCACCTTTCCATTCGATACGATCTTCTGGGAGTTGAATACCGACAGTTTGTGCTCTTGCTTTTGCAATCTTTTCTTTAATTCTGTGAATCTTGACTTCTAGTGGACTCTCTGGTGCACCGAAGTGTGTAAATAAGTTACCTTTGAACCCACACGAGAAACAGTGCATAATGCCTGTTACTTTATCTACTCGTAAGCTAGGGTTCGAGTCGTCATGCTCAGGATTTAGGCATGATATGATAGCGTCCTGTCCTTTGACAGTAAATGGAATACCGCGTTCGTCTAATAAGTCTATTGCTATCATTTATATAATATTATACCAAAATTTAAGTGCGTTGTCAAGGTTTATTTTTGTGATCCCAAGTAAGTTGATCTCCTAGTCTTTCGAAGTGTCTCATCTCTTCCCCACTAGGGTCTACATCATCTATGTAGTATCTGCTTTTCCAAACCAACTCAACCATTTGAAACCATACTGCTACTGCTTTATCTCTAAAGTCTTTATCACCCCACAGATAAAACGGCAACCACCACTCCTTATCAAAGCGGCATACGTTTACTTTTTGTGTCCCACGTTCAGGGTGTTTAAGTACTACTTGTTTCATTGCTCGTAGTCTTTGACTACCAGCGATTGGATACCAACTAGGCATAACGAGTAGTGGGCTCTTCATACCATGTTCCGTTAATGATTCTGCTAAAGGTTCATTAAGAGGAACTCGTGTTATATTCTTCTTAACTGCGTCTTCATTTAATAACTCATTAACAGTCCTCACATACCAAGTATGCGGAGGCAACGGGACACCTTCTGCAGTAGCCCTACTTACTCTATCATCCGCCATTAATTCTACTCTCTACTTCTTCGAATAGGGCTTCTATTTCTTCTTCTAACTGTTGATGAAGACTTGGAGACTTTGCTTGTTCCTGTAAATGAATAAGCTGCTCCAAGTGTTCTTGTTCTTCGTCAGTCATCTCCTCATAGGTGTCTACACACCATTTCATTTGATCGTCAATTTCTTTCATTTTGTTTTTCCTTGAATAATCTTTTTTACTCGTATGATACCCCGCCCCAGTCTTGTTGCGCGAGTACTTCGCTACGTAATTCTGTTTTTTCATTACTTAAATCCCTTAGTAGGCATACTTGCCCATCTATTACTCGACAGGTAAACCTGTCTCCCTCGTTCCATTTTACCTGTTCCAAGGTTATGGGATAGTCTTTGTTTGAGAACTGTAGACCTCCTTCACCTGCTCGGAAATGGTAATCTGCGAATAAAACTGTTTGTGAAAAGTCGCTCATTTGAGCCTCCTGTAATCTATTGTTGGTGATTCATAATCGAACCATTTTAGCAGCGCTAGTTGATAGACTGCTGTTACACTGTTTACTTCATATAGGGATGTTGGTTCTCCTTTTCCAAGGACGAAAGTTCTTCCGTCTTCTACTATACCAAAAGGTTCTAAATCAAACCAACGCTTTCTTCTTTCCTCAGTATCATTTTCGGGCGAACCTACATATGAGTCGTCACGTAACGCGAAGTCATACTGATCGCTCTGCTTCGGCGCAGTGCGGTGTTGCGCAATCCAATGTATAAGTCGTTCACCATTTAGGTCTCTAATAATCGGCTTAATATTGGTAAAAGTGTCTGAGTACTCTTTTCTGCTAGAAACTGTATTATCTAGCACCCATGCTACTAATCTTGTTGTAGGCATGGCTTCTTTTAAAAATAGTCTGTTTACGCCTGGGTGTACAAACATTTCGTTTTTACTTCTATCTGCCCAAACGATAATAGGGTCTTTAAACCCTTTCTCTCTGACTGAATCTATAAATACAAAGACTCTAAGATAGAATCTATGTGCCTGTCTTTCTAGCCAGAACTTTACGTGTGTTTTTTGAAATGTAGGATTTGTTTTGCATATTCGCATAAAGTTTTCATCTACATCACACGCAAAGAAGCAGAATCGTCCCATGTGTTGGTTACTGTACTTCACAGGTCATCTACTCCTTCTCCACTCATTTGTTCTTTTAAATCTGCTTTTTGGTCTGGGTCTAGGGCAGAGTTCGGCCCAATCTTTAGTGTTTCCCAGTCAATTTCTGATACGAAACTTGCCATCTCTCCACTACGCATTTTGTTACATTTCAACTTGATACAGTTTTCTTCCTTACCCCAATGTTCTAGTGTATAGGATGCGTCTACGGCATCTTCGATACCTTTAGAGAATCTTACTTCTCCTTTTGGATTTGTTTGTACTGCGGATATGACTAGCACTTCTTGGTCTTGAGCCAAGGCTTTCAAGCCTTTGGAAATCTCAATCTGTTCTGTCCAGTCATACTGTGAAGAGCGACCTGGAGCATTGTGTCGCTTAACTTGGTTTAGGTAGTCCACAACAACCAGACCTAAGTCTGGATATTCTACTTTCTTTTGACGAACTGTACTGATAATCTTAGCCAACGTGAGACTAGGATCGTAATAGACATCTAATTGAGCAGTCTTCTTCATTTCACAGCTGCGGGTCATTTCATAATGAAACTTGTCAAAATCAACTGACAAGTCAAAATTCTTGGCAATCTCACGACCGCCTTCGAATCTATCTGCCCACCACTCACCCAAGCGTTTCCACTCCTTCTCGAAGAGGTTACGCTTGATGAGTCGTCCTAAAGGAACACCAGTCGACATGGCTGCCATACGTTGCAGGATGGACTTGCTGTCCATCTCGATGGTGAAGTAGAGTGCACTTCGTCCTCTCATTGTGGCATTAACTGCCATATTACAACAAGTAAAGGACTTACCGTGACCTCGTTGAGCTCCCACAATGACCAGGTCTTTGGGAGAGAATTGATAGCTTATATCATAGTCTTGGTTTAGACCAAGAGGTAGATACTTAGCTAAATCTTCTTCAGAATCGAATAACTCAATAGTTTCCATGGTTTCGTTGTCCTTGGAAGTATTGACACGATCCTGAACTTGTACGACAATCTCTTGGAGAAAGTCGATATTTTCTTTCGCATCAGCGACAGAAATCTTTGAATCTATAAAAGATTCTAACTTGGTGAGAATCTCTGACTGCGTGAATGAGTCCTTCAAATATTCTAGTAACTCAAACGCAGATACATCAGTCTCTACAGCTTCTATCGCAAAGATTTTCTCTTGTAACTCTCTACTCCTAACCTCATACTTTAAATCTTCAAAAGTAGGCAAAGCATGAAACTTGTGGACGTGCTTATCTATTAAGCTCCACAGCTTCTGGTACTCGCCTTCTGGAAAATAGTGTTGCTGGAGTTGATTCCAAGTTACGAAATCTCCTTGCGATAAAATTTGTTTCAGTAATGCACTTTCTACAGTCATATTCCCTCCCAAGAAAAAGCAGGGGTGTTTCCACCCCTACTTACTTGACATTAGAAAGTTATTAAGATTGAACTCTTTCTTTTCTAGCTGAACCGTCGTAGTCAGCGCAAACTAAACCACGTCTTGTAAGCATAGTTTTTACACCTCTTACAGTCTTGCCGATTTCATCAGCAATTTGCTCAACAGTCATTCCATCGATTTCCAAGTCAGCTAAAGGATCAGCTTTGCCAGAACCTTTTGTTTCTGCTTGCTTAGGAATTGCATTGATTTCACCAGCTCTTAGAAGAGATAGTGCTTTACCTCTGATAGAGTTTACACTTCTACCTAGAGATTCTGCAATCTGCTCGATGAAAGCGCCATCATTTACCATGCCAATAAATGTAGCTTCTTCGTCCTCGCTATAAGTCTTAACAGACTCAACTTTAGGAGCAGGCTTAACATGCTCTGTAAGTTGCATAGAAAGGATTTTACCTTGGATAGACTTAGCACTGAATGCTCCGCCTTCAAAGTTTTGTGCGATCTCAGCATAAGTGTAAGATCCGCTATTGTCTTGCACAAAGTTTGCAAGTGTAGCTTCTTGGTCATCACTAAAAGACTTAGTGTTGCTTGAAGAAGCAAGCTCTACGTCGTAGCCCATCTTTCTAAGTTTAGAAGATACTGATCTAACTGAAGTTTCTAGTTCTTCAGCAGCATTTGCTACAGTTGCCTGTGATACAGGACTTTCATTTCCAACAAAAGACTCTAGAGCAGAAGTTCTTTCATCAGTCCACTTTGGTAGTGCCATTTAATTCTCCGTTAAAAAATTGTTTAAATTAGTTACTATTATGACTCCTCGTTCCCGAGCAGTCTGCGTTTTAGCCGACTCAATTCCTGACTCATTAACGAGATGAGTACAATCCTTTGTCAGGCTAGATTTTACGGCATAGCCGTGTTGTTCCAGAACTTCCGTTGCAGCGGCTTTCGTAGGATACGAACTGAGCCGACCACTTATGCAGACTGTGCCGATAGTTTCAACAATTTTCGTAGAAACCTTCTTCACTTCAAAATTGAAGGGAAGTAATTCGTCTAATGCGTTTGCATAAAATTCTTCGTCTAACCAATTAAGTAGGTTAGCAGTTGCTTTCGGGCCGATACCCGCTTCACTACAAGTTTGTGCTGTGATTTCCTCAATGTGAGAAACTCGTTCGCATAGTTTCTTGGAAGCTGATCGACCAAAAAGCGGAATTGCAAAAGCTGGTAGTAATGTTTGCAAATCTACTGATTTTGACTTCTCAATCTCGGAATGCAACTTACTAGCCAGCTTTTCAGAGCCTAGTCTTTGGGATATATCCTCAACAGAAAGCTCGTACAGTTCTGGGTAATCATCGACCTCTAACTTCCGAATGGTAGCAGGGCCGAATCCTTTGATTTTCAATAAAGAGCCGAAATGTTCTAGCTTTTTAGTCCATTGAGCTGGACACATCTTGTCGAAGCAATAGAGTAAGTCGTTGACAAACTCAAGTGCGCCGTCACAAGAGGGACAGTTCGTAGGAGCTAAAATTTGCGTCATTGAATGTTTTTTCCTTTCTTTATTTTATATAGAATATTATACTGAAAATTTAACCTCTTGTCAAGAACTATTTTTCTGTTCCTGACTTTCTTTTTCGGGTTCAAAAATTTCATCGTCTTCGTAGACATAGGTGTCATGGACATAGTTTTTCTCCAACTGTCGCTCAAACCACCATGTTTGTATTCTTTTAATTAATTTTCTTATTAGTTTCATCGTTTTTTCTCAAATAATGCACAGGATGTAATCGTATCGTTATTTGACATATATCCTTGCACGTCTACCCTTTCATAAGGGTCGTTTATGTTATTATGAACTACTTCACTCATAACATATATGTGTTTGTGATGGTTAAACTTGTTTGTAGCATAATCGTCTACAAGTATCCATCGTACTCCAGATTTTCTTGCAGTATCCCAATCTTTCTTAAATGTTGTGGGATAGTGGTCTCCGTCAATAAATATCATGTCGTATGCACTCATGTAATTGGGAGTAAGTAAGCGGGAATCTATCTTTGTAAAACTAAAATTAGGGTATAATGCTTGCATTTTATTAGCACATTCTTCAGTATATTCGTGGAAACAAATATCAACAGAATGATATGTAACCTCTGGAAAGTTATTTAGCCATAAATAAGCACTGTGTCCTGCATTAAATCCTATTTCTAGCACCCGCTTGGGTTTTGTCCTGTTATAGATTCGTCTAAAGATTATTTCAGTTATCTCTAGTAATTCTAGGTGACCTTCTGCAACGTCACCGTCATATATCTCACTCTGAAACTTTTTTAAGAGCTTCATAGTCTTTTAAAATTCTTTCTGCCATAGCTGCATGGCCTTCTTCTAATGGATGCCCTAGTTTACCTAGTGGAAATCCACCTTTTCTAGTTGTTTCAAAGAATCCATCTTCATTTAAGAAAGGGAGTTCTTCGAGTACTTGTTTTTTGTCTAAATCAAGAGAACGCCACATTATATTGGCTGCTTCCCATGTTTCAGTATTTAATACTTCAAGTATAGTTGAGTAGTGCATTTTATTCCACGTATAATGTAGTTGTGGAATACCTTGAGCCTGTAAAAAATACTTCACTGCAAGCATACAGTTTATAGTGTCTTTTAGACACCATAAAAGATTTCTTGTTAACATAAAATCTCTGCCATATTTTCTAAATTCAGGAGATACCCATGGGTCATATTTTACTTCTGAGTTTATGCCTGGTAGAAGTGTCTTTGGGTCGTACTTCATTTCGTTCCAATTTACATTTTGCCAATGATATGGAAACTTTCCTTTATATACAAAGTTATCCTTTGCACCGTTTAAATGTTCCCATCTATTTATACCAGTCCACATTATGATTGCTAGTGCAGGTTTTTCTCTGCCTACTTCAAATCTATTTTCTGCGAAATCTACTACTGCACCATTAGCATACTGTCTGCTTTTAATAGTTACTTCTTTTCTTTTTTCTATGTAGTTTACACCACCTAAAATAGCATTGATTGTAGTTCTCTGTATTCTTTGGTTACTACCACCTATCTTCCCTTCATTACAATCGAACATACCAAGTTCTTTTGCAACGAGATTAGACCATCTAGCTATTCTAGAAGGGTCTTTTAATTCATGTCCTACTGCGAAACTGCATCCGTTGGTAAATAAGATACTCATGGAGTATATGCTTTCCCTCTATCCACTATCAAGAATCCATTGATGTGGTCTAGTTCATGTTGAACTTTTCTTGCTTCAAACCCTTTGAATTTACGGGTTACTATATGAAATTTATCTTCTACTAATGTGACATATCGAAGTTCTACAGTTCTAGCTCTTTTTACTCTAACCATTGTATTAGGGCAGCTTAAACAACCTTCCCAATCTGCTTTGTAAGAAGAACCTAATTGTACTCTAGCAGGATTTACAAATAGATGTCCATTTTCTTCATCTCCTACATAGAAGATTCTATAAGGTAATCCTATTTGGTTGGCGGCAATACCAACACCGTTTGCCTCTACCATTGCTGAAACTAATTTTTCTTTTATTTCTTTTAGTTCTTCAATTGAGCCATTCCACTCATCACATTGTTTTCTTAATTCTGTTTTGTTTGTTACTATCAAAATACCCTCACTTTATATTTTTGTTCAAATGCTTCTGCGTCTTCCCAAGTGTCTACCATTGGCATACCTTTGATGTTTAAACTTGTATTTAACAACATAGGTACTCCAGTTCTAGAATAGTATTCTTCAAGTATGGGTCTCAGTGCGCTAGGAGAATCGGGATGAACAACCTGTACACGAGCACTTCCGTCTACATGGGTTACACTATCATAATCGTGTTTAGCCCATGCAGTAAAACTCATGTAGGGGTTCGCCCATCCATCAAAGTATTCTTCGTAGTATTCCGAGAGTATCGCGGGGGCAAAAGGGCGAAACTTTTGTCGTTTTTTAATTGTGTTGACGCGATCCCGAATGTTGTAACGGACATCGCCAAGCAAGCTCCTATTACCAAGCGCACGAGGTCCAAATTCTGCTTTTCCATTTGCTACTCCTGCCACTTTATTTTTTAATAATTCATCTACTACTTGTATAGGGTTAAGTGGTCTATCTATATTTGTCCCTAAAAAGTTGTGCTGCATTAGTGTCTTTCTTTTTGTGTGGGCAAGGGCAGCACCCAAACTTGCACCAGCATCGCCTGGATTTGGCATTACCCACATCATGTCGAACATTTCTCTAATCTTAGAGTTAGCGACACAATTAAGAGCAACACCACCAGCGTAGCAAAGGTTTTTGCCGTACTGTTGTGCAATAAGCATAATCTCTCTGATTTTGAACTCCAAGTGCAACTGCGCTGAAGCGGCTATATCATATGGATGACAGCCTTTGAAATCATCTAACGAGAAACCTTTATGCCACTGGCCTGGAAAGCACCATAACATATCTATTGTGGGTTCACCATAAGCGGCCATACCCATTGTGATATATTCATCTTCGTTTGGTTTCAAACCAATACGCTTGGTGATTGCCGAGTAGAACAGGCCAAGACTATTCGGATATTTTTCACTCCAAACTTTTTCCAAATTTCCATTTTTCACTGTCCATATCGAAGAAGTATCCCATTCTCCGATCGCATCAATCACGACCACTACGACATCATCATCAAATGGCGAAGTATAGTAGGCTGAAGCTGCGTGGCTTTCGTGATGTTCTCGGTAATACGAATACCGATTATGAATTTTTGGATTAAGAGATGATTGACCGAAGGCCAGACGTCTTTCGTTCTTCTGTTCGTAGTCCTCATAAAAAACCCGCACATCTGCGTCTAATTCCCGTAAATATTTTCCAAGGAATCTATCGTTTTTTACTTTGGAATGGCGTTCAGCTTCGGAAGCGTAAAGAATCCCGTTGTCGTCTACCAAAGCGGTAGCGGCATTATGAAATCCTTCACTTATTCCTTGAACTATCATTTATCTTTTGGTAAATCCTTCCACTTATAAAAGCACTTGGTAGGATGATGCCAATACCATCCTAGTTCAGTAGCGTCTTTCGCTTCTTTTAAAAAGTCGTAGGTGGGCAGTCTGTATTTCTGTCCGTATTTATAAAAATATTTATCTGTTTGGGTCAAACTTAATTACTCCATTAAAACTAGGAAAATAAAGCCAGACATATAAATGAGCTGGCTTTAGTCTCTTGATTGTTGCAAACCACCATTCTTCAGGTTTGCAATTTACGTGTAAGTTCCTACCATCAGGAAAGGTTTTCCACGCGGGATTACAAGCTATACTAAATAGTACTGCTTTATTAGTGTAATTAAAAATCTCTGTAAGAGTAGAATCACACTGGTCTTGCTCTACGTGTTCCATGACATCTGTACAAATTGTACAGTCAAATGTAAGCCCGTGGGGTTTTTGGTCAATGCCAGAGACCCCAGGGTCATACATAAATGGACGTTCAATATTGTACTTCTTATGAAGTTCTTTTTTAGTCCATTGCCATCCCTTGCCACAACCATAGTCTAGTGTAGTATTAGGTTGGAAAGTTTTGAAAAATATTCCAAGCTTAGCTTCCATGCGGTCAGTAATAACTGAACCTGTCATCGCTTTCGGATTATTTGCATGGAGCTTTTTATACTCCTCTATAATATCTACCATTGGTTGTGTCTCGGGTCGGTCTGTTGTTTGATAATCTTGAACTCGTCAAGTATTTTACTATCAATATTGAAACACTCGGTATGTCCGCCAAATTTATGCTCAGGTTTGAACTTATCATGTGCGAACTTACGATGAAGCATTTGCTCTAAGCAAAATACTTCGTAGAGTGAACCGTGATACGTTCTCTGTATACGAAGGTCGTAACCTTTGAATCCTCTAGCACGTTTAACAACATGACGCCAGTCTTTGCCGCTGGCAATGCCAACTTTAATACACTCGCGTTCGTATGTCTTTTGGTTTACTAGAATGACACCATACAGTACACCATCACGTTCCCTTTCTTCGGGACGAGAGGCAAAGTATGTTTCATTATAAACACCTACTGACATTATGATATACCTGCTAGAGTGTTGACAATTCCGATACCTAGAATTGCAACTGCGGCTGTATTGAGCATGATTAATGCTCTATCTTTCCACATAATCCCTACCCATAGCCAACCTGCGCATCCTACAAAGGACATACATAAGTCTATGAAAGGGTACTGTTGAGCACCACGTAAAACCATAGCGCCTAGGAGGATAAAAGAGGCTGACCACTTTACGAACCAAGACAGGTCGAAGGGCAACTTACTCTTAAGTAATCGCGCAGCTTTCTGTTCTTCTTTCTTAATGTGTATTTTTTTCAACTTCATCTAAATTCTCAAAGGCTTCTAATAGCATTTCAAAGGTTTCTTCATCTTCTTCGATTTCTTTTCTGAAATCTTCGTACTCCATTGCCCTCTGTCCAGCTGGCACATGGAGTAGGTATACTCGATAAGCATTCGCAAGTTGTTTCTCGGTATATAGCATCATACTCGCCTCACAACTTTAGGAATGATTTCTCCACTTCGTATAATTTCAACATTACAACCAATCTCAAGGTCTAGTTCACGAATAAATGCAATATTGTGAAGAGTCGCACGAGAGATAGTCGCACCATTGATTTCAATAGGTTCGAGCAACCCCGTTGGGGCTACGATACCAGACTTGCCAGTATTCCACTCGACGCCTATGAGTTTTGTAACTACACCAGCTTCACGCTTCTTGAAAGCGTAAGAACCTCTTGGGTGATGTGCTGTATGGCCCAGTGCGTCAAAATAACTGTAACTATCGACCCTGAACACCATTCCGTCATGAGGAAACTCACTGTAGTTTTCGTGTGTAATTACTCGAAACTTGCTGCCTAAGTAATTCATGTCATCTGCCCAACTATCAAAGTGGTAAGGTTGCATGGCATAGGCAACAAATGTCAAATCACGTTTTTCGAACTCATCAATACTTTTCAGATTGAGAGCACCCGCTGCATAGTTCCTAGAGTTTTCAATACTCTTAGGAGCAACAACCTCCCCCGTGATTGACGT
>Ga0213859_10000612_pt1 | contig 16194 bp, 12 predicted proteins | sample PICome_2_FD_160133 | JGI IMG/M metagenome (GOLD analysis project Ga0213859, IMG submission 160133) | Coastal seawater microbial communities near Pivers Island, North Carolina, United States - PICO304 | ecosystem: Environmental > Aquatic > Marine > Coastal | place: USA: North Carolina... | reverse complement strand
AAACCAGTCTGGCACCATAACCATATTGATTGTAACTTGGACATCGTGCTCCTGACACAGTATTAATTTATCTGCAAAGTCTTGCATTTTTTCTTTTGTATCTAAGTGTTCTGTGTGCAGGCTTGCTGTAATACTAGCTCTATGGAACGGCTTTACATATTCTACATATTCCTCAAACCATTTCATTGGCCGGGAACAGTTTGATGTCATATGAACACTAGTGTAATTAGTATTGGGAGCATCAGTGGCAAGGTGAGCCAATATATCCAAGTATCCTGGGTGGAAAGTCGGCTCCCCGCCACTAAGGCTAAAATGGAAACTATTAAAACCGTTTTCACGTGCTTGCCTCTTTATTTCATCAATTGTTTTTAGACACAATTCAGTAGGTCTATGATCTTTTCTATCACTGCGGGCATAGGGCCAACAATAACTGCATCGATAGTTACAAAATCTACCAAGTAACCAAGATACTGTAAATATATCTCTATATAATAAGGTTCGTTGTCCTACTTGGACAATATCATCAAAAGGTATTTTTGTAAAGTCATAATTAGACCATTTTAAATCTTCAGTCATATGTTATAATACTATTCTAATGTAAATGTGTCAATACTTTTCTGCAATTCATATACAATTTCTTTTGCATTGATTTCAGCAGCTGGAGGTCCCCCGTGCATCCTATCGCGAGCAAACATTTTAGGATTGTTTGGTAATTGTTCCCTACAACAAAAATCTTTAAAATCTAATCCAGTATGCTTATGCATTTCGTAATCCCATGTAAAACTGTAAGAAGGAGTATCTTTCCACAATACATCTAATATGTCTTTATTAAATAATGCCTCATCTAATGCATCGTCATATCTAAGATGCGCTCGATGAAGTCTTGCTTGTGCATTGTCTTTATATGTTGTAGGCTCTCGTGGCGTATCTTTTACAGGAAACGTGCGTTTGGTTTTTACATCATACCATCTTCCTAAATGAGTGTAGGCTAAAACAACGGCTTTGGGCACTAGACCTGCTTTTTTAACTGCAATAGTATTTTGTAGCATTGATTTTATCGAAAATCCTCCAGCTGCTAAATTAACTGTTTTAAGACCAGAATGTTTTTCTATTTGTCCTCTTATACTGTCCTCGAAGCTCAATCCAATACCGTCTATATGACTGCAACCAAAACATAAAACTGAATTACTCCAGTCTATTGTGTCCCATTCCTTTTCTCTATAACCATTACTATTACTACTATAAAAATTTTTATAATCCTTATAGGGATCATGTTCGTGTGTAGTTTCCTTAAACTTTTGCAAAGAATCAGTATAAAAATTTGTAAATGCACTTCTAAAGTTTTCTGGATATATACCCGGAATTAAATCGTCTTTTAGTGCCACTCAATAAATCTCTCTTTAGGTATTTGTTTGAACTTGTGGTAAAAATTACTAGTTGAAACTTCTTTTCTGGTATTTGTGCGAGGATCTAAATAGTCTGTGGCTTCTCGATCAGCATAACCAATGCCCATAAACAAACTTACCCATCCATCAGGCATACCGATATTTTCTGCTAGCAAATCTGGTCTAGTTATACAACCACAAAATCCTGTTTGAATACCACGTGCTTCACATGCATATGCAAGGAAAGAACTTGCAATACCTATTTCTAATTGTCCCTGACGTATTACAGAGCTTGGATTGGTAAATTCTGTGTTTTCGTCTAGCTCGCTTTCGTCTGGAGTTCTGCAACTAAATGCAACCAACCATGGAGCAAGCACCTGAGGATTTCCTTCGTCAATTTCAACAGGATCATCTGGATCTCTGTGACAATTAAGCATAATATGATGTCTAATATCTGGATCAGACCAATCAAAAACTTTTACAAAGAACGGAAATTTACTTTGCTTGCTAGGCATAAAATGATACATTTCGTCAATTATTTCTTCTATAACGCTTTTATCAATTGGATCTTCTTTAAACACTGGCCAACTATGTCTAGCTCTTACCATCTTTTTCCAGCTATCTTCATCTTGTGTTACAAATTCTTTAGGGCGGCCGTTTACGATGATATTTTTGACAGTATCAATACATTCTGCTACAAATTCTTTTTCGCTTATATCATCAGTAAGAGCAACAACTTCTTCATGCAGCATATCGTATACTATAAATTCAACATCATAACTTTCAATCATTCTTTTATCATGTAACCAAAAACGATATGCAAAATTTTTCATCAATTCTATGTTATTACTATGGAATGCTTGGCACAGTGTATCAAACATATAAGATAAATCTCTAAAACATTTTGTGAATTCAGTAGTCCTAGTAGGATGCTCTGTTATTACATATTCTGTTAATTTTGTAACTATTGTGTTTTTATGTTCTTCTAAAATACATGCAAATAAATTCATATCAAAATCCTATATAATTTGTCCAGTCACTAAATCCTACTCTTGGTTCGGATATACATCTAACTTGTGTTTCAGGTCCTTCATCTGGTTTTGTGCGGTATCTAATATCCGTTACATCATCTCTTGGATAACCTATACCGAATCCAAATTCTATGCGACGAGTGCCTAGCATTAATGGACCTGTTTGTCCTTGATCTGTGCTAAAGCAATATCCTGACTTCAGTCCTAAACTTTCAGCAGTCAAGCATAATATTGTAGAACAAATACCCATTTGCAAATATACATTTTTGTCATATGCACGATTCTCTGGGTTTAGGTCACGTGATACATCATCATCGCCGGGATAGAGATCCATTTCTCTTCTGCTGAAAAGGAATACTAATGGCGCAAGCAATTGCGGATTGAATAATTCTGGAAAGTCTGGACCACAGTGCGATTCTAAATAAATGCTTTCTTTTTCTGCAATTGCATTAGGACCAAGCACTGTTATTTCAACTGGCATTCTATTTTGTTTACTAGGTGACTTTTCTAATGCACTAAGAATGATTCTTAACTTTTCTTCTTCTACTGGCTGTTCAGTAAATGATCTACATGTTACTCTTGCATTTAACCAATCTACAATATCATTTTGCAGCTCTGGAACATATGATCCTTGTTCTAAACTTGAAACCAATATGTCTGCTAATTCTTTTACTTTACCTGCTGCATCTACAAAATTGTTAGTTAAAAATAATTGTTCAACTTCGTTTACAAGTTTAGTGTTTACATCAACTTCTACTGTGACACTTGAAAGCTGTAAAACACCATCTCTAAAAAATTGACTTGTAATATACCGAATTTGACTATCTGTATTATACTTGATATCATTAACATATGCATCTATAATTAATTCAATATCTCGTTGGCATTTATAAAAATCAGGTGTCCTGTCCGGATAGTTCATTTTTACATATGTAGCATACTTTTCAGCTAATGCTTCTTTTTCACATTTAAGTAATGTAGCTGCTTTCAAGCTCATATTCGTCGTTCCTTTTAGTGTTACCTATATACTGAGCAAATTCAGGATATAAATCTAGTAAATCGGTATCAAGATGCTTGTCTAAAGCTGCTGTATAATCAACAAATTGATCCCATTTATCGTGCCAATTTCCACTGTTCATGTATTTAACCACACTGCTGCCAAACTTTAAAATTCTTTTCCTGTGCATTTCTAAATCAGCATCTATATCGGGATTGATATGTTTAGCAATGTTTGCATCTATATCTTCTATCCAGGTTTCCCAATCAGCAGTAACTTTATCTTTTAATTCTTGAGGCAATAACTTGGGATTAAGTGCAACAGGATATTGCACAATACTAGTATGGAAATATGCACCCAAGCTCAAATAATATTCTATTATACTAGTAAGTCTAGTGATATTCAACAAACTGGTTGTGCATGTTGCACTAACACGTAAATTTTTCATACCAATAACTTTTTTAATATTATTCTCTATTTTATCCAAATCGTTATGCACTCTTACATAATGATAAATGTCTCTATCGCCATCTATACTAACACGTAACATAACACGCTTGAATCTTTTCCATAAATTTGTAATATTTTTGCCTTTGTATTCTAAAGTTGTTAAATTACTGTTATAACTTAGCACAATGTTTTTTGCATTAGGCATTAAACTTTCTATAAATTTATAATGCTTGTCGTGATACAATGGCTCACCGCCAGCTAATAGTATTTCTGTAAGATTAGGAGAAATCTTACTGCCTATTTCTTCAATTATTTGATCAGTTAATTTTACGTGATAGTCTTTTTTTCTATATGTGCCATATTCAACCATTTTGTCCATCAAGGCGGAGTCTTTTTTTACAGCAACTTCCCACTTACTACTGTAATCAGGACTACAATGCCTGCACATTAAGTTACAGATATTATCAAATCTGATCTCTATGCTTTTCATAAAATCCAAAGGCATGCTATAATCATCATCAATAGCAGCAAGAACTTTTTCTTTATCTATAATTTCAGCATAGTCTTCGGTAGTTTGTTGACGTGTGCTGGTTACACCGCTAGCTTCTAAATCCCAACAACTACGGCATCCTTTGGGCTGCTCTCCAGCAAGCAATGCACGTCTTAATTCTTTAACTTCGTCACCATTCCATATTTCAGTCAGCGTATTTTCGGTATAATCACCAATACGATCTGGATACCGCCAACATGCACTGACTTTGCCTTCTTGTTTAAGGTTAAGATGTAAAAAAGGCATTGGACAAAAATTACACTGGCTCATTTATACGACCTTTGTATATCACCATATCTTTTACAACATTCCAAACTTCTGGTATTTCTTCTTGTATACTTTGATTTCTAAGCATATCAAGATCTGCTGTGTATTCAGCAAACTTTTGTAACATATCTTTATCTATGTCTTTTTTTACAGTAGAAACAATCTTGTCATATATGCTATCAAAGTGCATACTGATTACCCATTCTTCGTGTTCGGTTCCATTAAACTCTTTTACCAGCTTATCGTAAAATTTGTCTTTTTGCTCTAGTATCTTTTTAATTAATTCTTCTTTTTCTGGATACAAGGTAGGCGCAAGATATTTAGGATCATGCACAATGTTTACAATCATGTTCAACTGTTTGACACGGTCAGTTGGTAGAATGTTGTCTCTTGTAATACTATCCCAAAAACCTTTGCCTTTGAATTCAATTTGTAAATTAGTCCACCATTCTACCATTTCAGTAAACTGCCATACATTGTAAAGACTAATACATGGTGCCCATTTGATAACAAAAATATCTTCATATTTTGCTTCTTCAGCGATCCATGCTTTAACTGAACTTTCTACTATATCCCATTTACTAGGAGCACGAACATAATCATTTACTTTGCCTATTCCGTCAATACTAAGGTTTATTTTTACACTTCTAAATTGACGAAGTCTAGACAATACTTTTTCTTTAGGCACCCAGCTAGCATTGGTAAAGATATCTAAATTAACAAGATGTGCTCTTCCAGTTTCCAATATCAAATCTATAACTTTGATAAAGTTAGGATGGAGCATAGGTTCACCTCCGGTGAACTTTATTTCTTCTACATATTCAAAATCTTCAATTTTCCAGTTTTGTTCAACATGTTGAGTAGGATATGTATATCTGTCTTCGTAATACTTGCTGAGAATATTTTCTTCTGCTTCCCACGTTGAACTTAGATCTGCTGTGCAAGTTCTACATTTTAGATTACAATAATTACCTAATGCAAGTTCGATATAACGCAGTTTGCCTAACTCGTTGGGATGCTCAACTTCAAACTGATTATTTTTGTTCCAAAACCAGTTCTCTTTAACACGCATACTTCTTGCACGTTTCTTATTTTCTAAGTTTCTTGTTTGTTCAGCATAACATTTACGGCAGCCGGGCACATCTTTGTTTTTAAGCATTGCATCTCTAATTTCTTGCCACTCAGGCGATTCAACTGCTTCTTTGAAAGTCATGCCTTTGTTAATGTTAAACCTGTCCCATTTCCATCCATGCTTTTCTCTATAGTCCTCATGTCTATGGTCAAATCTACAGCATGGCTTAATTTGTCCATTAGGTTTTGTTTGTGCATGTATCCATGGCAATATACAGAAACTTTTGCTAGGCTCTGTAATAAACTGTGTTGATATTTGATTATTTTTCTTGCAAGTTTGCGCACACATCATTAGCTTTCCGTCTTTGACGGAAGACTTACTCCAGCTATCTTTAATTTCATTCATATTATCTAATACAGTTTCCAAACTATTTTTGGTAATATCGTATTTGTCCAACTGAAGTGTGTGACGTAATTGATAACTTGCAGGACTGTCATTGTATAATGTTCCTACATAACAACAAGGTAACACATAGCCTTGATAACTTAAAAATAATTCATTACGTTGCAATGCCTTACAATCAATTTCAACATCATTTAAATGCTTCCATTTGTCGGTTGTTAAATCAAACTTATGATGTGCAACAGGATCGTATTCTTTGTTGCTAATAACTGGATGTCTAAATTCTTCATTTTGTGGCGGTTTCAATTCATTAATTTTTTTACTATCTTCTAATACATGCCATGTTTTAGCAGCACGAAATTTTTGTGTAACTTTTACTCTAAAATCAAAATTTAATTGATTAGCAAGCATACGTGCATCGTCAACTTGATGCTCATTATGCTCAAATACGATAAAATTCCATTCTGCACGGCCGCCACCTTCAGAATATGCTCGCATGTTTTTTTCTAATACATCCCATCTTACATTACGTCTATAAAGATGATTAGTATCTTCTAACCCGTCTACAGCAAATCTAACTAAAACATTTGTTGAAGCAAGTTTTTTCCAAAACTCGGGCTTACGATATCCACCGTTGGTTTCTAGTGCTACATCAATACCTTTATCTGTTAGATGTTTACAAAATTCAAATAACTTAGGGTGCATACAAGGATCGCCGTAAACACCGCTCATATAAACATGATCTAATTGGTAACAAAAATCATCAGTAAAAAAGCTGTAAAATGCCTCTTCACTTAAATCTGTTTGTTTCAGTAAAGGTTGAATTTCGCCGTCTTTTGCATGCCTACTGCACATAGGACATTTTGCATTACATCTTCCGGTTATTTCTAAATGAACTTGATTAATATCATCGAGATTATACACTGGTTTTCCTTGTAGTTGTCATTAGAGATAATCCAGCTTTCATTGTAACATTATGTTTCATAAAGTTAACACCGCTGTGTGCTTGACTTCTATCAAATACAATCAAGTTGCCTCTCTTCCAATTATGCACTGCTTCAAGTTCAAATCCGTCTAACCACCGTTTTTTATAATGACTAAAATATCTTTGGTATGTTTCTTCATCAATTGGCTTATTCCAATCAACATCTTTAATAGTGCCATCCTCGTTATAACAAACAAGTCCGCCGTAATTTCTAACAGTGTAAAAAACATTTGTATCGTATTCATTATCACTTTTTGCAAAGTTTGTTCCATACATAATAAATCGATTTTTAAATATTGCTGTTCCGCAATCCGGATACCAATCTTCTGGTTTGTCCTTGTGTCCTGTCCAGCAAGTATACAAAGGTATTAAAATTTGTTTTCCAGGTATAGTATCATTAAAAGCATGTGGTTCTGCTGTGTCAATATGTAAATTATATGGTGTGCTTGTAATTAAAAAATTACCATGCCATTCGGTATCATCTAATTCGGGCACTACAGTTTTAATTTTTTCAAAAAACTTTTCTTTTATTCTCTCATTATCCACCATAAAATGAAGTGTGCCGTTCTTTTTGACTCGACGTGTATAATGCTTTCTATACATTAAATCAGTAAGCCATTCTAGTTCGTCATGATCAAAAAAGTTTTCTATAGAAAAACTAGAACCCCAAGTTCGTTTCCAATCATCGTATTGATCTAGTGGAACATCAACTAATTTCTTTTCAGTTGGGTCTGTAACTAATCTTTCTAATCTATCCATCAAATAATCCTTTATATTGGGGCGCTACATCTAATATCGATTGTTTTCTTGCTTTGTCTAAATACTTAGTGAACCTCACAAATTCATCTAATTTATCTGAAAGGTCTTCAGCGTCTGCAAACTTTAAAACGCTTGATAATATGCTTTGTGCATTTTTCTTAACATTGTCATCGAAGTCGTCTTCGTTATTAAAACGTTCAATCCATTCATTGTAGTATGCACGTAATTGTATTTTCATGTCTGCAGGCAATAGTTTTATATTTGTTCTTTTTGGACCGTGTGCAACATGGTGAGTAATTATAGGACGTTTCTTTGTAGTGTTAATTGCTTTAAATCCGCTTTGCTTTAATTTCCACCACATAAACTCTGGAACATGCCAAACATTGTATGCTGTAACTGTAAATGCTAACCATGCTATGATGTTTTTGTTATTGTATGCATAGTCGTCCAATTTTTGTAAATTTTTGTATGCACTCTTCCACTTAAGAGGCCAACGTTGATACTCTACAACCTCGCCCATCCCGTCAATGCTTGCACCAACACGCACTTGCTTGAAGTGTGTCCACATATTAAGAACTCTGTCAGGCAAGTTTGTCATGTTTGTGTTGTATTCTATTATAATGTTTTTAGCATGATCGCCATCAATGCATTTTTGTAAAAACTCATAATGACGTTCAATCATCATAGGCTCACCGCCTGCCATGTATACGTGTTCAATATGAGAAATGTTTTTTTCTATTTGCTCCCAAAAACTTTCACTGTTATGCCAATCATAATCTTTGGTAAACAGTCTGCCCTTTTCGTTTCGCTGTAGAGTCACTCTTCCGTGTGTGTCATCATAGCCATCATCATTATGATATTCAAGCCATTGCTCATACCAAGTATGGCTGTCAGTAGGACCGCACATACGGCATGCAAGATTACACATGTTACCGAAGCGTAAATCAAAGTATTGTAAATTTGTATCAACAACTGTGCCATCATCTTGTGTTACTTTTTGTGCATCTTCAAGATTGAATTTCCAATTGCTTAATTCATACTGACGTCTACTGTTAAGACCGCTGTCTTCTTCTTTCATACATCTTGCACATTCAGCACTCCATACACCATCAAGCATGTTTTTGCGAACAGTTTTCATTAGCTCTGCATTACGAGCTTCTTCCATATTGTCTTTGCCTGCATTATATGGAGTTCCGTCAGCATGTCTAACAACACCCTGATTTTCAGTAACATTTGCTTGACAGCAAATACGTATGTCACCATTGTTTCTAACTGCTTGAAATATCCAGGGTATTGGACAGAATGTGCTACTCATATAAACCTCTTTATTGTTTGACTAGGACCTTAGGACTTCCAATAGGTAATGCTTTTAGTTTTTTTACATTACAGGTTTCTGCACATCTTGTAATCTTTCCGCATGGTCCTGTGCCAACTGGATGATTCCAACTTTCTACTAAATCATTTTTATAAAAATCGTTGTCTAATATTTCTGCAACTGTTTTCTTAGTTAAATCGTTAAAGTCATCACCATATATACTATATAATCTTTGTGTTAAAAAGTCAACCTTTTCTTGCTGCAATTGTAAAAAACCATTTGGTATAAAACAGCAAGGCCAAAGTCTACTATCGTAACTTAAAAAATACATTCCGTATTCTTGGTTATTACAAGCTATATCTATATCGTTTAAAGGTGCATACGAATCTATCAAATCATTCACACTACCTGAGTATGACGCAGGTCCGCATTTGTTTTCTGCTTTGCGTTGGTTAATTTTTTCTAAACCTAGGCCAGTTACTATGCTACGATCATGCCTACTATGGAATTCATTAAAGCCTAGCTCAGTGCTAATACGTTTTGCATCATTAATTTCGTGTTTGTTCCATGGAAATATTAAAAATTGCCATACACTATAGCCACCAGCTTGTATATATGCTTTTGCGTTTGCTATAATTTTATTATAGTCTGTTTTTTGTCTATAAACAGAATGAGAGCTGCCCACACCATCTATAGAAAATAATGTCATGTGTGGCGACTTAAATTTTTGCAATATTTCTGCAAGTTTTTTATAGTCCGATTCCGGTCTAATACCTGCGTTGGTATGTATGTGTATGGTATACCAAGGATTAATTTTATATGCTTCTTCTAGCATTGTTAAAAACTCAGGATGCATCAACGGCTCGTCTATTGTGCCGCAAAATTCTAATATGATTACATCTTGCATTTGATCACTAGAAAGCAACTTAACAAATGTGTCAACACTAACCATTTGTTTTTTTGGAATCATTTCTTTTGAGTGATTAAAATTTCTGCTATCAGTTCTTACACAGCCTAAGCAAAGTGCATTACACATCGAACTAAGTTCAATCTGTATCTTGCGAGGTTTTTCAACATATTCCATTATGTATATCAACTAACCAAGGAAAGGTTGTTCTCCAGTTTGAGTTGCGTCTAATATCCATTTTATCAAGATATTGCACTAATTCTAAAATTTTGTTTGGTCGAGCCGGAGATTCTTCTACCTCTTTAAATATTGAATCAACATACTGCATATATGTATTCGTCTCTCCATACATTTGTTTGTTCAACTCTTTAATACGTTGTATATATCTAGTATATGTTCCTTTGGGCATGATATGTGGATCAAATGTTTCTGGGCTTATACATTTGTTGTAATTTACTGCAATAGGTGTTGGATTTTTCTTTATTGTATTCCAATATAATGTTTTTTCTATAAGCTCTGGAGTTGTATGTATACTTAAACTGTTGACAGTCCAGTTCATTGTTACAATTATTTCAGGACATTCTTCTAATAGATATTTCATGTTTGTTTCAAAAACATCTAACTCAAGTCCAGTTCTTACATACTCAGATGCATCGCCCCAGCAATCTATGCTTGCTGTAATTTCAACTGTGTTGCAATACTTTGTTAATTCTTTAAGTTTTTCCATTTTTTCTTTGAACAGTTTAGGTTTAATTTGCATGTTGGTAAAAAGTTCAAAGTCTAAATCAGGGTTTGGATGCTGTATCATCCAGTCAATACAATCCCATGTTTCCTGCTGTATAAAAGGTTCTCCACCAAGTATATGAAATTCACGTAAACGGCTATAACTTTTTTCCATGTATTCATAAAATTTTTCTAAGGTGTGTTTATATGTTTCATCTAGTTCCCATGGTTGCACAATTTCCGAATCAAATCTTATATCAACATCTTTATTACTAAAACGTTTTTCCTCAGCTACCCATGCACTACTTAAAAAAGGTCCGCAATACATACATTTCATATTACATTTATTATTAAAATAAACTTCTAACATTGTAGGTTCTATGTTAGTTTGACTTGGATTATTGATCAATTCTTGCGGCACATACTTTTTATTATAATCATTAGACAGCCAGTGCATTCTATCGCTTACACCGCCATACTTCTCCTGATCTCTGCAACTTTCGCAACCTCTTCCGGGCCATTTGCCAGCAAGCATATTTGTTCTATCTGCTACAACCTTTTCAGTATTATGAAAATTAAATTTATCCACATCAAATTTTACATTATCTACTCTATGACAACTGCTGCTTGTTCCAGTCCAAAGATATAAACTGCTCCATCCCCATTTTAGCAAACAGGTATTACGACTCTGTGGCGGAAACCAGTGTTTTTTACTCATAGTATATTTCCTAAATAATCAACATAATTTTGTTGCCTAGTAGTTTGTATGTAATCAAAATATAATTTTAATTTATCTAACGATCTTTGATTTGTTTTTGCATTGTTTTTTATGTCATACAATCTATGCAAAAGTAACTGATAATCGTTTTTATCAAAAATATGTTGTAATTTTATACATTTATCTATTGCACGATTTATATATTTAGAAGGCAATATATAAGGACTTAAATAATCAGGTTCAAATACAACACCTGACCTGATTTGTATAGGCTCACTATGTTTCATATATACAGTTTCTAGCCATTCTAAATAATTTACAAAACTAGGTATGTTCAACAAACTGAATGTTGGATAAAACTGCACGTAATCAACATGTGTTAAAAATGTATCAATATTCGCAGATACATTTTTCCAAGTGCTTCCGTATCTTATATATTCGCTGGGCTTTCCAACAGTATCAATAGACAGCACAACTTTTAATTTTACATTAGGATATTGTTCTTTTATAATATCAAAATCTGTTATAAATCTATCAAGTAATTTTTTTGGGCTATTAGCATTTGTATGGAGTGTAAGCATAAGATTAAACTGCTTCGAAGCATTACTTAAAAATGCCTGCAAATACTTGACAAATTCGCCGTCCTTAATTTGAGGACTTAAAAGAGGCTCTCCACCTAGTATTGTAATATTTAAAAAATCTGATTTTGTGTATTTGCCCAATTGTTGTAGAAAATCCAATACTTTGGCTATTCTATTGTTGTAAATTTCTATGTTATGATTTACTGAACTTTTCGTTAAAAATTTAGCAAACGAATGCTGTGTTCTTCCAAGTTCATTTTCCCATCTACTGCTAAAATCTGCATTACAGTATACGCAAGCTAAATCACATGTATTATCAAAATATAAATTTACATGATCGACATAAACGTTGTTACTTAATAATGTTGTTTCGTTGTTATAATTATGCGGAATTGCGCCTTCTTGTTGTCTCCAACTGGTGCTGCCTAAGTTTTCAGCTCTCCAACAACTACTACATACATCAGGTTTTTTGCCTGTATACAAGTCTTTTTTAAGTTTTGTTAGCTGTTCGTTGAAAAGTATATCTTTACCACTTGAAAAGTCATCTAATTTATAATGTTTGTCATCTTGTTTGCAGCAATACATTACAGCACCGCTAGGAACATACAAATGAACTTCTTTATATGGCAACCAACACAAACTCATATCTTATCAAACCATTCTACATATTCAGGAAACACAGGACGCCAATTTGTATTCTTAATTTTGTCAATATTTGTTATTGCATTTTTAAAGATTTTTGCATTTTCAATATCATTGCGTATACTATTTTTAATAGTTTTATACCAAGGATTATGACCAAACATTCTTTGTAAATTATTATCTACCACATAGTTTTCTAAACATTCGAACTCTTTGTAAAATGATTTATCAAGTATATCCATTCGCCAAAATAATTGATTGGCATAATTATAAACAATATGTGTATTGTATTGAGAAAAATATTTAAAAAAATCTGCAATCTTTACTACACTAAAAGCATTTAGAGTCATGCGTATAGATATATCATCTGCGTTTTTATAATGTATATCAAAATTGTTTTGGAAGTTTTTCCACACAAGTCCGTCCCTAACATATTCAGCACGATCTTCTATATTTTCAATGCTGCTTATAATTAGGATATGTATATTGTATTTCTGTTTTAAAGAAGTAATTGTATTGTAAAATTGCTCTAAATATTTTGTTTGCACATTTGTATTTGTGCTAATGCCTATTATTACTTTCCTAGTTTTATCTATATTACAAAATGTATCTATAAGTTCATGCATAAAATCAATAAAATCATTAGCAATGAACGGTTCACCACCTGTAAAACTTAGATCTAATGTTTTAATATTTTTTGTATAAGATTTAACTAGATCAATTAACAACTTTTTATTTAATTTTTGATTATCTAAATTGTTGTCAATTGCCTCAATTTCTCCTGTGCCCGGATTTACCCAATCTTTGTGTCTTATAATTGTAGTGCTGTATTTTGGTAAACAATAAAAACAGCTATGATTGCACAAATTAGAAAACTGTATATTTAGATGCTTTACTGTTTTGTCATATTGCTTATTTTTATCCAAGCGCCAACTTATTTTGTTTTTTTCTTCTGCATCCCAACAATTTTTACAGCGATTGTTTTGTTTATTATTTTGCAAATCTTTTTTTATTTTTTGTATTTCTGTATTCTCATCAAATACTTTATACTGAAGTTTACTTATTTCGTCATCGCCTAAACGTATAACTTGATCTAGTTTGCAGCAAGGCTGAACAGATCCATCAAATAAGTTTATGTCAAGTGAATTTGCAAGTTCAGCACAAAAAATTGCCATTAATTAATCGAATCCTTTATATCATCCATTATATTAGGAACAATTTTTTCAAAGTCCATTTGTCGTATAAGGTTCATATACTTTATCCAATTGTATACCATTTCTCTTGTTACAGGTTCTCCGCCTTCATAAACTTTTCTGTCATGCGACAATAACTTTTTTATACCCTTCCAATCCCGTAAATTTATTCTTTTAGAATCAACAGCAGCATCTATTCGATTTATTAAGTCTTTGCGTAAATCTTCTTTGAGGAGGAATATACTTTGGTTACCAGGAAAGGTGCATATTTGTGTTACTATTTCTATATTGATGTCTAGTTCTTTTTTGAACTTTTCGGTCATAGCAATAAAGTCTGTGTCCCATTGTCTATGATTATAAAACATTATAATACTAGCAAAACAAATATCTTCTAAATAAATGCCCGCATCTTTTAATCGTCGTATGTTGTTAAAAAGATTTTCAAAATCGTATTTTCCACCTCTAATATATCTATACATATCTCCCATTGCTTCAATACTAAAACTCATATGCAAATTTTTTACACGCTTTAATGTTTCAATATCTCGATCTGATATTTCTGATCCATTGCTTAAAATATCAACTGTTACAGTTGGATTTATTTCTGTAAGTCTATCTAAAAATACGTTCAAGTGCGGTATGTTAAAAGGCTCTCCGCCTTTGATACTTATTTCTACTGCATCTTTTAAACTTTCAGCTGTTTGTATAAGTGTTTCTTTGTCGAAACTCCATATTTTTTCTTTTTTGTTTTTGAGTTTTGCCCAACTGTGACTAGACACTTCGTCACACATGCTACACGTTAAGTTACATATGTTGCCAAATCCAATATCAATAATAAGTTTTTTTGGATTTTTTGTATCTCCTTTTAAGACTTTGTCTATTTTCTCTGATTTCATTGTGCGATGTGCTGTATTATTTGCAGCATCAAAACACTTTTTTTGACATTGTGGATGGACATAGCCGCTGCGCCATACATCTCTAAAATCTTCAAATTCTTTATTATGGAATGCTTCTTCTAATGTATCGCCCTTGTTTAAGTCACTGTTCCATTCGTGTGGCATCAAAATACAACAAGGCGTTATTTTGCCTGTAGGATGAATAAAAGCACTGCCAAAAGGTATAGAGCAATAATTATGTTTATCTACTTTGTTCATATACCTATTTAGCTGGTTATTTTTGCAGCCATTCCACAATTTCTGGATTGAGATAATCACTGTAATGCTGATTTCTGCTTTCATCAAACAAAGTTATCTCTTTCAATGCAAGATCTTTATTTGTGTTGCATTTTTCTTTTGCATTTTTTACAACTTGTTCTAGTCTTATCATAGTTTCTTTGCCATACCTGTCAAAATTGTCTAAAACAAGATTATGGGCTTTTTCAAGTAAATCATAATCCAAATGACGTAGTCCTGTTCCTCTTGTGTTTGGAAATACTTCACTAAAAAACACATGATATTCGACATTGAGACTTTCCATATAATCTAGAAAATCAATTGTATTGAAAACATTGAGTATAGACACGACATAATTTACATGTAGCATTTTCTGAGGCATATGTTTTACATATAATTTTAAACTTGTGTCAAGTTGTTCAAAAGTTGCCGGATGCCTAATGTATTCATATACTTTTCCAGTGCCATCTATACTGAAAGTGTGCCTATTTTTAAATTCTTTTAATAATCCAATAATTTTATCGTCAAAGCAAATTGTATTGGTGTGGAATTCAAGAGAAATATCTTTTGCATATCCTTTGTCAACACACATTTGCAAAAGGTCTATCACTTTTTTGTCATAAAATGGCTCACCGCCTGACATTTTCAATGTTTCAAGATGTTGTATATTTTCAACAATCCATTGCCATTGCTTTGACTTAGCACCATCATACGGAAAACTGGTATACCAACGTCCGTTTGTTGCTTTTAGTATATCGCCATACTTGCCGTTGTCTTTAAAAAACTTGTGATCTTTTTGTAACAGGTTACTATTTGTAGGAGCGCACATTCTACATGCTAAATTACAAACATTACTAATACTTAGGTCTATTTCCCGTAATTTTGGTTCAAAATTTACCTCATCAGCCTTCATATATTCTCTATAACTTTTAACACCACGGTCTTCGGCTTGCCAACATACCTTACAGGCTGAATCTCTTTTACCATTGAGTATGTTTTGACGCAATTCTTTCATGCGACCACTGTTGAAAATTTCATCTGGTGT
>Ga0213859_10000601_pt1 | contig 16412 bp, 6 predicted proteins | sample PICome_2_FD_160133 | JGI IMG/M metagenome (GOLD analysis project Ga0213859, IMG submission 160133) | Coastal seawater microbial communities near Pivers Island, North Carolina, United States - PICO304 | ecosystem: Environmental > Aquatic > Marine > Coastal | place: USA: North Carolina | collected... | reverse complement strand
ATGTACCCTTCCTGTCTCCAGTTTGAATCTCAATCCTATCAACGGCACTACCAGTGATGTCAAAGAGACCAGTTCCCTCAACTTCAGCGGGAACGAAGGATTCTTCTGCAGATCCACTGAACTCAAACTCTCCTTCTAGACCAAATACTCTACTTTGTGGAGCCTGACTAAAGAAGTTCTCACCAGTAATATTGATTCCACCAGTTGCCTCATAGGCATAGGTAAGAAGTTCAGGTTCAGTAGTACTGAAGGCAAAGAGAAGTCTACCAGTTTCTGGTAGTTGATCAACATAGATTTCTCTATCGACTGCAGCGGTTCCTGTTGCTTGATATGCATGAGCAAACAGACCACCACCGAGTTTCCTGAGTAATTCACCATCATCTTGAGACTCAATGGGTTGAGTCTCAACAACTCTGTGGACAATCTGAGTAATACCATACTGATCCCACTGAGGTCCAGTAGAGTAGTTCTGATATACTCTGATTCTCTGATTAACGTTTTGTGCTGCTGCAGGTAGATTAACAGTTGTAGTTTTTAGTGTGTCGAATGTGGTATCATTCCAATCGACTAATCTACTGTCGCCAACACTTGGGGAATTTCCTGGTATGGTGGTCCATCCAGATCCATTCCAATACTGGAGATATAGATCCTCATTTGGATCTGGTCTTTCTCCACCATTACTAAAGTTACCTCTGATAATATCAAAGGAAATATCAGGAGAATTGGATGTATCGAGAGTAAATTCTAGATAACGGTAGTTTGTAGCATTACCAAACTTGACATGTCTACCAACATTAAATCCGCCATAATTTCCAGTTCCAGTACCACCATCAGCAAGGAATGTTCTGAAGAACTGACCATTGTAGAGAGCGGCAAGTTCGTCTGGGAAGATAGTTCTGGTAACTGGAACCTGTCTAGTGGTCTCAGTAATGACACCATAATCAAGGAACTCAACCTGATCCGCATCACTAAAGGATCTATCCTTAGCCTGCGTAATCGTTTTATCGAAGGATAGATCAGCGCTAGAGAAGTCAGCTCCTTCGATATTAGTGATAAATCCGTAATCATCGAGGTCAAATACCTCGTTACCATCAAGTCTGTAGTGAGTAACTGTATTTTCAGGACCCGTGCCCTTGACTTTAATAACGTTCTTGACAACGGGGATGTAGTCGTCTGGGAATTGTTGGGAGTTATATCCAGTTACCGTTAAGGTTCCAGAAGCGGCAAACGGATATCTATTATACTTGAAGGTCGCTGCATCATCGGAGAGTTGTGCAAGCGTTCCAGATCCAACTTCGCTGTAAGTACGTACAGGTACATCACTACCACCGTAGATGGTTGGAGATGGTCCTGCCGCTCCAAGATCTGGGACAACCAGTCTTTCGAGACCACCACCGATCTCAAATAGACTTCCAGAACCGACCCATACGGGTACGAAGGCCTCCTCTGCGGTATCTTGGATACCAAATAGTACAGTATTGTTGATATGGGGGACGTAGGCGGTTCTAGTACCACCACCATTCATTCTAGCGATTACACCGAATGGAGCTACATCTCCAGTGTATCTGATTTCCCCGTAGTAGTGTGGATTAAAATTATTTTCGTCTCTATCGTCGTCAGGAGGTGCCGTAATGCTGCCATGATCCACCAATGTCGCAGAAGCGGTTACCAAACCTCTATCTTCTGTGACAAATAAGTCTATCTGGGTGGTATCATAGACGTATACTGCCATAGTTTAGCAAATCATTTTGATTAAAAGGGGATCGCCTTATAACAAAGCAATCCCCACCATGACAAATATTCTATTGTATATATGTATCAGTCAAGTGCGACGTTCAGAGTGATCTTGATCTGGTCACCGTTGTTCTGAATGTTGTAAGGACCATTCGTGAATCTCTCAGCATACATGATGCTGGAGTAGAGAGTAGCGGTGTTTAGACCAAGTACACCATTCGAAGTAGCAGTTAGTGCAGGAGTTGTGTAGAACTCGTCTGCGTTAGGTACGTCGAAGACAGTGTATACGTTAGACTCAAGAGTTGTATTACCAGCACCAGCAGCGATGTAAAGAACATCACCTTTCTTCAGACCATGATTAACAACCTGAATCTTACCATAGCTGAAGCTAATTCCAGGGTCAGTTGCAGCCTGAATGTTGTCAATTAGTGGTTTGTCAATATAAACAACTTGCAGTGCTCTATCAATACCAATAATCTTAGTTCCTGTTGCAATACCGATGTTATCTCCACATAGAGCACCGAGAGTTAGGTCATCGACAGTGATCTGTGGATCAACAATGAAGTAAGAGTTACCGACAACACCAATACATGGGTCAGTGTTGTTACCCTTGGAAACAGTTGTTCCGATACCAACGCCTGCAGCGTGCTCAACACCCTGTACTGCGACAGGCATGTTGTTTGCTCTGGTTACATAGTAACCGTAGATGTTACCTGCAGGACCAGTGAAGGTGAAGGTCTGTTCTGGATAGGTTGCGGTTGTACCACTACCAACGTTCTTAATAACCCAGCGAGATCCGTTTAGGAGGATTCCGTACTGTTGAGTATAATCTTGATCTGTTCTATTGTTTACACAGTTAGGATAACCTGTGTTTGCAGTAGTTCCGTAACCATTGACGTTACCATCAATATATGGCTCGAAATATGCAGAAGTGGAAGGTACATCACCTTCAGCTGGGGTGGTGTTACTCGTATAAAGCTTTAGTACGAGGTTTCTTGGTGAGGTATCTTCTAGGTCTGCAACGAAGTTATTCTGAGCAATCAGATAACGGAGAGACTCAATTTCACCAATATTGGGAACTAGTAATGCCATCGAAACAACTCCTTTTGGGGGTTAGACTTTTAAGAACTATTGTTATTTATAATTTTAATTTTAAAGAGATCAGGAGTCGTCTGATATTATTGACGCTGACCACTTCAAAATCTAGGATATCACCAGCAACTATTGTCGTGTCCCAGTTATTTAGGACATCATCAAAGTATTTATTTTGCCCTGTTAATTGAATCCTTTGGTTATTGGTGATCGTAGTAAACGTGGGATATGCATTGAAGTCCGATTTGGACAACTCCAATACAATATCACCAGTTTGATCTGCCAATACTTTTACCGATTCGATAACACCAGATACATCGATAGTAACTTTTCCTTTGCTTCCAGGAAGCATTGGGGAACTACCACTATCGATTACAAAATTTACAGATCTCGTTAAATCTGCTGCTGTTGCAAGAGCAATGATAAAAGTATCATCATTAGCTGCAGGTGCAACTGTAAAGATGATCTTATCTCCAGAAATAACGTAATCTTCTCCTGGTTCTAAAAGAAGATTATTTTTAGAAACAATCAGTTGTTGATTGTTATTTGGCGTATATGCAACTCCCTGATCCGTAAGGGAGAAAGTTTTACCAATTCCATTAAATCCACTCAGACCATCCAGTACTATATTTCCATATTGAATGGACTTTGATGGGATTTCATAGTCAACACCTACATTATAAGAACCAGGTTGATTTAGTGTTACTAAGTAATCAGCCATTAGGAAACTCCTGGTACTACAAGAACATTCCCCTGAATTGGTCTGGTTTTATAAGAGTTTGGTGAAATTAGAATCAGATCATATACGTACCTACCACCCTCCAGACCAGAAGTAGCGGTATCTGACAAAGCAACTTTTACAACACCATTTATTCTATCTGGAAATGTGATAGTAAATGCAGTAAATTTAGTTGCTGCAGGATGTTTTCTGATCTTCGCCTCTGCGGTATATCCCGTAAGATTAAGAGCCGAATTGTTAGTATTTCTAATGGTGAACGTGGCATCAAAATCGACACCCTGATCAACAACTAGATTGACATTTCTTGCCGCCATTAGTCAAAAAGAGGGGGTTTTTACTATTTATCCAACTTGTCTAAAATCAGTTTCATCATTGATTTCAATTCAGATACTTCATTTCGAAGATTGTCTACTTCAGCAATCTCTTGCAACCTTTTTCTTTTAAGTGCAAGATAATTCTCATAGTCAGAATCGGAGCAATTCAAGATTGCTCCTGTTTCTGCATCTCTGTATAAACTGTTTGAATTTTCAACTTTTATTTTATCCATTAGATAGAAGCAATTGCTCTTAGGTCACGAATCTTAGGAACGTAAGCGTAGTTAGTTCCAGTCATAATGATCTTAATTTGGAATGCATTGAACTGTGGAAGATTCTTTGCATTGAACTCATATTCTCTATAATCATTTTCAGTTGTAGAAGCAAGAACATTTCTATCGGGTCTTCCACTATTCTTAGAAGTATCAATAACTCTTCCAGTAGAATCTAGATTATCATATCCAGGGAAGAGTTCAAATAGTTGATATTCCGATGGAGCATCAACTCTGAATACTCTGTAAAGAACTCTAATATCATTAGAAGAGTGTCTGTATGCATCAAATAGAACTCTGAGTCCATCTGCAGCTTTTTCAAGTTTGACTACCTTAGAAAGGTAAATCGCAGCACTTGGATCTTGATCCAAGGAATTTACTCTAAGATCAGAAGAATAATCAGAAACCTTGCTGTTAATTCTATCCATCGTTGTTACGATGTTGATCCTATCAAGGTCAATCATTGGACTTACCTTGGGATCATTTGTAGATAGAGACATTTCCATCGTGAACGACTTTCTTCCAGGGAAATCTTGGAGTCTATTCAACTCATTTTCTTTAGAAGCAATGATTCTAGGAGAAGAGAGGACATTGTTACTGTTGAGAGAAACAGCTTCATATCCCTGATCAACATATGCAGTTAGGTTACCATCTGGACTATTTCCCGTAAAGGTTCTAACACTAGCTTCAATATTAGTCGCTTCTGGTTGTAGAGTTCCAATATTTGGTCTAATGATATTGAACGGAATATTTTGAGTTGCTTGTGGACCGTAAAGGTTACCAACCATTGGCATCTCAGTAACATAACTACCACCAGACTTGGTTTCTCTCCAGTAAAGTTCTGGAGCTCCAGATGCATTACCAGTAGTTCTATCAATACCTCTACTACTCATACCAACATTAATCCAGTAATGATCAACATCAGTTGAATACTTATTAAGATCGGTATCATCAAGACTGTGAGTTGCATTGATTCTTCTCAATGACACACCATTCAATTCATACTTTTCGATCTGAGTATTGATTGCATAATCACCAGAAACAGAATCATCAATTGCTCTTGTGATTCCAGTAAGAGTTCCAGCGGAAGTACTTACTCCAGTATATCTTAGAATCTCTTTACCAATTAAGATATATCCTGGGTTAGAACTATCTACGACAAGATTCTCAAAAGAAGTAAAGATTCCTACACTACTTACAGGTAAAGCTTCTGTGCTCGTAGAGTTGTAAGAGGATGTAATTTTTTCTGGCTTCACATCTGGCTCAAATCCAGACAACTTGACAGTATCTCTGTTGGAGTACATACCATGATTATTATGTCGTACTCTTGCGTGTAGACCATCGGTGATGTCCTGCAGATAAGTAATTGGGGTTCCGTTAAGGACAGAAGATCCACCAGATCCAACATAAACAACTGCAGAAGAAGCATCGATCTTAGGTCCACCTTGTACCTGATCAATCAGTAAGGTGTTAAACGCACTAATAACGCCAACATTATTTGGAATAGAGAGAAGTAAATTCTTACCAAATCCACCAGTATTTTCATAGTCAACGGTAAGAACGTCACCAGCTGCATATCCAGTTCCACCAATAGAAACTGTTGCAGCTACAGCAACTCCAGAATTTACACTAATATTTGCCTTTGCACCAGCACCTCTACCAGTTCTTGCAACTAGTGGTACATTAGAATACGTTGCAGCACCTGAAGTAAATCCTGCACCAATGTTTGTGAGTGTCAATTCACTGCCAACACCAATTGCACCAAGAACTTTACTCAAATTAGCAGAGAAGTTTGGATTATTCTCCTGAAGAATCGTTACTCCAGTGGTTAGATTCAATTGTTCGGTTGCTGTCAAACTCTTTCCAAGACCAACAATAATATTCTTAGAAACCATATCCAGTGGATTGGTTCTTAGTTTGGCAATTTGTCTGTTACCAATATCAAGATCTGGGTTATAGAGTTTAAATCTACCAACGTCAGAAGTAAATTCAGCTCTGTACAGAGTAAACTTGAGGTCTTCCAACTGACTTGGATCCCAAGTAGCACCGTTTTGTGACTTAAATAGAGAACCGAGAAGAGGCTGTTGTGCAACAATAATCTTCTCAGAATCTGGTTGATTTACTGTACTGATATCCTCTTCACCCATTCTCGAAATGAATACAGTGTACTCATTAGATGCAGATAAGAGAACAATAGCATATTCTCCACTGCCTTCACAATAAACTGGTGATGGGAATGTAAATGTAGTTGGAAGAGATCCGTCATCAGAGAGAACGACTTCCGATGGATCAAGAATTACTTCACCAAAAGGTAGAATTTCTTGAGTTGGCAAACCAGTCTGTAGTGTTCTAACCTGTAAAGTAACAGGTAAAGAATTAGTGTCCTTAGATTTGAAGTATACGTCACACTTAGTGAGGAATACTCCGTTAATATCTGGAACTTCAAAAGACTGTGCCAGAGGGTCAACCCATCTAGTCTGTCTCGTAGTTCTGTTTGTGAAACTTACATCAGCAACTAGTCGAGTGTCACTGTTTGTTAGAGTTCTATCCTGAGATCTTGGAATTCTCTGAACATCAGCATTTCTAATTCTTAGGGTAGCTTCTTCAACATTTTGAAGAGTACCAGAAGAAGTGAAAGTGCTTTCAGCGGAACTATCAGTGAAACCAGAAATTGTCTGGTTGGTAGAACTGCTTGTTAAAGTGAATGTCTTAGATCCAGTATTAAATGATGGTGCAGATGGTACAGTTGGATCAGGTAAGAATAGAGATCCAATAATAACACCCGCTTTATCGGTAATAAGTCTAATGTCCTTAACAGTAGCAACTGCACCACTGGATTGACCAACAATCTTCATTCCTTTAGCAAGGTGCCCAAAGAATCCAGATGCAGACTGGAGTTCTAGGGATGCAGTATCAACGTTCAGAATCGTGGAAGTTGATGAATATGTAGAAGGAATTGTAGAAGATGGAGAGTATGGGTTATTTACATATGTTTGGGAAGGATTATTGTAAGTTCCATACTTGTGATTAGTCTGAGCAAGTCTAAATCTACAAGATGCATTTCCGTTTGTAACTGTTCCAACAACAGTTTCGCCAGCACCAAATGTTCCACTAACCATTTCGATTTCGATTAGTTTGGGAACAATGTACTTGTTCATATCAATATTATCGAAGAATGCATAAAGTCTTGTATTAGGCTTTAGTCTTCTACAAATAAACTCAATGTTTCTAGATCTCATCGTAGCGATGACTTCTGTAGAAACGACTCTATCTCCAAGAGTTGTAGTGTCAAACCTTTCACCAACTCTAAACTGAATACCCTGTCTAGTTTGATTGGTGGTAGTCGTTACGGTTTGCTCTCTAATTGTAGTAGTTCTTGTTCTTAGATTAGTTGTAGTAGTGATTGGAATACCTCTACCACTAACAAATCCACCAGTTCTTCTAGTATTTCTACCCGTTACGGTGGTTCTGTTTTGTCTGAGAACAGTTGGTCCATTAGAAACGCTTCTACCAGTCCACGTAGTTTCCCAAGATCCCCAATCAATTGGAGACATACCAGTATTACTATCGGCACCTGTAATACCCAAAGCTGCATTAAAGCTTCCTTCTACATCATATGTTGCAGAAGATCTTCTAGTTTCAATCCAAGTATCTGTGGATGGATTGAGTTCAATTTGACCAATCCAGTTTACAACAGCAAATGGGTTTACATTTTCAATTCTAGTAGCAAACTTATTCTCAAGGAAAGTTTTATCACTATAATTCAGACAAACAACATCGCCAACTCTCTTGACATTTCTGTCTCCAAGATCATTTACGAATCTATAATCAGATGCGGGACTAGACGAAGTTGCAGCACCAACAATTGCTTCAGATCCAAGGAGGAGATCCAAAGAAGTTGTATAGTGTTGGGGTCTTAATCTACCTTCTACAGGATCAACACTTGCCTTATATTGACTGTTGTCAACATCTCCTCCAGTTGTAGACTTAAAGTTATCCACAAAGAATCCAGACTTAAATCTATCCAAATTAGTTTGTGCATCCTTGAGAGCAAGGTTTGCAGTTTCAGTTTCTAGGAGAGATAATGCAGTATAATACTCAACATTTTTCAGTCTATCTTCAATGATTGAGATATCCTTCATACGATATCTCTTATGTCTAGCAAGTTTCAATTCAACTTGGCTTGCATTGTAAACATATGGTGGTAGATATACAGTTGCAACTTCTAGAGCATTCTCGATAGTATTTGGTACTTTTGGTTCAATAGCGGGAACACCAACAGAAAGACTAAAAATACCATCTTTACTTAAGTAAAGTTTATCAATTCTACCCAAGTAATAATCATAACTTACATTTACAGACTTATCTTTAGCAACTACAAGACTAGAAGAAGAAGTATATGGATCGAAATTCCTAGATAAGAATTCGAATGGGGATCTATTTGCAGCTACAGTAGAAACTCTAGGTCTGAAATCAAGTACATCCGATGCAGGTTGGTAACCTTCAATCATTGGAACTTCAGTTGCATACAAATCCGCATCATAGGAATTGATGGCAACAAAATCACCAGGGTCCGATTGTTCAATTACGAAGTGATCATAAACAATGGTAATTCTTCTAGTAGGAGCTTCAGCTCCTGGTTTCCTAACAAGAGAAGAAAAATCTACATAATCTTCTCTTTGACCCGCATCAAACTCAAAATTATCTTTGATATCTCTATCACCAGGAACGAATGAAAGAACAGTGGCAGTTACATTAGATTCTTCAAATACAACCTCTTCACCGATCTCGAAAGAATTTTCGTTTCTATAAACAAAGTCAACCTCATTGGATCCATTACTATCAACAAAAACTGCAGCAGCACCAGAGGTCTGACCGACCATTTTTTCGCCTCTTAGTGCATTCAAAATATTAGTATTGAGATTAGAGAGAACGAGAACTGGGAACTGTGGATCAGATACTGAAGATGATTCAAGAACCGCAAGAACGTTTGAAACATCAGGAACGCCAATAGATAGTCTCTTATCTTGAACTCTAGTTCCGTAGATTTCACTATAAGTTAATCCATCTTCAATAGTAGTGACACCGATACCAGAAGAATTCTTAGCAGATAGATTAATAGTATTTGTAGATGCTCTCTTAAATACTTTATTCTTTGCTTTCACATTTACTTTCTTCCAAGTAACCGTGAGAGTAGCATTTCCACTAGAAACACTCAGTCCAGAAAGAGTAATCGTTCTTCCACTTACGGTTAATTTTTGATTATTAAGTGCTTCTACAACACCAGTAGAGTGGAAAGTTAGATTGTAATCTTCTTCATCAAATGGTTCTAGTGTGAGACTCGCATCGGACTCTAAAGTGGCACTATAAGAACCAGAAGCAACAGAAATACTGTATGTCTTTCTGAAAATAATATCAGAACCAGTAAAATCAACAGAAGCTACATTTGGCTTTGTTAGTTCTGCATACAAGTAAGATTTGTTTGTATTCAATACTTCCGTAGAAACCTTAAAGAAGTCATTAGCGGTCAATTGACTTACTGGAAGAGTTCCAACGTTCACATTAGATACATTTGTTGTTGCTTCAAGTACAATTTTTTTGTTAGTTACATCAATTTCTTTAATCGCATTAAATACAGGGACAGTGTTGCCAGATACACTATATCTGATGATATCTCCTGTTCTGATGCCAATATTAGTACCGAATTCTAAAGCTGCACAAGTTGCAGTAGAAACACCTGCAGACTCGCCAGTAATACTGAATTGCGATCCCAAAGAAGCAATTAGGGTTCCTTTATTCAGTCTAGTGTCTGCGGTAAAGGGTACGGAACCAGTTCCTACGAGTTGACGAACGTCTTCAATCGAATAGTCTTCGACTCTAGTGATAGATCTGGAAACAGGTTGTCCGTTAATATAAATTTCCTCTCCTTCTTGGAATTGTCCATTAACTTGATATAGTTTTACCTGTCTAACATCATTTACAGTCTCATAGACATATCCAGTAGCTCCACTACTTTGACCTTCAATCAGAGCAGGAGTATTGATCAACATGTGAACGTTGATCTCAATATATGTGAATGTTTGAATGTCATATAAAGATGCTTCAAAAATAGTAGAAGCATCCACATACTGAGCATTCTTTAATTTCATATCATATAGTCTTGCAACACCGATATGAATGCCACTTGCGCTTCCAGGAGTTGCAGTTCTATTCTTATGGAGATTTACATAGGTATCTGTCCCAATACCAATATTAGAAGATCCATATACGTTATTCAATTCAATCTGTTTGCCAAGAGAGAATGGGATAGATTCATTGAATAATTTTTCGGTTCCTCTTGGTTTTGGAACATCGATTGTAGTCGTGTTTAGAGTCTCTACCTCGTAACCACGAACATAAGCTTTACCAGGACCAACCGACAAACTGATTAAGGAATTGGATGGTTTGTTACCTTGTTGAGTTACCTGATTCGAATAATATGCTCCATCATTACCAATTCTATCGTTTAGGTTTTCTTTTACCGAAACACTGAATGGTTTGATGTAATAATCCCCAGATTCATCATAAGTTCTTCTGGCTAATTCATCACGGATCAAGTTATAATCCGATGTTTTTACAAATTTGGAGACAACACCTTCTTCTACTCTAAGAAGTTCAATAAAGTTTTCATCATTGAAGTCTGTAAGAGACTTTTTAACAAGTGTTGTGGAAATTTTAAATCTGTCCGCACCAGGAGCAGCAAAGTTAGAAAATCCTCTAGCATTATCATATAGATCTTGATTACTTGAAGATGCAGTTACAATCTCCTCGTTGATAAGTAAACCAACTCTATAACTAGGCTCGTTTCCGTATTGATCTAGAATGACTGTCTGATCGAGTACTTCAACAAAGAATCCTCTGATAAAATATACACCATTGGCAATTTTTACAGCAGATCCAACTTGAGTGGATTGTGAGATAATGGTTGTAGCAAAACTAGTTCCTGCTCTAATGCTGGACAGAGTATAATTAACATCTTCCTGAACTAGAAGATCTTCCCCATCTACAAAGGTAGATCTGGAGAAGTCTTGATCACTAGAACTCTGATATTTAATGTATAGAGTATAATTTCCTCTTTCTGATTGCCTATTGGTAATTACATATTCAACTTTTGCTGTTACTCCACTAGTCTCACCCTTAATCAGTTTACCCTTCAATGCGTCAAGATAAAGAGAAACTGGCAGACCTAGATGAGTGTCATCAATTTGTACACAAGAATAGTCATCATCGTAGGCAATTTGACCTGGGATTACAACAGAACCCTCTTTGAAAAAATGCCTACCAAACTTTTCAACCTGATTCTGAAGAATAGATTGTAGTGTTGTTAATTCTCTAGATTGAATTGGGAGTCCTGGTTTGAACAGGACTCGCTGATAATTCTTCTGATCATCAAAATCGTCAAAGTATGGAGACGCATTGAGATTAGTATTCTGTGGCATTTTTCGTTAAAACTCCAGTACGATCTTGATATCTTCTTTTTGACTTGAAGACCTGGGGATTGCAACTCTATTATCAATGTAGATAATTTCACCAGATTTCGTATTATACTCAGCGGAAGAGATTCCAGAAACGAAGTCTAGACCTAGCTGGTATGTCTTGTTATTTATTGAGGTAGAGACACCGTTGAATTGATTGTTAATCTCTAGAAGTGGTCCTACGACTGAGCTTCCCGAAATCGTTCTACCATATCCAGCGTCAGGAGTTGATGTAAACTCAATAATTTTATAACCACTTTCACTGGAAGCAAGTCCCATTGGTTGATAATACTTAAGGACTCCAGAAACATTATCCCAAGATGCTACCATACCAATAGCCGTTGATCCAAGACCAACAGTTTGTGTAATTGTAGAGTCTACCGCATATGTTGTAGCGGTAGTTACGCCACCCAACTTAAGTGCTTTCAGACCACTGACAAGTGATGTATCGAGAAGTTCTTGGTTACTTCCAAATACTGTTGGATTTTTAATAATACCAACTCTAGCAAAGTCATTACCCTCAATGATATCGGGATTAGTTTCTAAAGTTTCAAATCTTGCATAAAGTAGTGCTCTGTATGCACCGAGTTCTCTATAAACATCATATCCATGTCCACCTTTAGGTGGAATGATAACAGAGAATTGTCCAATAGCAGTTGTACCAATACCAGTATTGGTAAGGTTCTCTAGAGGACCACCAGACTCACTTCCAGGCGCGCCTGGGAAGAACTGAATGGATCCATGAGTGTATCCCTCTCCACCATCAGTAACAAAGACCTCAGAGATCTTTCCGAAGGAATCAATTGTGATAGTTGCTTTTCCACCCTCACCATCTCCCAAAATAGGAACGTTGGCAAATGAAGTTGAAATTGGTTGATAGTTAGATCCTCTATCATCAATAACTACTACTTCAATTTTTCCGTCAATTGCATTATTTTTAGTAGCGACAGACTCACCAGTTCTACCCCAATCTTCAGGAACTGGAATGTATTCAATAGAGTCGAATTTTACAATTTCAGAAGGTTTAATAGTATACAAATACTTCCAAATATAACCATCACCAGAAGTACCTGCAGCTCTTGGTTCTAGGTCAATAAAAGTTGGTTGATCATATGAAGGACGACCCTTTGGATTTTCTGGATCAGATCCATTCTGTAGACAAGCATAGACTTTCAAATCTTCATTAACAACATAAAAGTTTGCTTCATATAAACTTGCCTGAGCCGTAATTGGAGTCAGGTTGTAAATATTATAGTCATGTCGATACATTTCATAGGTTGTACCAGCAACCCATTCGACTTTTCTGACAAGTCTTCTAACATCTTTGTCAGTAATTTTTTTCATTGCGATGATAGATTCCTTAATGGAATACTCTTCCTCAAACCCATCTAGGGGTGCTGGAGTATTTGTAGTCCAGTCGGGGGTTCCACCAGCCTTTGGATCAATAGAATTGGGCAACCCAATGAAGGCATAATACTTATTGACGGTTGAACCAACCCCAACGAAACTTTTTACAAAAGTCTCCGCATTAAGAATCCTAAATTGTTCTGATATAATTGCAGGCATTGTCGCTGTGGTTTTTTACTTATTTAGTGGTTAAGTTAAAGGTTTTTCTCTGGAGACCATAGCTGCTGTCGAAAGACCGACTAAACCAGCATCTGGATTCACAAAGAATGCTTGTGGTAATCCTTGACTACGATTTTGATAACCGTAGATCTTACCCCAAGTATATTTACCCCAGTAAGTATCAATAGTCGCTGTAGTTCCTACACCAACTTGAATATCACTGTTATTATTTGGTCCTGGTTGGAAAGCACAAGTAACAGTAACAATACCAGACAAAACATCAACATCAGTTACTTTTTCAACTCTGAAGACCCCACCTAGATATTCACCAGCAGAAATAATTCCGACTTTATTTGCAGGATAGTTTGCATATCCACCAATAGAAGTTGTAATTCCAGTTAGAGCATGACCAACAACTAATGGGCTGTCATAGATGACAAAATAGTCATCTTTTTGTAACTGAGAATAATTTACACCCAGTTCATTCAAAGAAGAATATCCATATCCAAGATTAGTATTATCATTAAAGTCAGACTTAAGAGCAAATTCAAGTCTAGGTGGAACACTAAATCCAATGCCAGGAACAAAGGTGTTAACTCCAACAATAACTCCAAAATCACCTTCTGTTCTGAATGATAAGATCTGTTCAGATTTAGTGGAGTCAATATCAATGATTGCTGGTGGATGCGAACCAATCTTATATCCAAATCCGCCATTAGTGATGGTAACAGATGTAATCACACCTGCAGTTACCGATGCAATACCAGTTGCTCTGTTAGTCACTGGATCGGCATATAGAACCGTAGTTCCAGATCCAACAGCAATAACTCTCTTTTGTTCAATTCCATATCCAGTTTCCACTAGATCTAGAATTTCATTAGAATGATCAACTGGTCTAGAGTTCCAATTGGCAAGATCAAAAGAGTAATATAGATCACCAACTGTACTGATCCCAACATAGAATCCATCAACATACTTGAGACGAGCAAAGTCAAAAGTAGCAGGAGAAACTGTACCTGCTGGCAATTGTTGACTAAATGGTAACCAGAAGTTTTTATCCGTAGAAATACCAATGGTTCCACCATCACCAACGTAAATAAATCTATTTCCGTCAAATAGAACGTCTCGAATATTTCTAAATGTATTACTGTTCTTAATGGACCAAATTCTTCCATTGTTGGAAGAAATCACAGCACCACCATTTCCAACAGCAATATATTCATTCTGACCAAACGTCACTGCATTTAAATCTTCAAGAGTTCCAGAGAATTCACTGAAGAAGGCAGTGGACCCAATTCCAGTAGCAACAAAAATAGATCCAGCAGTTCCTACAGTAACCCAGGTATCATTTGTTGCCTCATAAACAATTCCTCTAAAATCACCTTCATATTCACTATCATAAGTAACAGAAGAGTTAATTGCGGGGACTTGTCTAACTTCTTTTAGATTGACGGGGGTAAATGGTGCCAAACTATTTCCAATAGCAACAGTTGTGGAAATTTTTCCAAAAGATCCAGCAACAGCTACATGATGTTTTGTTGGATAGAGAATACTATATCCAACACCAACGGCATTAAATGTAATTGTTCCACCATATCCAATATTTCCTCTTTCCCAGAATTCACCACTCTTAGTATTAATATACTGACTACTTTCACCAACTGCAACGATTGGTTCCTCCGCAGATATTGCTTTCCAAGATACAGTACTAGTGATACCAGTAATACTATCGAATTTCCAATCAGAAATTGGATCTTTTCTTTCAATAAGAGCTTCAGATATAGAAACTAAGGGATTTGTAATATTGTTATATCCAGTTCCCCCATCCAAAATTAAAATTTCAGAAATACTAGAAGATGTTGAAACTTTAGTGCTTAGGATTCCAGACCTAATGTTTACATCCTCAAAAATTACTGCATTTCTCTCTGCTTGGGTTAAGAGGTCAATTTCTGAGAATGTTGGGAAAGCATTTTCAACGTAAATTACATTATCAGTCTCACCAACATTCTTAATTAGTCTCGTTGTTGGAACAACTCTACTCTTTAAGCTTGGTCTAGCCTTAGGTACAAGAGTACCAGATACAATCTTATCTCTTCTCTGTTTTTCCCAGGAGAGAGGTCTTTCTGCAGTTTGATTTGTATCAATACCTACGCTATCATAGGTAAATGTTTCTAAAACGTCAGAAGCAACAATTCTCTTTCCAGTTCTCTCAAACTGATCAATGTCAAAAGCATTAAGTTTATTCTCTCTAATTTGAACAACATCACCAGGTTTTACAGTTAGTGGTGGTTCAATTGTCTCAACATCTTTCGTAGATCCCCTATAGTAGAAAACAGAGCACTTAGATCCAGGTTTTGGTGCTTCGGAGAAAATAACTCTACTTCCTTTGAAGATATAAGAATCTCCTGGTGTTTGTAGAATATCGTTAATGTAGATAAAGATGTTGTTAGTTACATCCATATCACTACCAGAGATTGTCTTAAGACTGAGAATCTCAGTAGTTCCGCCAGTCGTTACCGATAGAGTGAATTTTTTGCGTTGACCATCAAAGAAATCAGAGATATTGTCAAATAAAATAAATTGTCCGAAATAAAATCCAGAGAACTTATCATTATCCAATTCAATAACTTCTAGTTGGAACTCAGTTACAACTCCAACTGTAACATCAGTAGAAATACCAGAAACAGTTAGTTTGTCATCGACCTTGTAAGCAATACCCTCTTCCGTCAAATCGAACTCTTGAATATCACCATCAACATTGACTCTAAATCTAACTGTTGCATTTGTCCCTATTCCACTAGTTCCGCCAGTATATTCTAGAGGTCTATTGAAATATGGTTCTGGTTCATTAATATCGACGTAAACAGGCTTTTCAACTGTGCCGCCTCTAGCATATTGATAATATACAGTACCAATTCCCGTATCAATTCTTATGTTGGCACCATCGATGGCTTCCAGAATATCATATCCAGAATACCCTTCATCAACATAATTCTGAATTCTCTCAGCATATTGAATAGTTCCACTAGAATCATAACTATACTGAGTAATTGTGGAATATCCAACGAAAGAACTGAAGATTGTGGACGTACCAACCGTCCTAACTTCTGATCCGTTGTAATATGGATCGGTTGTTCTTGGGAAAGTTAAAATGCCAACTCCATTGTCATAATCGCAAGTC
>Ga0213859_10000596_pt1 | contig 16551 bp, 15 predicted proteins | sample PICome_2_FD_160133 | JGI IMG/M metagenome (GOLD analysis project Ga0213859, IMG submission 160133) | Coastal seawater microbial communities near Pivers Island, North Carolina, United States - PICO304 | ecosystem: Environmental > Aquatic > Marine > Coastal | place: USA: North Carolina... | reverse complement strand
CATGGGCTGAATAATTATAGGCAGTTGAGCCTGCTGGGGTGGCAAGCAGTACACCATCTGACACCAATTCGGACATGCGTTCACGCCCATCCACGGAAATTTTTAACTTGGCCGCCTGTGGACCCGCACGCAGCAACGATACCTCATTAATCGCAAGGGCGGAAAATTCATGCCCCTCAACATCAACGGCGGTCATCGACAGGGGGTTTATTTCGGCCTCTTCCGCCGCACTTAGGCGGTTGATCAACCCATCCTCTTCATAGGCGTTCATCAAAAACCCAACGGTGCCACGGTTCATTCCATAAACAGGCGCATCAAGATGTTGCGTGGCATGCAGGGTTTGCAACATAAACCCATCGCCGCCCAAGGCCACAATGAAATCTGCCTGATCCAGCTCAACGGATCCATACATCTGCACCAGCCGCGCATGCGCATCGCGTGCAACATCCGCATCACTGGCAAGAAAGGCAAGTTTCTGTGACATCAATTAGGTTTCCAAACACGTCATTCCGTTTCCAAAACAAGCATAAGTTTCAAGAAAGTACCAGTGGTGCCGCGCTATTTCTTCACAATGTCGCATTATGGCCTTTTGAAACTGATCCGTTTCCGATAGGAAATTCGTAACAAAATCATTTGGAGTACCCGATATGAAAGACACGACTGCCTTTTTCACGTCTGCTCTTGCAGAAAGCGATCCTGAAATCTTTGGCGCAATGACCAAAGAGCTGGGACGCCAGCGTGATGAAATCGAATTGATCGCATCTGAAAACATCGTTTCGTCTGCCGTGATGGAAGCACAAGGCAGCGTAATGACAAATAAATACGCCGAGGGCTATGCAGGCCGCCGCTATTACGGTGGATGCCAATATGTGGACATCGCCGAAAACCTTGCGATCGAACGCGCATGCAAATTGTTCAACTGCGGATTTGCAAACGTACAGCCAAACTCTGGGTCACAAGCGAACCAAGGCGTGTTTCAGGCGCTTTTGCAACCTGGTGACACAATCCTTGGCATGTCATTGGATGCAGGTGGTCACCTGACACACGGTGCGGCACCAAACCAATCAGGCAAATGGTTTAACGCGGTTCAATACGGTGTGCGCCGTGAAGACAACCGTGTTGATTATGACCAAGTCGAAGCCTTGGCCAAAGAGCATAACCCAAAGCTGATCATCGCAGGTGGTTCTGCGATTCCGCGTCAAATCGACCTTAAGCGTATGCGCGAAATCGCGGACATGGTCGGTGCGTACCTGCATGTTGATATGGCACACTTTGCCGGATTGGTTGCAGCGGGCGAACACCCCCCTGTGTTCCCACATGCGCATGTTGCAACAACAACCACGCACAAAACATTGCGCGGTCCACGCGGCGGTATGATCCTGACAAATGACGAGGCATTGGCCAAAAAATTCAACTCGGCCATTTTCCCTGGCATTCAGGGTGGCCCATTGATGCACGTCATCGCAGCCAAAGCGGTTGCATTTGGCGAAGCACTGCAGCCAGAATTCAAAACCTATATCCAAAACGTCATCACCAATGCACAGGCCCTGTCTGATCAGTTGATCAAAGGTGGCTTGGACACGGTGACACAAGGGACTGATACGCACGTCGTTTTGGTTGACCTGCGCCCCAAAGGCGTTAAGGGCAACGCAACAGAAAAGGCGTTGGGCCGCGCGCATATCACATGTAACAAAAATGGCGTTCCCTTTGATCCAGAAAAACCCATGGTGACATCTGGTATCCGCCTTGGATCACCTGCGGGTACAACACGCGGCTTTGGCGAGGCAGAGTTCCGTCAAATCGCGGACTGGATTGTCGAAGTTGTGGATGGCTTGGCCGCAAACGGCGAAGAAAACAACGGCGCAGTTGAAGCGAAAGTCAAAGCAGAAGTGGCCGAAATGTGCGCCCGCTTCCCAATGTATCCGAACCTATAATTTACTAATATAACTGCAAAAAGGGCCGCAAATTCGCGGCCCTTTTTCTATGAAAGTGTTTATTTCACAGTGATACGGCCATCGGTGTAGGCGGTGTATGATCCACTTTTGGCCATATATTCCGCTGTGACATCCGCCAAATCGGGACCATAGTCATAGGCGTTTTCGGCATCACGGAACATTTTGTACCCGTCCCCGCCATTGCGCACATAGTTATTTGACACAACGCCATAGGTTTTGTTCAGATCAATCGCCGATCCACCCACCATGACGTTTGAAATGCGGCTGCCCGCTTCAGCAGAGGGGGTGACGGTAAAGGACATACCTGCCACTTGGGGGAAACGGCCTGCGCCCTCTTCCATTTTGGATACACCATTTTCCAATGCAGCTACGATTGTTGCGCCACTGACAAAGAAGGTGGAAAGCGTGTTTTGGAACGGCAGAACCGTCAAAACTTCGCCCATGGTCACATCGCCCGCATCGATTGAGGCGCGCAAGCCACCGCCATTTTGGATTGCAATTTCAATGCCCTGATCAGCCACACGATCCAACATGGCATCGGTCACCAAATTCCCCATCTGACACTCCATGGCACGACAGCTGCCGCGATCCCCATCAATATTGCCCGATGATTGCGCAACAACGCGCATTTTCATCTCTTCAATCGGGGCACCCATTTCAGCGATACGCGCCGCAATTCCAGCGTCAGGTGTAACGGATGCATCCAACACGATTGGATCACCATAGGCCGCTGTGACGTTCCCCATGTCATCAAAGGTGACGGTCAGTTTGCCCAAATATTTGGAATAGGCATAGGCCTGAGCCACAGGTGTGCCTCCCACCATTTGTGGATAGGCCACGGCCTTACCATCGTTCAACATCTTTGTATGACTGTGCCCACCGATCACAACGTCAATTCCCGGCACGGCGGCGGCAATTTCCATATCCTTTTTCAAACCAACGTGCGTCAGCGCGATGATTTTATCGACACCCATGCCCTGCATCGCGGCGACATCTGCTTTCAATGCTTCAATCTCATCCGCGAAAACAACATTTTCGCCTGGGCTGGATGTATCGACAGTATCCACCGCAAGGGCCGAAACGATACCGATTTTATGACCGCCGATTTCCAAAATAACGTGATCTTTCACACGATCTTTTAACAACGCTTCTGCTGATAGATCCAAATTCCCGCTAACCACGGGGAATGAAACCGCATCAACAAAATCGGCCAGCCCTTTGGGACCATCGTCAAATTCATGGTTTCCAACGGCCATGGCATCATACCCAATGGCCTCCATAAATTCGGCCTCTGCCGCCCCTTTGTAGGTGGTGTAAAACAGCGATCCTTGGAACGGATCGCCCGCATCTAACACAACAACATTTTGATCCGCCATGGCCGCGCGTTCGGCATCAATGATGGTTTTCAGACGCGCCATACCGCCGAAACATTTCCCCTCTGCCTCGCCATCGGCGTTACAGGTTGAGTCGTATTTATTGATCGATTCCACACGGCTGTGAATGTCATTCGTGTGCAAGATGGTGAGTGTATAGTCCGCCGCTGCACTGCCCGCGATCAATGCGGACGTGGCAGCCGTCAACATGAAACGTGTGAACATGGTATTTTCCCTTGTTGAAATTCTATTTCTAATGCGTCCATACGGACTCATGCCTGATCATTAGTCAAGGATTTGTAACGCAGGTATGACGCTTGACCTTGCGGGAAAGAATTGCCATGAGCGGGGCATGCTTATTTACAAAATCTTTCGACCCGAAGATTGGCAAAGCCTGATTGATCATGGTCAAACACAGGGCGCCCCAATTGATGTGACAGATGGCTATATCCATTTTTCCACATGTGAACAGGTGCGCGAAACAGCGGCCAAGCATTTTGCAAATGCGGGTGATCTTATCCTTGTGGCCTGTGACAGTGATGCGATGAAACCGGATATGAAATGGGAAGTCTCGCGCGGCGATGCGCTGTTCCCCCATTTATATCGCCTGATGCGAATGGATGATGTGATTTGGCACAAACCCCTGCCCCAAGGGGACGCAGGCCATATTTTTCCGGATGATATGTCATGAAACTGATCGAACGGTTGGGACTAGCCGCGCTGCACAAATTTGATCCTGAAACCTCGCACGGCTTGTCCATCACGGCCCTAAAATCGGGGCTTGCTCCCCTGTCGGGTCAGGTGACATCCTCGCGTTTAGCGACAACGGTTGCAGGATTGGATCTACCAAACCCCATAGGATTGGCCGCAGGGTATGATAAAAACGCCGAAGTTATCGCGCCCCTGACCAAAGCAGGTTTTGGATTTATCGAAGTGGGTGCAGCCACACCGCGCCCCCAACCCGGCAACCCAAAGCCGCGGTTGTTTCGATTGACCCAAGATCAGGCCGCGATCAATCGGTTCGGATTTAATAACCAAGGAATGGAGGCGATTGGCGCACGATTGGCGTCCCGTCCAAACACAGGCATTGTGGGCCTGAACCTTGGTGCAAACAAAGACAGCAGTGATCGCGCTGCTGATTTTGCGCGGGTGCTGGCCCATTGCGGCCCCTATTTGGATTTCGCTACTGTGAATGTGTCCAGCCCAAACACCGAAAAACTGCGGGATTTACAGGGCAAGGACGCATTGGGGACGCTCTTGAACGGCGTTCTTGAAACAAACGCGGGCCTAAACACGCCTATTCCGATTTTCCTGAAAATTGCCCCAGATCTGACCACTGATGAAATTGCCGATATTGCCGATGTCGCGCTCAAAACAGGGATCAGCGGGATCATTGCAACCAACACAACTCTGTCGCGTGACGGCCTGACATCAAAGGATCGGGGCGAACAAGGCGGGCTGTCTGGTGCGCCCCTGTTTGAAAAATCCACGCGCGTTTTGGCCCAGCTGTCGCAGCTTTGCGGTCCTGACATTCCACTGATCGGTGTGGGCGGTGTTTCAACGGCCGCGCAAGCCTATGAAAAAATTCGGGCGGGTGCATCGGCCGTGCAACTTTATACAGCATTGGTGTATGGTGGGTTATCCATGGTGGCCGACATCGCAAAGGGGTTGGATGCCCTGCTGGAACGGGATGGCTTTGCACATGTATCTGCTGCCGTTGGCAGTGGTCGCGCCGATTGGCTTTATACGTAGCGCGACAGACTGATCCACAAATCACGGCCAATCGGTAGATTGGCAGCGCCGAGCTCCCCCATGGGAGGCGCTTTCTGCGCCACCCGAGGTCGGCTTGGGGACTGCGATAAAATACATGCCTCCCTGCAATTAACTCAGATCACGTTCGATTGCGGGATATTTGTAGCCGAGCGTTGCACCCCGCGCGACATAGGAAATTAGGAGCGCTATCCATAATCCATGGTTTCCTAAAGTGGGGGTCAGGGCCAGCACACTACCCACATAAATCATTAGCGAAATCATCATCATATTGCGCATGTCTGCACCTCGCGTCGCGCCAATGAAAATCCCATCCAACATAAAGCAGGCACATCCCAACATGGGCGAGGCCACCATGTAAGGTAAATAATCCCTTGCGGCCTGCTGCACCTCTGCAGATTTCGCCATCATATCAATTGCCCATGGGCCAATCAGGGCAAATCCAAGCGCCAATAAAACACAGATACCTGCGGCCCAAAGGCTACTAATCACAACGCTTTTCCTTAAATCACCAAGTGCGCGGCGACCAATCGCCTGTCCAACCAAGGTTTCGGCCGCGAATGCAAATCCATCCAACCCATAAGCGACAAGGTGCAAGAATTGCAGCAACACCTGATTAGCAGCCAAGGCGACATCCCCGAATTTCCCGCCCCACAACAAGAACGAAACAAAGATACTTTGTAACGCGAGTGAGCGCAGCAGAATGTCCGAATTCAGCGATCCCATTTTGATCAATCGCGCACGATCAAACACCTGATCCCAAGCACGGGCAAAAGGATGGCGTAGGGCTGCGCGACACATCCATAATCCTAAGACCAGTCCTGTCAATTCCGCAATGAACGTGGCCCACGCGACCCCATCAACGCCCCAGCCAAGCGATAGCACAAAGTACAAATCCAATAGAATGTTCAACCCATTCATCCAAATTTGCAGGATCAAAACCTCGCGCGTGCGTTCTTGGGCAATGAGCCACCCCGTAATCGCATAAAGCGCGATAGGTGCAGGCGCGCTGAAGATACGGACTGTCATGTAACTTTCAACAAGCGGCGCAACCTGATCAGATACGGGCGAAATCCATAAGCCCCCTGCAATCAGCAGCGGGTAAAGCGCCATAATGACAACCCCCGCCCCAAGCCCAAGGATCAAGCCACGCACCAAAAGGGCGAGCAATTCCTGCTGATCCCCTGCCCCCATGGCCTGCGCCGCAAGCCCCGTTGTGCCCATGCGCAGAAATCCAAAAATCCAATAAATCGCCCCAAGGATAATCGCCCCCACCCCAACGGCGGCAATCGAGGCTGCATCCACGATTTGTCCAACGGCAAACGTATCAACCACACCCAAAAGCGGCACGGTGATGTTTGACAAAACAATGGGCAGCGCAACCGCAAGGACGCGGCGGTGTGTGATCTCGGTTTGCATGGGCCTAGTCCGCTTTTGCGCTGTTGGCATCAGGCATTAGAAAATGTCCCGTCCCTTGGGCAAATAGGCGGTCACGGTTGTCCTGCCACGCCTCGACATGGACGGATGCATATCGACGACCGGATCGGTTGATTGTGGCGCGTGCATAGGCATCCCGCGGCAGGCCCGAGCGCAGATAATCAACCGTAAAATCAATGGTTTTGGGCAGGGCAAATTGATGGCCAGATGTGATCGCCTCTGGCGTTAGGGTGCCATCTTCTATCGCGGCCCATGCGGTGGCCCAAGTCAATTCAATCACCGCTGCCACCTCAAGAAAGGCGGCAATCGCGCCCCCGTGCAATGCAGGCAGCGCGGGGTTCCCAATCAATGTATCCCGATAGGCCATAACAGCCGTCAATTCGTCACCGCGTCGTTCAAACGATACGTTCAAAAACTGAATGTAGGGGATCGCTGCGACGATTGCCGCCAATGCATCATCCCGCCGCTGTTTGACAACCTGAACAGGTTCTGGTGTACGTGCAACCATAGCCTAGCCCCCTGTCACAAATGCCCCTGCGGCCGTGGCCACAGGTTTATCTTCGCGATCATCCATAGCAACGGCGCGGACAAAGGCCACCGAACGGGTGCGATTATAACAGGTCGCGACAGCGCGAATACGCTGTCCCGGCGATGCAGGGCGCATGTAATCCACACGCAGATCAATCGTTGCTGTCGCCCCATTGTGATCAGGATGCGAAATCACTGCGGCCCCCCCGCAGGTATCAAGCAGTGCAAAAACCGCCCCCCCATGAATAACACCCGTTGCGGGATCACCGATGAACCGTTCATCGTAATCCATGGACATATGTGCCTCTCCATCGCCAACGAAATCAATTTTCATACCCAGCGCATGCGAATGTGGGATGGCATCAATAAAGCTTTGCGCAATTGCACGATTATCTTTTGTCATTTTGTCTTCCAAATCAGTCGCTCCACTATGATCGGGATTTTTGAAAAACCGCAAGTGCGATGGTTGCCCTTTTCCTGTCTTGCCCCTACCTTACCCCCAAGAAAGTCGAGGCGAAGATGAGCGAAGTTCGGTTAAGTTTCAAAGAAATGTGTGCCAAGTTTGACGTAACACCGCGCACATTGCGATACTACGAATATATCGAACTGCTATCTCCTGATCGTGAAGGACGTTCACGCTTTTACGGGCCACGCGAATTGGCGCGCATGACCTTGATCCTGCGGGGGCGTAAGTTTGGTTTTCAGCTTGAGGAACTGCGCCAGTGGCTGTTGATTTATGATCAAGACGGCACTAAAGCGCAGATGAATGTGTTTTTGGACATGGCAGATCGCAAGCTTGCTGAACTGCGGGATCAGCAGGTTCAATTGTCACAAACAATCGAAGAATTAGAGCAGCTTCGCCAAACGACAGATAAGCTTGCTTCGAGCTAAGTTGACGTAACGTTTGACTTACGTCAACGTTAACTTTGTGAATTTTTGCGTTATATTCTGATTACCCCAATGGGGAGAATCGGAGTTAATTATGCAAAATGACCAGATGACGATCCGCGAAATGTGCGATCTTTTTGATGTCACACCGCGTACTTTGCGGTTTTACGAAGCCAAAGAATTGATCGCGCCCATCCGCGACGGACAGAAACGTTTGTACACCAAACGGGACCGCGCGCGGTTGAAATTGGTCCTGCGTGGTAAGAAATTCGGCTTCTCTCTTGAGGAAATCCGTCAGCTTTTGGAAATGTATTACATGCAGGACCAACAGCAGACGCAAATGACAAAAACATATGAATTGGCGCAAGTCCGTTTGCAGGAATTAAAGCGTCAGCGCGAAGAATTAGACCAAACAATCGAAGATTTAGAAGAGCAACTTCGCTGGGGTGCTGATTTGATCAAAGGCATGAACATCTCAGCAAAAGCAGCAGAATAGAGGTTATTAATGCCACACTACATCGCACCCATCAAGGACATGCAATACGTTTTAAATGATGTCCTTGATGTTAAAAATTCGTCCATTCCTGGGTATTCAGATTTAGACGCCGATTTCCTGTCCGCCATTTTGGAAGAAGCAGGCAAAATCACATCACAGGTTTTGGCCCCACTGAATGCCGTGGGCGATCAAGAGGGATGTCATTTCGAAAATGGCGTGATCCGCACCCCTGCAGGTTTCAAAGACGCCTTTGAACAAGTGAAAGAAGGTGGCTGGACAGGCATCGACTGTGATCCTGAATTCGGGGGTCAGGGCCTGCCCTATTTGGTTGGAACGGCCGTTGGCGAGATGTTTGCAAGCTCTAACATGGCCTTTGGCATGTATCAGGGCCTAACACATGGGGCCTATTCTGCCATCCACGCCCATGGCACAGAGGCACAAAAACAAACCTATTTGCCCAACATGGTCAGCTGTGATTGGACAGGCACCATGAACCTGACCGAGCCCCATTGTGGTACGGATTTGGGCCTAATGCGGACCAAAGCGGAACCACAAGGGGACGGGACATTCAAAATCACAGGACAGAAAATTTTTATCTCTGCTGGGGATCATGATCTGTCTGAAAATGTCATTCACTTGGTTCTTGCGAAAATCCCGGGTGGCCCCGATGGGGTTAAGGGCATTTCTCTGTTCATTGTGCCAAAGTTCATGGTGAATGAAGATGGATCGCTCGGGGCACGCAACGCGGTCGCCGTGGGTAAGATCGAAGAGAAAATGGGCATCCATGGCAACGCGACCTGTGTCATGAACTATGATGGTGCAACAGGATTTTTGTTAGGCGACGAACACAAGGGCATGCGCGCCATGTTCACCATGATGAACGAAGCGCGTCTGGGCGTTGGCCTGCAAGGGTATTCACAAGCTGAAGTCGCCTATCAAAACGCGGTCGCCTATGCCAAAGATCGCCTGCAAGGGCGCGATGTAACAGGTGCTAGAAACCCCAATGGTCCTGCCGATCCGCTGATCGTGCATCCCGATATTCGCCGTAATTTGATGGATCAGAAAAGTTTCGTCGAAGGGGCGCGTGCCTTTACCTTTTGGGGGGCATCCCTGATCGATCAGGCGCATCGTGAGGGGGACGCGGACGCAAACGGTTTGATCAGTCTGCTGACCCCTGTGATCAAAGGGTTCCTAACAGATAAGGGATATGAATACGCAAGTGCCGCACAACAGATTTACGGCGGTCACGGATATATCGAAGAATGGGGCATGTCCCAATTTGCCCGCGACGCACGGATCACCATGATCTATGAGGGCGCCAATGGTGTTCAGGCCTTGGATTTGGTGGGGCGCAAACTGGCCCAGGATGGCGGCAAGCATGTGATGACCTTCTTTGAAATGGTCAAAAACTTTGCCTCTGACAACAAAGGATGGGACGAAAATTTTGATCGTGATTTCCTTGGTCCTTTGAAAGCCGCATCCAAGGATCTGCAGGCCGCGGGCATGTATTTCATGCAAAACGGCATGAAGAATCCCAACAACGCCTTGGCGGGGTCCTATGACTTTATGCACATGTTCGGACACGTGTGTTTGGGGTTGATGTGGGCGCGTATGGGCAAAGTATCCATCGGAACGCTACAGAACGGTGCAGATGACGCCGCGTTCCATGAGACAAAGATTAAAACTGGTCTCTACTATATGGCAAAACAACTGCCCGCCACTGCCCTGCATTTGGCCCGCATTCAAAGCGGCGCAGACACAGTGATGGGACTGAGCGAAGATCAGTTTTAGGGAGAGATAGTATGGGAATGCACCACTCAGATTGGATGACGGACGAGCATGTGATGCTGGCCGACATGACGCGTAAATTCATCACCGATGAATGGGAACAGAATTTTGATCGCTGGCGCAAACAAGGTGAGATGGACATTGAAACATGGCAGCAGGCCGGTGAACTTGGCCTGCTGTGCCCTTCGGTCCCAGAGGAATATGGCGGCGCAGGGGGCGATTTCGGACATGAGGCTGTGATCCTGATGGAAGGCAGCCGTGCAAACCTTGCTAGTTGGGGGCATGGCATCCATTCGGGCATCGTGGCCCATTATGTGTTGGCCTATGGAACCGAGGATCAGAAAAAACGCTGGTTGCCCAAAATGGTCAGCGGTGAATTGGTTGGGGCCTTGGCGATGACAGAACCCTCTGGGGGATCGGATGTTCAATCCATCAAAACCCGCGCTGTGAAAGAGGGCAACTCTTACCGACTGTCTGGTCAGAAAACTTTTATCACAAACGGTCAGCACGCAAACCTAATCATCGTTGCCGCCAAGACGGATCCAAGTCAGGGCGCAAAAGGCACGTCATTGGTGGTTATCGAAACCGATGGCGCAGAGGGGTTCACACGCGGTCGCAACCTTGACAAAATCGGTCTAAAGGCAGGCGATACGTCAGAGTTGTTCTTTGACAATGTCGAGGTCGCACCCGAAAACATCCTTGGCGGCGAAGAGGGACGCGGATTTTACCAAATGATGCAACAGCTGCCCCAAGAACGGCTGATCATCGGATGTGGTGCTGTTGGCGCGATGGAAGGTGCGATTGAACGCACCCTTGCCTATTGCAATGAACGCGAGGCCTTTGGCAATTCGCTGATGCAATTCCAAAACACCCGTTTCCAATTGGCCGAAGCGCAAACAAAAACCGTTGTATCGCGTGCCTTCCTAGATGAATGCATCCGCGAACACCTAAAAGGCGAACTTAGCGTCGAAAAGGCCGCGATGGCGAAATACTGGCTATCGGACACACAAGGCGAGGTGTTGGATATTTGCCTACAAATGCACGGTGGATATGGCTTTATGCAGGAATATGCAGTTGCCGAAATGTGGACCGACGCACGTGTGCAGCGCATCTATGGCGGCACGAATGAGATCATGAAAGAACTGATCGCACGCGGTTTTGTTGAGAAAAAGAAGTAACGCGCACATCAGGGATGCGCAGATTGGACGAAAACAATGACGATTAAACTTTATTGCTTTGGTGAAAGTGGCCACTCCTACAAAGCGGCCCTTACATTGAATTTGATGGGCTTAGATTGGGAGGCAATCAAAGTTGATTTCTTTGCGGGCGAAACGCGGAGCGAAGCCTATCGCAGTCAAGTTAACGCATTAGGCGAAGCGCCCGTTCTGGTGGACGGCGATGTCAAATTGACCCAATCAGGTGTGATCCAACAGTATTTAGCCGAAAAAACGGGCAAATTCGGCGGCAAAACCAAAGAGGAAGAGCGCGAGGTGTTGCGTTGGATTTTGTGGGACAACCACAAACTTTCTTCGATGGCGGGCATGACGCGGTTCTTGATGAATTTCCTGCCCCCTGAAAAGCAACCTGCAGAAACGATTGCGTTCAATCAAGGCCGCCTAAAAACCGCCTATCAAATTTTGGACGCACATTTGGCAGGGCGCGACTGGATTGTCGGCGATGATGTCACAATCGCGGATATGACCTGTTGTGGATATCTATATTACCCAGAACCTTTTGGATTTGATCGCGCGGATTGGCCCAACATTGATGCGTGGTTGACCCGCCTGTCACAGCAACCTGGCTGGAAGGCCCCCTATGATTTGATGCCCGGCAACCCGTCTGAGCGCGCATAATTGGAGAAGATTGATGAAAGACGTATTTATTTATGACGCTGTGCGTACCCCTCGCGGCAAGGGCCGCAAGGATGGTGCCTTGCATGAAGTGTCCGCCCTGAACTTGGCTACAACAGTCTTGAACGAGATTAAGAACAGAAATGAACTGGATGGCCACGCTGTTGAGGACGTGATTTTGGGCAACGTGACCCAAGTTGGCGAACAAGGGGCGTGTTTGGCGCGTACCGCCGTTTTGGCCTCTGATCTGGATGAGGCAATCCCAGGCTTGGCCATCAACCGTTTTTGCGCAAGCGGGCTAGAGGCCGTGAACCTTGCCTCAAACCAAGTCGCAGGTGGTGCAGGATCAGGCTACATTGCGGGCGGTGTCGAAAGCATGAGCCGTGTGCCCATGATGTCAGATGGTGGCGCCGTGGGCGTTGACCCCAGCTTCACCTTTGACAATTATTTCGTTCCCCAAGGGATTGGTGCAGACATCATCGCCACGGAATACGGCTTCTCCCGAGATATGGCCGATGAAATGGCCGTGGAAAGCCAGCGTCGCGCCAAAGCCGCATGGGATGACAACCGTTTTGAAAAATCCGTTGTCCCCGTGCGCGATGTAAACGGTTTGACCATTTTGGATCATGATGAATACATGCGTCCCACAACGGATATGCAAAGCCTTGGCGCACTCAAACCGTCCTTCAAAGAACAGGGCGAGGTGATGCCAGGATTTGATGCCATTGCCTTGATGAAATATCCCCACCTTGAACGCATCAACCACATTCACCATGCGGGTAACAGCTCGGGCATCGTGGATGGGGCTGCGGCCGTTTTGCTGGGCGATAAAGAATTTGGCGAACGCTGGGGCCTAACTCCACGTGCGCGGATCAAAGCCACTGCAAAAATTGGGACCGACCCAACCATCATGCTGACGGGTCCAGTGCCCGTGACGCAAAAAATTCTGCGCGACGCAGGTATGGAGATTTCGGACATTGATTTGTTTGAAGTGAACGAGGCATTTGCATCCGTGGTGATGCGTTTTGAACAGGCGTTTAATGTCGATCATGACCGCGTGAACGTGAATGGCGGTTCGATTGCCATGGGCCATCCATTGGGGGCAACGGGCGCGATGATCCTTGGGATATTGTTGGATGAAATGGAGCGTTCGGACCGTGAAACGGGTCTTGCCACATTGTGCATCGGCTCGGGCATGGGTGCCGCAACAATCATTGAACGCGTGTAAGGATTTAGAATTATGACAGATTTCACAATGACAACAGATGCCGACGGCATCGCGGTTATTACATGGGATTGTGCGGACAAATCCATGAACGTGTTGAACTGGGATGCACTGCGCACCTTGGATGGGTTCATTGATAACGTCATCGCAGATGAGGCCGTCAAAGGGGCCATCATCACGTCGGGCAAAAGAGATTTCGCCGCTGGTATGGATTTGAACGTTTTGGCCGATCTGCGCAATGCATCAGGTGATAATCCTGCACAAGGCATGTTTGATGGGGTCATGCAAATGCACCACATCCTGCGCAAAATCGAACGTGCGGGGATGGACGCCAAAACCAACAAGGGCGGCAAACCAATCGTTTCTGTGCTGCCCGGTACCGCACTGGGTATTGGTTTGGAAATTCCTTTGGCAACACATCGCATTTTTGCGGCCAATAACCCCAAGGCAAAAATTGGCCTTCCTGAAATCATGGTTGGCATTTTTCCAGGCGCGGGTGGCACAACGCGGCTGGTGCGCAAATTGGGCGCCATGGCGGCCTCCCCCTATTTGCTTGAGGGGAAAACACTTGCACCTGCCAAGGCCAAGGGTGCAGGCATCATTGATGTGGTCAGCGATGATCCGATGTCCGAAGCGCGTGAATTCATTCTAAACGCCAAGGATGCCGATATCGTCAAACCTTGGGATCAAAAAGGTTATAAAATGCCAGGTGGCACACCCTATACCCCCTCTGGTTTCATGACCTTTGTAGGCGCATCTGCCATGGTGAATGGCAAAACCAAGGGCGCCTTTCCTGCGGCCAAAGCCATGCTAAGCGCGGTTTACGAAGGCGCGCTGGTTCCCTTTGACACCGCGCTCAAGATTGAGGCGCGTTGGTTCACGAATATCATGATGAACCCCTCTTCCTCTGCGATGATCCGCAGCATGTTCATCAACAAAGGCGCCTTGGAAAAAGGTGCGGTGCGCCCTGCTGGCATACCAGATCAAAGCGTGAAAAAAGTCGGTGTTTTGGGCGCAGGCATGATGGGTGCAGGGATCGCATTGGTCTCGGCCCAAGCAGGGATCGACGTTGTCCTGATTGACCAATCCCAAGAAAACGCAGATCGCGGCAAAGCCTATAGCGCAAGTTATATGGACAAGGGAATCAAACGCGGCAAAGCCACCGAAGAAAAGAAACAAGCCCTGTTGGATCACATCACCGCAACCACGGATTATGCGGCCCTTGCGGATGCGGACCTGATCATTGAGGCGGTTTTTGAAGACCCCAAGATCAAGGCAGACGTCACCGCCGCAGTCGAGGCCGTGATCCCAGAGGATTGCATCTTTGCCTCTAACACCTCAACCCTGCCCATTACCGATTTGGCCAAGGCATCAACGCGTGCGGATCAATTCATTGGCATCCACTTTTTCAGCCCTGTTGAAAAAATGTTCTTGGTGGAAATCATTCGTGGTCAGGAAACAGGGGATCGCGCAGTTGCCAAGGCATTGGATTACGTGCGCCAAATTCGCAAAACCCCCATCGTGGTCAATGATGCGCGTTTCTTCTATGCGAACCGCTGCATCATTCCATATATCAACGAAGGTATCCGCATGGTGGCCGAGGGCGTGTCGCCCGCATTAATCGACAATGCGGCGCGTATGCTGGGCTTCCCCGTGGGACCGTTGCAACTGGTTGATGAAACATCCATTGATCTGGGCGCAAAAATCGCCCGCGCGACCAAGGCGGCAATGGGCAATGCCTATCCCGACGGTGCTGTCGATGAGGTCATTTTCTGGATGGAAGGCCAAGGACGCTTGGGTCGCAAGGCAAAGGCGGGCTTCTTTGCTTATGATGAGGCGGGCAAACGTCAAGGGTACTGGGATGGCTTGGCCGATCAATACCCACGTGCGGTGGAACAACCCTCACTTGTGGACGTGCAGCATCGTCTGATGTTCGTCCAAGCGCTTGAGGCTGTGCGCGCACTTGAAGAAGGCGTGTTGATGGACATCCGTGAAGGCGATGTCGGCGCGATCCTTGGATGGGGCTTTGCCCCCGCAACAGGTGGCCCGCTAAGTTGGTTGGACATCCTTGGATCGGCCTATGCGGCGGAACGCTGTGATCAACTGGTCGCGGATTATGGGGATCGGTTTACCTGCCCCGACCTACTGCGCGACATGGCCGCGAAGGGGCAAAGCTTTTATGGTCGCTTCGGTACTGACGCAAAAGCCGCCTAAGAAAATCAAATAAACTCCCAGAAAACGTCGTCCTTCGGGGCGGCGTTTTAATATTCGACCGCACGGTCGGTTTAAATAACGGACCCTCTGCGCAATCAGGGCCGCGCCTGCCAAGGGGGCAGGCAAGCACTGCCCGGCGGTGCCGCCGGGTGGGACGCAAAAGTTGGGTGTTCGCGTAACGTACAAGCCTTTAAAAGGCATACTCAAATCGCGCGATATCATCTGCACATATCCGCGCCACATGATCGTGTAAATCATTTGTGTAATACGCGCGATAATTCTGATCACGCGCAGATGCGTTGACGTGCCCAACATCAATGTGAAACCCCAGATGATCCTGAAGTGGGGCCAAATCCGATGTCAGATGTTCCAAGCGCACATACAAATTGCAATGATCTGCGCCAGATGGGCCCTGAACATAACTGCGATATTGGGACGCCTGTAACGGACGCCAAACATCGGGGTGATGCAAAAACTCTGCGAAGTCATGCCCCGCCGCCGCCCGAACAACGGGATGATCAAAACTTTGTTCGCGCGCCCAGTGATAATAACTGACCATGCGGTCCCACGGATTGCGCCCGATGGTAAATACGAAATAATCCTGCATTGCAGGTGCATCCACAATCCCATCAATATTGCGCAGGGTGCTGTGTTTGCACAAACGCCCCGCAGGCGTAAGGTCCGCCAATCGTTTGCGCCGCTGCTTGGCCTTAGGCGTGTCCCCGATAATGATATCATCCGCCCTGGCCCGCGCCTCAAGCGCAAGCTTCATGGATATGCCGCCTGTCTTTGGCGCATGAACAAAAATATAGCGCCGCCCGTGTGATATGATCATGTCACAGTTTTAGGCACTTTCGCGCCCCGAGCGAAGAACAATAATCACGCCCCCCAAAATGATCAGCGCAAATCCCGCACCTTGCCAGAAATCAACGGTCTGACCAAACAACATCAGGGCAAAGACACTGCCAAAGAGAAAGACAGAGTATTCGAAAATCGCAACGATTGATGCCTCCCCCACTTGATAGGC
>Ga0213859_10000595_pt1 | contig 16558 bp, 15 predicted proteins | sample PICome_2_FD_160133 | JGI IMG/M metagenome (GOLD analysis project Ga0213859, IMG submission 160133) | Coastal seawater microbial communities near Pivers Island, North Carolina, United States - PICO304 | ecosystem: Environmental > Aquatic > Marine > Coastal | place: USA: North Carolina... | reverse complement strand
AACTATAAAAAAGATAGAACAATTTAAAAGTATGCATGGTAAAGAATTATATAATGATATTAGAAAAGAGCAAAGATTTAATAAAAGTTTAGAGTATCTATGCTATATTATATTATCTATTAGTCTATTACAAATAATAAAAATATTATATACTAAAGAATTTGATACTAATTTTGTAGATGATGCAATAGATGTTACTAAATATTTAACATTTATATTATTACTAAATTCCATTATATTATCATATTGGTATAGAAAAACTACAAGAACTGATTATAGTGAGATGGTAATTAAAAATAATGATAATGAATTTATTAAAGAATTAAATATATTAAATTCTAAATTACAAGATGTTAAAAAAATTAAAAATTTATCATCTTTAGATAGAAGAGTTATCTCTTTACTAAATGAAAATAAAATAAGTTTTGAATATAATACTAATAATGATAAAATATTTTCATTAGATATTGGTGATGATAAAGTAATAATTGATGAAAGAGATGTTAAAAATATAATTTATGAAAAATATTATATTCAATTATCAAAAATTTTAAATATCCATGAATGTTGTAGTTTCTTAACAAAAAAGAAAAAAGTACCAGTATTTCCTTGGACAGACTTTACAATTAATTTAATATTTTATATTATAATATTTCTTATATTATTTAATGTATTCTTAATAAATGATGATTTAAATCCATTTGCTATAATTAATAATCTAAAATCAAGATTATTAGTAAATAAAACTGATTTAAAAACATTAAAATCGGTTATTAAAAAATATGATATATCTTTAGATACTTCTAATAATAATCAAAGTGGTGGTAATCCAAAAAATACATTTTTCAAACAAGAAAATTTAATAAATTTACTTATAATATATTTATCGCTTTTATATACTTATAAAATTTATGAGTCTACATTTAGTTATAGAGAAAATATTTTTAAATAATTAGCTATATTCGCCTAAATTATATTTCTTAATTAAAATCTTGGGGTCTCTATTATAATCATTGCATATATTTTTTATTAAATTTATATTTTGTGTATATATAATATTTTTAATTAAATCAATTGTTTCATTATTTAATTTATTATAATTTTTATTATCCATAACTAATTTAAAATTTATAAATACTATAATAATATAATATTTTATAAATAATTCAAATTTTATAAAATGAATATAATTACATCTTATAACATTGATGATGTATTCAAAAATATTAAAATAAAAAAACCAGTGAATTTTAATAATAAGTCAATACTTAATTTATATAATAATAAAGATGAACCAATTATATTTCAGTCACCTGTATTATATCTTCCAAATAATTATATATATGATGATACAAGTATAAAAAAATTAGATTTATGTGAGTATAATAGTAATAAATTTTTAACATTTATGAATTTATTATTTCATAAAATAATAAACAGAATAAATAATTATGATAATACTTTATTTAATAATAAAACATATTATCCAAATATATTATCATCAATACATTCTAATAAATTTATAAGATTTAAAGAGATATATTTAAGTCAATTAAATATTTATGATATAAATAATAATCCTATTGATATACAAAAAATTAAAACGGAATCAAAAATAAAATGTATATTTATGCTAAGAAGTGTATGGATTAATAGTGAACATTATGGTTTTAAATTAAATTTATTGCAAATACAACATAAAGAATTTACAAATAATATTAATTTATTTAAAACATCAACTGATAATATTATAACGAATAATTTAATGCCACCACCTCCGCCACCTCCACCGCCACCTCCACCTCCACCACCGCCTATTATAGTAACACATAAGAATAAATCAGTAAAAGAAATAATTAATGAAAATAAATTAAAGAATAAAAATACGACACCGAAGCAAAATAATATGGATGATGTTTTAAAACAAATAAAGAGTGGTAGTCATAAACTAAATAAAGTAGAAATAAATAAAAATAATAAAGGAAAAAAAATAGATTTAATGAGTGAAATGGAAAAAGTATTAAGAAGAAGATTTAGTTTAATAGATGGTCAGTAATTAAAATTATTAGAATATTCAATAACTTCAGTTTTAATATTATTAATTATATTTAGAATACTTTTATCTGTTTCAATAAAACTAATAAAATCTTTAAGTTTAGTTGAATTTATTTGTTGTTGTATGTATATACCAAGTTTAATAATTTTATCTAATAATAAAGCAACTTTAGTCATATCATTTTCATTAAATCCTCGAGTAGTTAATGTAGGAGTACCTAAACGAATTCCTCCAGGAGATAATGCGGATTTATCACCAGGTACAGAATTTTTATTAATTGATATATTAACTTTTTCGCATAATTTTTCTATTTTATTGCCAGTAATATTCTTATTATTTAAATTAATTAAAATAATATGATTATCGGTTCCACCAGAACAAACATGATAATCTAATTTAATTAATTCATTGGATAATGCGGTTGCATTTTTTTTTACATTTTGAATATATTTCTTAAAATCTGGATTACATACTTGTTTTAATTGTGTAGCAATAGCCGCTACTTGATTATCATGTGGACCTCCTTGTAAACTTGGAAATACAGAATCATTAATTTTTTTTTCATACTCCTTTTTACAAAAAATCATACCAGCTCTAGGTCCCCTTAATGTTTTATGTGTAGTACTAGTTACAATATCACAATAATCAAATGGATTTTTTAATTCCTGAGTTGCTACAAAACCACTAAAATGAGACATATCACATAATAAAATAGATTTATTTATATCTGCAATTTGTCTAAATCTTTTATAGTCTAAATCTCTTGAATATGCTGAATAACCACAAATAATCATTTTTGGTTTAAATTTACTTGCTAGTAATTCTAATTCATCATAATTTATTATACCTTTATTATCTACACTATATGGTAAAGATTCAAAATAAATAGAAGATGCAGAAACTTTCTTCGAAGTTGTATAAAATCCATGTGTTAAATGACCACCTGATGGTAAATCTAACCCCATAATTCTGTCATGTGGATTTAATAAAGCATTATATACAGCAAAATTAGCAGAACTTCCAGAATATGGTTGAACATTTACAGACCATTCATCTTTATTAAGTTTGAATGCTTTAAGTGCTCTATCTATACATAAATTTTCTATTTTATCAACAATTTCATTACCGCCATAATATCTTTTACCAGGATATCCTTCAGAATATTTATTTGTTAAAACAGAACCTAAACATTCCATTACTGATGTAGATGTAATATTTTCAGATGCGATTAATTCTAAACCTTCTCTTTGTCTATTTTCTTCTAATTTAATTAGCTCATAAAGCTCTAAATCAGCTGTTTTTAATTCTGCTTTAAGAATATCCATTTTATATATAATAAAAAGAACTTAATTTTAAGCCTAATTAATTTTAAAAATAATTATAATATTTTAATTAAATAAATTATGAATATTGATGATTTAAAATTTATACCTAATAAAGATAAAATTTTTAGTATTCAAGTGTATATACCATTAGGAAGTATTCACGAAGTAACTGGTAAAACAGGGTTATCACATTTTTTAGAACATATTAAATTTAAAAGATCTCATAAATTTAATAATCAAAATTTATTTCTTGATGAATTTAGCACTAATTCTATAATATCAAACGCATATACAACAAAAGATCATACTTCATACTACATTAGAACATTAGATAAAAATTGGAAAGAAGTTACAAAATTAATGTATGAATTAGTATTTAATACAAAATTTAATAAAAAAGATATAGAATTAGAAAAAAATGTAATATTAGAAGAAAAATTAACAAGATAAGGAGATATTGAATATATAAATAATTTTGATATACATTCTGAAACATCTATATTAGATGAAAGTAATCCATATTTTAAAAGAGTAATAGGAGATATGAAAGATATAAAAAATATAACAAAAACAGATTTAGTAAAATATAATAAAAGATATATAAATAATTATTTAATTGTTATAAGTTGTCCAAATAAAATAAAAAAAGAAGTAAAAGAATTATGTTTAAAAACATTTCCAAAATCATTAAATAAAAAAGAAAATGAATTAGAAAATACAAAATCTTTTAAATATAGTTTAACTTTAAGAAACTTAAATTTACCTCAAAATAATATTTTTATTACATTTAAATCATTCAGTGAAGAAGATAATAATAAATATTATATAGATTTTATAGAAAGCTTTTTAGCAAATAAAAGAAGTTCAATTTTATTTCAAAAATTAAGAAAAGAAAAAGGATTAGTGTATGGAGTTAGTACTTTTAATGAAAGTTATAAAGATTATGGATGTTTTAGAATTTTAATATCATCAAATTCTAAGAATAATGTAACAGATATTATTAATATAGTATTTAATGAAATTATTAAATTAAAAACAAAAGGACTTACAGATAAGCAATTAAATGAACATAAAAAACAATTTATTAATAGAATTGATTATTTTTTTAAAGATAACGATGTACTAATAAATAAATTTGGATCATACTTTTATTATGATAGAAATTTAACAATAAATAAGTATAAAAATATTATAAATAAAATAACAAAAGAGAAAATATTAGAAATTCTAAAGCTTCTATTTGATTTTAATAAAATGGGTTTTGTACTTTATGGTAATATAAAAAATATTGAAAAAACAAAGAAAAATATTTTAAATATAATAAATAAAAATAAAGAATTATAGTAATAAAAAAAATCTACATAATATTTAAGTTTATGTAATATTAATAATGATACATCAATTATTTCAAGATTTACCAGATGATAATTTTAAAATTAAATTATTAAATTGTTATGGTATTAAAGATCTAAATGATAAAAAAGAATTTACAAAAAATGATTTAGAAGATTTAGAAATAATACAAAAAATAGAAGATTTAATTCCTGAATTAGTATTATATTATTTACCATGTAAATATAATATGTTTTTAAAAAATATAACAGTAAATAAATCAATTACTATATTGAGACAAATATTAAGATTATCAAATTATCAATTAAAAAAACGAGAACATGTACATAATAAAAAAAAAACCATATATTATCATATAGAAGAAATAAATTATAAAAATATTAAAATAGAGAATTCAAAAGATAAATGTGTATTAGATTTTAATTAAATTTTAGAATTTAATAAGTTAATATCAATATCTGGTAATTTAGGATTACATAACCATAACCATTTTTTTAAATAGGTATCTATATGAAAGTTATTAGGATAATAATGTAATACACCTGAATCTATATTAGTCATTAATTCTTTATGTTTTATATCATCAATTAAATTAATTGATGATGAAGGTAAAATCATTAATAATTGTAAAGGTATTGTAATATCAATTTTTGGATATAAATCATTATATTCTATATCAATTTTAAAATGTTTTGTTTCACTAGATAGTGTATTTTCTTGATAATTATTATCTAATGGTGATAATGGTATTTTTTCTAAATCTTCTATTTTACCACTAATAGAAGGTGATAATGATAATGATAATAAATAGTTTGATATATCTAAAATTGTTGGTGAATAATTATATCTATAATACCAAGTTGGATGATATTTTCTATGAAAATAATAATCTAATGTAAATTCTAATGATTCTAAATAATTTAATGAAATATTTTTAATATCTTTACCATCACTTGTATTAAATAAATAATAGTAATATCTTGAATGCCAACCCTCAGTTCCTAATTTAATTAAATTAGGGAACTTATTATTTATTGGATATGTTTCTAATGCATTTTTAAAATATTCTATTTTACTATTACTTTTTTTTATAATTGGACGTTGATTATAATAAGTTTCTGAACACTCAAATAGCTCTTTATTTTCAATTTTTGATAAATAACTAAATAAACTAGATAAAAAGTTATAATTTATTTGATATTTAAAGTCATTTTTAGTTTTTGTAATAAATATAATATTTTCATTTATATCATTAGAAATTCTTTTATAGAATGTTAATAATGTTTCTAATCCATCTGTTTTAAAATTTAAAAAAGATAAGTGTGGTATAAAATCATTTCCTAGAAGGAAACATAAGAATACATAATATTTAATTAAATAATTATTATCAATTGGAAAGTACTCTTTATAAAATAAATTAATATTATCTTTAAGATTTTCAATATTTAAAAATAGAAATTGCTCATCTTTATTTACTAAATCTAAAAATGTTGGTTCTCTTAGTAAGTAAATATTTGTATCACTTATAAGAGATAACATTATTAAATCAGCATCTAAACCATATACTACATTATTTTTATTTAAATTATTGTTAATCTTATTATCATATATGTATTTAAAAATTTTATATTCTCCTTCTCCTTTTTCTCTAGAATCAGATAAAATACATTTAATAAATCTATATTTAGCATGAAAATTTAATTTATTTTTAATAGCTTTTGATAAATTATCCATAAATTTAGTTCCTGGTGAAATTGCGGATGAATTCCATTCATTTTTCATTTTATAAATTTCATTATTAATTTCATTGCAATTATTATTTTTATTTAAAATTTCTAAAAGTCTATCTTTTCTCCATGATGTCATAAACCTTCTATTTCTTTGTTGTACCATTTTAGATCTTGGGGGAATACCATCAATTGATATATAAAATAATTCAGTTGGATTCACAAAATCAAAAATATTATCAATATATAATAAAACTTTATCAATTAATTCTTTTTCAAAATCTTCATGAGAATCAAAAATTTTAGTTGATTTTAATTCATTTGAACATAAATGAATACAACAATTAAAATCTAAAAATAAGTTATTAAATTTAATATTATTATTATTAATAGTAGAATTAGAATTAATAGTATTTGGAAACTCATTAACAATTTTTCTAAAATAAAATGGAATACCCATAATTATATAGTTGAATTGAATATATATAAATTTTTATTCAATTTTTATATAATTTTAAATATAAATAAAATATAAAAGATATGAAGTTATTTACACCAACATACATCGCACTATTTGGATATCTGTTAGTTATTATTATTTTCTTAATACCTCCTAAAAAATATGACCCAGCAACTGGTGAAGATGTTAGATCTAATAATTTTACATTTTCACAAATATTAGGTTTTATTATATTTTTAGCAATAGCAGTATTTTCTTTATATAGTATAAATTGTTTAAATTTAAATCATCATGTTATGAAAAAAAAATTAGTAGCAGAATCTGGAAATATATTTTCAAGTAATACAGCATGTATTAGTAGAAGTACATTAAATGAACAATTAAAAAAAGCCATTAATCCTGATAGTAATTGTATCTACATGGCATGGATTAGTTCAGTTATTGTTTTATCACTATCAATAATTGTATTTAGTATTGGTTATACAAGTAAATTTGTAACACAGTCTAGAACAAAAACTTCCATATTTCAACAATTGTCAAAATAATATTAATATTTATAAAAAATAAAAAATATTTTAATTAAATTAAAATGACTTTACTAAAAAACTTAAATAAATATTTTTCTAATCAAGCAAAACTTGCAATCGTAGGTTATGTACTTTTATCTCTTGCATTTTTTCTTCCTATTAAAGGACCCGAAAATAAAGAAGTAAAATATAATTTATCTGAAAGAGTTTTATCTTTTGCAGCGATGTTAATACCTATTATAATTAGTGTATATACAATTAATTGCATGGTAGTTGGCGTATCTGAAGGTGGTATACCATGTAATGTTTTAGCTTGGTTAAATAGTATTTCTGTATTTGTATGGTCTTTTATTATTTTACTTGGAACTTTAATGTTACTTAATACAACTAATAAAGTAGTAGCACCAGCGAGTGAAAGCACAGAAGAATTTAGTAATTGTATGAAAAGAGAAGAATTCAGTAATTGTATGAAAAGAGAAGAATTCAGTAATTGTATGAAAAGAGAAGAATAAATAAAATAATATTTATAAAAAATTGAATATCTTTTTTAAAATTTAATTAAGAAATAACTTAATTAAAATTATAAATAATGGATAATACTCTATTACAAGATGTAAGTAATATTAGTTTAACTAACAAAATTTATATTAGTAAGAATAATCCGGTTCTTCTAATTGATATGTCGTATTATATATTCTATAGATTTTTTGCACTATGTTCATGGTGGAAAAGAGCATATAAAGATGAACCATTAGATATTGAAAATATATTAAATAATGAAATATTTATGTCAAAATATCATAAACTTTTTTTAGAAAATTTAAAAAAAATTACAAAAAAACATAAAATTCCTAATGCTACAATTATATTTGCGAAGGATTGTAGAAGATATAATATTTGGAGAAATCAATATTATAATGATTATAAAAAAACAAGAGATGATAAAAATAAAAGATTTAATAAAAATATATTTATTTATACATATGACAATATTATTAAGGATTTAAATAGTAATAATATTAATGTAATAACATGTGATACTGCAGAAGCAGATGATATTATAGCTATTCTTAAAATTAAAATTAGAGAAAATAATAATAATTTACCAATTTATATTATTACAAATGATCATGATTATTTACAATTATTTGATATTAATACTTATATATATAATTTAAAAGGTTTAGATTTAAGAACAAAAAGTACAGGAAATCCATATATTGATTTACAAATTAAAATATTTAGAGGTGATGCTAGTGATAATATTACACCAGTTGTAAATAAAAGATTTAATCAAAATAAATTACTTGAATTAATACATAATAAAGAAATGTTAAAAGAATTTTTTAATAATAATGATGAATTAAAAAAAATATATGATAGAAATGAATTACTAATTGATTTTAATAAAATACCAAATGAAATAAAATATGAGATAAGGAATTGCATAGAATTTATATAAATAAAAATAAAAATTGAATAAATTTTTTATTATTTAAAGAAAAAATATGTTGAATTAATAATGAGTAATATATCATTAAACAATGATTATTCTGATAAATTAGATTCTGATGAGATATGGAATATTTATAACAATTTACTAGATGATGATATAGTAACAAATAATAATAAAAACGAAAATCAAAAAGATGATAATAAATGTATCAAAGACAGTTGTGAATCAAAAGAATTTGTATTAGAAGATGGATATTATATGTGTAAAAAATGTAATACAGTTCAAGAAAAATTTATAGATAATCAAGCTGAATGGAGATATTATGGACATGAAGATACAAAAACGAGTGATCCAACAAGATGTGGTATGCCAACAAGTGATTTACTTCCAGAATTATCATTAGGTTCAGTAATAGGAAATGATTATAATAGTAAACATTCATGGGAAATGTATAATTTAAGAAAATATCAATCATGGAACTCTACATCTTATAAAGAAAGATCATTATTTAACATAATAGATAATATCTCTTTACAAGCATCTAATTCTGGCATATCTCCATCAATTATAAATCAAGCAAAAGTATTATATAAGGACATATCTGAATTAAAAATTTCTAGGGGTGCAAATAGAAATGGATTAATAGCAAGCAGTATATATATGAGTTGTAAAATTAATAAAGTTCCAAGAAGTGCAAAAGAAATAGCAAAAATATTTAACATTAGTATTTCTACAATGACAAAAGGTTGTAAAAAATTTCATGATATTATGAAAACAAATATGGTTTGTACTAAACCAGAAGATTTTATAATGAGATTTTGCTCTAAATTAAATATAGAAGATAAATATATTGATTTATGTATGCATATAATTGATAAAGCAGATGAATATTCAATTGTTAGTGAAAGTGCACCTCCATCAATCGCAACTGGTACTATATTTTTAGTATCTAATTTATGTAAATTAGGTATTACAAAAAAAATTATATCAAATGAATGTGATATAAGTGAAGTTACAATTAACAAATGTTATAAAAAACTAAATACTTATAAAGAGTATTTAATTGATGATGAAATAAAAAAATCATATAATATTAGTTAATATTATATTTAACTTTATTATTAATTAGCGATTTATTAGAAATAGTATTATTTTTATTAATTTCATTTTTATTTTTAAAGTAACTAAAAATGAAATTCATATTCTTAAAAGAATATTCAATAATATAATAAAATATAATACCAAATGTATAACCAACTATAACTTGTTGAAATGTATGACAACCTAATTGTACTCTAGTATAAGAAACATAAAGAGAGTATAATATGAAAGGATAAAAAATATATGGATTATTTTTAAAATTTTCATAAATAAATGTTCCAAAAAAACCAGAAGCTTGTGAATGTCCAGATGGAAATCCATAAGATACTGCTAGTTTTGGTATTATAGTTTTATCAAAGAAATCTTCTCTAAAATTTCCACAATTCATTGCACCCGGAGGACGTGTTCCAGTACCAATTATTGGATAAACTTTATCACCCATTATAGGTTTAAATACTAAATATTTAAAGAATTGATTAATTTGAATATTTAAAATATATTTAATAAAAAATAATAGAGATAAATTGTGAGAATAAGAAAGAACTATAATAAAAAACATCATAATTAATACACTTGCTCTATTTAAATCATCAAGAACAATATTATTCATAATTTAATAATTTAAGATATAAATAAAAATTGAAATATTTTTTAAATTATTTTAAATTAATTAAAATAATAATGACAATGAATGAATGTGGTAAATTAAATTTAGTAATTGGTCCAATGTATTCAGGTAAAAGTACAGAATTACTTAGAATATATAATAAATATAAAGCAAAATATAAAATTTTAGTAATTAATCATAATTGTGATACTAGATATGGTAAAGATAGTGTAAATACTCATAATAAAAATTCATTATCATGTATATCAATAGATAATTTAAGTAATAATAATTTAAAAGAATTAATTAAAAGTTATGATATAATTTTAATTGATGAAGGACAATTCTTTAAAGATTTATATGATTTTTGTAAAAATATTACAGACACTACAAAAAAAATAATATATGTATTTGGATTATCAGGTGATTCTAATAGAAACAAATTTGGACAAATATTAGATATTATTCCAATATGTGATAATATAATTCATTTAAAATCAATATGTAATATATGTAGTGAAGTATGTAACGCACCATTTACTTTAAGAACTAGTGATAAAACAGAACAAGTTACAGTAGGTAGTAGTAACGACTATATGGCGGTTTGTAGAAAATGTTGGTTAATTAATAATTAATAATTAATATTTAAATATTATTTTTTTATTATATTTATAAATGGAAAATATTATAAAACAATTAAAAAAATATAATTGTATAAAAGAAGGAAACTTTAGATTAAAAAATGGAGAATATTCAAAGTATTATTTTGATATGAAAAATTTAGTATCACATCCTAAATTATTAACTATAATAGGGGATGAAATATATAATAAACATATAAAAAATATAGAAATAAAAAATATTATTATATGTGGTGTTCCTTTAGGAGGATTACCAATTGCTACATATATTTCAACAAAATATAATATTCCAATGATAATGTTAAGAGATAAAGTTAAAAATTACGGAACACAAAAACAAATAGAAGGAGAATATAATATAGATAATAATTGTATTTTAATAGAAGATGTAATAACTACTGGATATTCTGTAAAAGAATCATTAGAATTATTAAAAAATAAAATTAATGTTATATCAATATGTTGTATAATAAATAGATCGGATATTATTGATATTAATAATATCAATGTAAATCAATTATTAAATAAAGAAACTTTATTATAATTTTATTTTTATTTAATTATTTTGCGTTAATAATTTATTTAAAGTTTCTTTAATTTTTGTTAATATAAATGAATAGTTTTGATACATTTTCAGATTCAATGAATTCATCTAATTTAAAACCTAATTTAAATGTAATTAGTGAAGTGCCAAGTGATGGATTGGAATTAATAATGAATAATAAAAGGAGAGTACCAAGTGATATGGGTTCATTATCGAGTAATAATGATTTTACACAAGCAAATAATGTACCTGTAATATCAGATAGTGATAGTGATTCAAGTGAATCATCTAGTGATAATGATTTTAATTTAAATACTAATATGAATAATATTAATTTAAATGATAATACTGAAACTTCTAATAATAATGAGCAATTTAGTGATAATATAAATACTACTAATACTAATACTAATATAAATAATTTTAATACACCTACATATCAACAATCATATAATAGACCAAGTGAGGAAGAAATAAATAATAAAAAAAGAAATTTATTATATCAATTTGATAGATTAGAAAAAAAAGGAGTAAAGTTACCTAAAAAATACAATATTAATTCAGATTTAGATGAAATGCAAAGTGATTATGATAGAATAGTTCATGATAGAAGTGCTGATGCTAGTATTAAATTTCAAAGAAAGGTACTTATAGCAACTGTAACAGGTATTGAATTTATGAATACTAAATTTGATCCAATTAATGCTAGATTAGATGGATGGAGTGAAAACGTTCATGAGAATGTAGAGGATTATGATGATATATTTGAAGAATTACATCAAAAATATAAAGGTGATAGTAAAATGGCACCTGAATTACGATTATTAATGGGATTAGCAGGTAGTGCATTTATGTTTCATTTAACAAATACTATGTTTAAGTCATCATTACCAGGATTAGATGAAGTAATGAAACAAAATCCAGATTTAATGAAACAATTTGCAGCGGCAACCGCAAATAGTATGCAACAAAGTGGAAATGATCAAACAGGAATGTCTGGAATGTTCGCAAATATGTTTAGTCAGCAACAACAAATGCCTCCTCCACAAAGAAAACAAAACAAAATGAAAGCACCAGATAATATTGATGATATATTAAATGAATTAGGAGATGATGATGATCGCTTAGAAACATTTAGTACTATAACTGGTAGTGATGTATCAGAGATACCAGATAATGCGAGTATAGATGGATTATTACTAAATGAAGATAATAAAAGAGTATTAAATCTATAATAATATATTTAATTAAATTAAAATGAATAGAAAAATGAAAGATATTATATTTGAATTTAAATATTTAATAGTAATATTATTACTTGGTTTACTAATAACACCTATATTATATTTAATTACTAAATTTAATAAAAAAATAACAGTTAAAGATAAGTATATAAGATATAGAAAAAAATCATCAAATTATCATATAGTTGATTCAGAGGATAATATATATTTAGTAGATAATTTATGGTTTATAGCTGATTTTAATAGAGCTGAAGATTATAACAAATTAGAAAAAGGAAAAAGTTATAATGTAAGTGGTTATAGTTTACGTGTGCCAGTATTAGATATGTATCCTAAAATTTACAGTATAAATTAATAATATTATTTTTTATTATTATTTAAAATATTAAATAATTTAAGCACCACAACTTAAACATTCTTCTGGCTCTGTTGAGTTAGAGTTTGATTTTGAAATATTACTTTTTGATTTTGTTGGATCAATTGTAAATTGCTGTGTTGTAGCTTTAGGTTTAGTTCTTAAATAATACATCCCTGTCTTAAGACCTTTCTTCCAACCATAAAAGTGCATTTTTGTTAAAACATTAGGATCAGGATCCGCTACAAATAAATTCATAGATTGTGTTTGATCAATAAATGCTCCTCTATCCGCAGCCATATCAATAATATTTTTCTGCTTAATCTCCCATACTGTTTTGTATATATTTTTAATATTTTCTGGGATTTCTTCAATATCTTTTATACTACCTTCTGCGATCATAATTTTTTCTCTAATATCTTTTGTCCATAAATTTAATTTTATTAAATCATCTACTAAATATTTATTAACTAAAATAAATTCTCCTGCTAACGTTTTTCTTTTATAAAGATTTGATGTAAGAGGTTCAAAACATTCATTATTACCCATAATTTGTGATGTAGAAGCAGTTGGCATTGGTGCTAGTAATAAACTATTTCTTAATCCATCATTCTTGATGTTATCTTTTAATTTATTCCAATCATAATTTAAATCTTTGTCTGGTTTAACATTCCACATATCATATTGTAATATACCTTGACTCGCAGGACTTCCTTCAAATGTTGAGTAAGCGCCTTTAAACTTCTTTGGTAATTTATGTTCCCATTCATTTAAATTTAAATAATACTCAATATCTTCTATTTGTTCCATATTATTACTAATACCACTTGTTGAAAGCATACATTTTTCTTCATATAATCTCTTTCTTTTACTACTTAATTCATTAGAACTTTCTAATGCTCCATGATAAATTGTTTCAAAAATCTTTTTATTTAATAATTTAGCTTCATCACTATCAAATGGCATTCTCATTTTAATAAATGTATCTGCTAATCCTTGTACTCCAATCCCAATTGGACGATGTTTTAAATTTGAACGTCTTGCTTTTTCAACTGGATAATAATTAACATCAATTACTTTATTAAGATTTTTACAAACAATTTTGGAAACTTTATGTAATTCTTCAAAGTTAAAATCATAACTTGTTTTTTCTTCATCATACTTAACAAACATCGGTAAACAAATAGATACTAAATTACATACAGCAATCTCATCTGGAGATGTATATTCTACAATTTCACAACAAAGATTACTTGATTTAATAGTACCAATATTCTTTTGATTACTTTTAATGTTAATAGAGTCTTTGTATAACATATAAGGTGTTCCTGTTTCAATTTGTGCTTCTAAAATCTTCATCCAAATTTTTTGAGCATCAACTTGTTTTACATATCTGCCTTCTTCTTCATATTTTAAATATAATTCTTCAAATTCTTTACCATATGTAGTAGTAAGACCTTTACATTTATCAGGACACATTAATGACCATTTACCATTTTCTTTTACTCTTTTCATAAATAAATCAGAAATCCATAAAGCATAAAATAAATCTCTAGCTCTTTCTTCTTCAGCTCCATGATTTTTACGAAGATCGAGCCATTCCATTATATCAGCATGCCATGGTTCAAGATAAATAGCAATAGAACCTAATCTTTTGCCACTATTATGAACAATTCCAAGATTTGCAACTGTATAATTATGATTATTTGAAACATTGATGTCATATAAATCACCTTTGTAATATTCTGTTTCAATTGATTTAATTCTTGACCATATTATTCCATTATAAATGAATGATTTATGATAATTATCACATTGGAAATCTTCGAATATTTCAGTAAATAATACATTCTTTGGAATTCTTAATGTATAAGATAATTTTTTTGTTATTATTTTTGTTTCACTGTTATCATCTCTTCTAATAATATGACTTTTGCCAATATCATTTCTAATATTACCACTACAATCTATACCAAATTTAAGTAATAAATATTTTAAATCATATATTAATCTTGAAGATGATGAAGAATAATATATTTCTTTTCCAATATGTCCATCTGTTTCTAGTAAACCTTTTATTAAGTAGAGAGTATTATTTCTATTTAAATTTAAATATTCATTATTAATGTATTTTTCTTTATTAGCATCATATATCTTATTATAATCTATATCAAAATTATTATAACTAAATCTAATATTATATGAATTTCCTACTGCTTTATTAGAAGTATTATCATTTGACCAATAATGAATATCATTATTATTAAGATAGTTTTCAACAAATTTTACTGTATCCTTTTTTGTAATATTATTTAATGTAATTCCAATTTCTTTTTTGTTAGAAGTTATATGACCATCTCCTAATATTATACCAATCATTCTATAATAATCAATATTGTCAATATCATTATTATTAAATTTTGGTATAGGATAACCAATTATATCATCTACAGTTAATTTTGATGCATCATAATATTCTGGTTTAATAATATTTTTATCTAATCTATTTTTAATTACATCATATTTTAATCCTTTCTTTTGATTTTTAATACAGTATATTTGGTGTTCTTTACTAACTCTTACACAATCAAATGATTTTTGTGTTCTTATTTTTAAAATATCTTTATCAACATTATTAATAAATAATTTATTTACTTTTTGAAAAGACTTATCATTAGTAATTACATAATCTTCAGGAGTAATATCTTTAATAAATTTACTACCATTTTTAGTAAAAACAACTGTATCAGGTGTAAAACACTGATTAACATATCGTGCTGTAGAATTGTATACTCTTAACATAGGTATAATACCATCAGAAGAACCATTTGTTCCTCTAATTCTACTATTTCTTGATCTAATGTCATGAATATTTAATCCAATGCCTCCAGCATATTTTGAAATATGAGCACAATCACTTAGATTTTCATAAATACCTGCGATTGAATCTTCAACATCAAGTAAAAAGCATGATGACATTTGTTGTCTAGGTGTTCCAGAATTAAATAATGTTGGAGATGCATGTGTGAAATATTTTTGAGACATATAATCATATGTTTCTAAAGCGTCTTTTAAATCTTCACCATGAATACCAAGTGCTACACGCATCCACATATGTTGTGGTCTTTCAATAATTTTACCATCTTTTTTAAATAAATATGC
>Ga0213859_10000593_pt1 | contig 16576 bp, 15 predicted proteins | sample PICome_2_FD_160133 | JGI IMG/M metagenome (GOLD analysis project Ga0213859, IMG submission 160133) | Coastal seawater microbial communities near Pivers Island, North Carolina, United States - PICO304 | ecosystem: Environmental > Aquatic > Marine > Coastal | place: USA: North Carolina... | reverse complement strand
CAATGATGCGTATTTGCAAAACCGAACACGTTCCAAGTGATAGAAATTTTAGAAATGCATGGAGTGTTAAGTAATGGCAGAAGAAGAATTAATAGAAGAAAATGCTCCAGACGTGGACATTGAAATACCACAGACGATTGAAGCCCCTAATATGGTTTTAATCGGAGCAACTGAATATTCAGTAGAAGACTATACAATACCCGCCGAAAGAACATTTAGAGAGGCGTGGTCATCACCGCCAGAAGGTGGTTCAGTTATTGAAATTGATATAACAAAGGCAAGAGATGTTTGGCGTGATAAGATACGCCTTGCAAGAGAGCCAGAGCTACCAAAGTTAGATGCTGAATTTATGAAGGCATTAGAAACTGGAAATACATCTGAACAAACATCTATTGCAGCACAGAAACAAGCGTGGCGTGACGCCCCTGCTCACCCAGACATTGATGCAGCGACTACGTTAGATGAGTTAAAAGCTGTTCAGCCAATTCCAAATGTTACCATAGGATAATTAGTTTTTAATTAGTCAAAAAGGAGAAAGAAATGACTGATAATAAAACTGTGACTATCAATGAAGTTGAATATAATTTAGATGACTTTACTGATAAACAGATGATGCTTTTTAATCATGTTAGCGATTTAGAAAGAAAAATAAAAAATGCAAGATTTAATATGGATCAGCTTTTAGTAGGAAGAGATACCTTCGCTGAACTATTAGTAAAAAGTCTTGATGAAAAACCTGAGGAAGACAGCAAAAAAGAAGCTGCCTAAACTTTATGTCAACTCTTGAGCAAATACGAATAGCTGCTGAGAATGATCTTGTAACTTTTATTAAGTTAGTAGCACCAGAACAAGTACTAGGGCAATGCCATGAGGATGTTTGTAATTGGTGGACTAGACCAGATGCTAAGACACATCAGCTTTTGTTGTTTCCTAGAGACCACGGTAAATCAAGATTAATTGCTTTTCGTGTAGCTTGGGAGTTGACAAAGAACCCAACTTTGCGTATACTATACATATCAGCTACAGCTAACCTTGCTGAGAAACAACTTGGGTTTATCAAAGGTATACTGACATCGGATATATACAGAAGGTATTGGCCTGAACATGTAAATGCTGATGAAGGTAAAAGAACACGATGGACTAACTCAGAGATTATGTTAGACCATCCATTAAGGAGGAAAGAAAATGTTAGAGACCCTTCGGTCTTTACTGGTGGACTCACTACTTCGCTTACGGGATTACATTGTGACATCGCTGTCCTTGATGACTGCGTGGTGTATGAAAATGCTTACACAGGCGAGGGACGCAATAAAGTCAAAAGTCAATACTCTCTTCTCTCGTCTATTGAAGGTGCTGAAGCGAAAGAGTGGGTAGTAGGAACTAGGTATCATCCTGCTGACTTATACAATGATCTGCTGCAGATGACAGAAGATCAGTACGACAACAGAGGCGACAAGATAGGTGAGGATAATATCTACGAGATATTTGAAAGACCTGTAGAAGAAAGAGGTGATGGAACTGGCGAGTTCCTTTGGCCTAGAACCCAACGCAAAGACGGTAAGTGGTTTGGGTTTGACATGAAGATACTAGCCAAGAAACGTGGTCAGTATCTAGACAAAGGGCAGTTCAGAGCGCAGTACTACAACGATCCTACTGACCCTGACAACGTACCTGTTAGTCCTGATAAGTTTCAGTACTACGAAAGAAAACACATAAGAGAAGACAACGGTTACTTATTTTACAGAGACTCTAGGTTAAACGTATTTGCTGCTGTTGACTTTGCTTTTAGTTTAAACAAACGTGCTGACTATACAGCCATAGTTGTGATAGGTATTGATGCGGAAAACAACATCTACGTCTTGGACATCAATAGATTCAGGACTGACAGAATATCTGACTACTTTGAAAACATCTTACACATGTCAAACAAGTGGTCATTCAGAAAGCTCAGAGCAGAAACAACAGTCGCACAAATGGCAATCGTCAAGCAACTCAAAGAACTCATCAAGCAACACGGCCTAGCTATCAGCATAGATGAGTACAGACCTAATAAGAACCAAGGTAACAAGCAAGAAAGAATAGCTTCAATCCTTGAGCCACGTTATGATAACATGGGTGTGTGGCACTACAGAGGTGGTAATACTCAAATACTAGAAGAAGAACTATCCTCTAGAAACCCTGCACATGATGACGTAATAGACGCACTAGCATCAGTAGTTGATATGGCTGTCAAACCTGCTAGAGCAATACGTAGGAGTAAAGACAACGTGGTACAATTTAATAGTAGATTTGGTGGAGTATCCTTCTAATGGCAGGAACAACTATTGACCTTCAGAACCTGATTGATCCTCACGGTGTTGCAGTAGATATTGCAGACCGTTGGACAACATGGAATAATGCAAGAAGAGAAAAGATAGAAGAGTGGAAAGAGTTACGTAATTACATTTACGCTACTGATACTCGTACTACTTCTAATAGTAAACTACCTTGGACAAACAGTACAACTACACCAAAGCTTACACAGATAGCTGACAACCTACACGCTAACTACTTTGCAGCTTTGTTTCCTCAGAAGCGTTGGTTTAGGTTTGAGGCTAGTGATGCTGAGTCAGACACAAAGAGAAAACGAGATGTTATCCAAGCATACATGGAAAACAAAATTGCTCAGTCTGACTTTGTAAATACAACAAGTAAACTAATCAATGATTACATTCAGTATGGTAACTGCTTTGCTACAGTAGATTTTGTCAGAGACTTTATAGAGTATGAGGATGGCGAAAGAGCAGTAAAGTATGTAGGTCCAAAGCTAGTAAGGATTAGCCCTTTTGATATATGCTTCAATCCTGTAGCAGCATCCTTTGAGGACAGTCCTAAGATAGTACGCTCAGTTATGTCTGTAGGTGAGCTAGCTAGAAAAATAGAACAAACAGTAGACAATGCTTACCTAAAACAAATCTTTGACAAGATGATGACTAACAGGTCTGCTGTCTCTGGTTATAGCGGTGGTAATGACGTTGACGTAGATAAGTCTAACGGTTTCATAGCAGATGGTTTTACCAGTCTAACAGAATACTATGAGTCAAACTACGTAGAGATTATGACTTTCTACGGTGACATCTATGACAAAGACGAAGGTACTTTCCATAAGAATAGAGTTATAACAATAGTAGATAGAGCTTACGTTATAAGCAATGAGCAAAACCCTAGTTGGTTAGGAAGGTCTTCTATCTATCATGTAGGTTGGAGAGAGCGTCCAGATAACTTATATGCTATGGGAGCACTTGACAATCTTGTTGGTATGCAGTATCGTATAGATCATCTAGAAAATCTCAAAGCTGATGTCTTTGATCAGATAGCTTACCCTATTATTAAAATCAGAGGTGACGTAGAAGACTTTGACTTTGAACCTGCAGCACGTATATACATGGGAGAAGAAGGTGACGTAGGTTACCTAGCACCAGATGCTACAGCACTAAACGCTGACTTTCAGATACAGAACCTAGAAAACAAAATGGAGATGATGGCAGGTGCTCCAAGAGAAGCTATGGGTATCCGTAGTGCAGGAGAGAAGACAGCCTTTGAAGTACAGCAGTTGATGACTGCAGCAGGACGGATCTTCCAACACAAGACTGCACACTTTGAGAGAGTATTCCTAGAGCCTATCTTAAACGGAATGATTGAAGCTTCCAGACGTAATATGGACTACGCAGATACAATCAGAGTTCTAAATGATGACACAGGTATATTCTTCTTTGACCAAATAACCAAGGAAGATATAAAAGCGAATGGTAAGATTGTACCTATGGGTGCTAGACACTTTGCTGAAAGAGCACAAAGAGTACAAAGCTTAACACAACTTTATCAGATAAAACTCGCTGATCCTACAGTTGCTGTACACCTGTCAGGTAAAGAGTTTGCTAGGATCTTGGCTGATGAGCTAGGAGAACCTGCTCTATTTGGTGACAACATAACTGTCACTGAGCAGCTAGAGACCCAACGTATCTCTACAGAAGCAGAGGTACAATATGAAGAAGAGCAACAAGTAGCAATAGAAAAAGGATTGTAAAATGCCGTATAAAAAGGGTAAAGTACAAAAGTACTCCAACTCAACTAAGAAACCTATGGAAAAAAAGAAACCAATGAAAAAGAAGCCTATGAAAAAATAAATGAAGGCTGCTTGGTACAAAAAATGTAAGACGCAAGAGGACAAGGACAAAGTTAAACAAACACTTATGTCCAACAGAGATAGTCTCTTGCATCTTGAAGAAATTCTTGAGTCCATGCTTGAGGATAGACCAACTATGGCTGACTATGACAGTCCTTCTTGGTCACACAAAATGGCTGATCGTATCGGCTACAACAGAGCACTAAACCAAGTGCTAGATCTTATTAACCTAGATAAGGAATAAAATTATGGTATTTACTACTGATAATACTGCAACCACACAGGAAGATCAGAACAACGAGACTCAAGGGCAGGAAACCCCTAAACAGGAATCTTTCCTTGATAAACTCGTTCAGGCAAAGGGAGAGAACTGGCGTGACCCTGAGACTCTTGCCAAAGGTAAACTTGAAGCAGATGGATATATAAAGACCCTAGAGGATCAGTTATCTCAGATGCGAGAGGATATGAAGAAGCAAGATTATCAAGCTCAGATTCTTGAACAACTACAGAACAAGGCTGCTGAATCTACCACAGCAAATACTGTAGAGCCAAATAATAATGGTAGCATTAACGAACAGAATACCACTGGGGTTGTTAATGAGGAAACTTTGAAGAGCCTTGTTGAACAGACACTTACTCAACGAGAAAAAGACAACACTGTGCAACAGAATCTTACTCAAGTTGATATGGAGTTAGATAAATCTTTTGGAACTGAAGCTACTGCTACAGTTGAAAAGAAAGCTAAAGAGTTAGGTATGTCAATGGAACGTCTTCGTGATATTGCTGCTGAATCTCCATCGGCGTTTTTTACTCTCATAGGTGAACCACAGAAAACATTTAACCCTATGGTTAGTGGTTCTGTGCGAACAGAAGGTGTCAACATGCAAGCCTCGTCAGAACGTAATTGGGAATACTACCAAAAGTTAAGGCGAGAAAATCGTAATCTGTACTATACACCTAAGATCCAACAACAAATGTTTGCGGATCAACAAAGACTAGGTGATAAATTTGGTATGTAATAAAAAGGAGAAGTACCAATGGCAATGACTACAGCCAACACTACTTTCCTGCAGCGCACTAACGTCTATTCAGCGGAGCTAAAAGAAATCCTCCGTGATGAAATGATGGCGCAAAGATACGTACGGATGCTTGAAGGTTTTCCAGATGGTAACAACTTCAAAATTCCTTCTATCGGTCAGGCTCAAGTAGACAACTACAGCGAAGATTCTGCTGTAACTTATCGTCCTCTAGATACAGGCGAGTTCTCATTTAGTGTAGACAAATACTTGTCATCAGCCTCTTACATGACTAAGAAAGCTGAACAAGACACATTCTATGCTAACGAAATGATGTCTCGTTTCGTACCTGAGCAGGAACGTGCAATAATGGAGCACTTTGAAACAACCACTATGGCTGCTCCAGAAGCAGGTGTTTCAGCTAACTCACAAGAAAGCATTGATGGTATCCATCACCGTATGGCAGGTGGTAACTCTGGTGTTATTGAACTAGCAGACTTTGCTTACGCTCGTTTTGCGTTGAAGAAAGCAAATGTGCCAGATCAAAACATGGTGGCTATCGTTGATCCATCAGTTGAGTTTATCTTAAACACACTATCAAATGTCGTGAACGTATCTAACAACCCAATGTTTGAAGGTTTAGTTCGTGACGGTATCGCAACAGGTATGCGTTTTGTAGCTAACGTGTATGGCTTTGATGTCTATACATCTAACTACTTAGCAGACGTGTCAGACAGTGCTCTACCAGAGCGTGATGGTTCTACAACTAAGAACTACTCATCAACAAACGGTAAAGCAAACTTGTTCTTCTCAGCATCCCCAACAGTTAATCCTTTTGTTGGTGCTTGGAGACAAATGCCTGAAGTTGACTACGATTACAACAAGGACTTCCAACGTCATGAGTTCGTAACAACTGCACGTTATGGTGTGAAACTGTATCGTCCTGAAAACATGGTCGTTATCGCTAGCGATCCAAACGTATAAGGAGGATAGATAATGTCTTACACTAACGCAGATGGACTTCAAGTCCTAACAAACGGTGCAGCAGGTGTTGCAGCTAACAACGGTGTTACAGCTAAGTCTGAAGTAAAGACTTTGGTTGTAAATATCGCAGACGCTACAACATTAGGCTCTTCTGCCGCAACTCCTGATGATCAAGAAGCTTTCATCCCTTCTGGATCATACATCACAGGAGCACACCTACTTGTAACTACTGCCTTTACCTCAGGGGGTTCAGCCACCTTAGGTATTGGTACGTACGAACAAGACGGTTCTGCTATTGATGCAGACGGTATTGATGCGACTATCGCACTTGCTGCTCTTGCAGCTAACAAAGCAGTAGCTTGTGATGGTGCTCAAGTAGGAGGCACAGCCCTTGTAACAGCAGATGCTTATGTTAAAGCTAACTACGGCACTGCAGCGTTTACAGCAGGTGCTGCTAAATTGGTCATAACATACATTGAACCATAAATAGCAAAGGGGTGTTCCTTCGGGAGCACCCTACACATTCTTAGGAGTTTATAATGCCAAACATAAATCACTCAACGCTAACTGATCCGTACTTACATGAGCCTAAAGGAGTTTCCTCTGCAAATGCGGCTGATGTTTATGTTGCTGATGGGTCAGGCAGTGGCTCTTGGAAAGACTACGTTAATTACTTATCTGCTGTTCAACCTTTTGATATAGTCTCACCACTAAGTATTGCTTTAACAACATCTGATGCTCAGTTAGTATTCAATGCTACTACACTAGTTTCTAGCAACTTTACAGTGGACTACTCAGCAGGAACATACACAAGATTTAAAAATACAGGTGGCGATGGTATTTTCTTAGCAACCTTTAATCTGTCTACAAAATTGTCTGTAGGAGCTAGCCACGATGTACAGTATGCTCTATTTAAAAACGGTACAGAAATTGTAGGATCTAGAAGTATCAGAAACCAAAAGACTGATTGGGGTTCAGTAACTGTACAAGGAGCAACAGCCTTAGCAACAAACGAATACATTGATGTTAGACTAAAAGCTGACGGAGCCTGTACCTTAGTAATAGCTAATGCTGCTATGAATATATCAGGAGTCATAACAACATGAGAACTACTCTTCTACAAATGGTTCAGTCAATACTTAGTGATATGGACTCAGAAGCAGTTAACAGCATTAGTGACACCGTTGAAGCCCAACAGATAGGCTCAGTAATTGAAGATGTGTATTACAATATAATAGCTGCTAGAGAAATACCTGAACATAACAAACTGCTTTCTCTTACTGCTTTGTCAAATACAGCAAAGCCTACACACTTTAAATATCCTGACAGGACTAAAGTTATAAACAGGGTAGACTACAACGTAGGTACAATAGCTGATAAAGACTTCAGAGAAATAGTCTTTGTTGACCCTATGACATTCGTTGACAGAATGGATGAGAGTGGTCTTTTAGTTGAAACATTTGACGGTGCTGTAGATATATTTGTTCAGAACGATACTGCCCCCTCATACTACACATCATTTGATGATGAATACATTATAATGAACGCTTACGAAGCTGATAAAGAAACAAGCCTACAAGCTGACAAAACTAGGGCTTGGGGTTCTTCTTACCCAACCTTCTCACAAACGGATTCATTTGAACCTGACTTAGATCAAACACTCTTACCTTTACTTCTAGCTGAAGCCAAGTCAACTTGCTTTAGTTTGTTTAAGGGAGGTTCTGACGGTAAGGTTGAGCAAGCAGCACGTAGGTTAAAATCTTATGTACAGAACGATCAGTACAAAACAAGACTAAGACCTACTAATCAGTATGGACGTAAGTAATGATTGATATAGAAACAGATACAGTAAACCAGTACTGTGTCATAAGATCTGATAAGATGCTTTCAGAGGTTTACGTTGAAAAAGAAGAAAGCGGTTATGCGTTTTTTAGAATAAGATTTGAAAAGGGTTCAGTCCCAGAAGAGTTGTCTGGTAGATATACTAGTCTAGAAAAAGGTAAACAAGCTGTAGAAAACTACATATGGAACAGAAAGAAAACAAAAGCTGTTCTCCGTAATGAGTATGCAGACAAACGAGAGATAGAACGTAATGGCTCAAAGTCTGAATCAAAAGACAGTCAATAACTTTGTTCGTGGATTAATTACTGAAGCTGCAGAGTTAACTTTTCCTGATGGTGCTTCTGTTGATGAACTAAACTGTGATCTACGTAGAGATGGTACTAGAAGAAGAAGACTAGCTCTATCACCTGAAGTTGGTAACCAAGCTATAGCTAATTACTTTCTAGGAGGAAATGATGTAGTTTCCGTTGGTGATTGGGTCAACGTAGGAGGCGATCCTAACAAACAGTTCTTAGCTGTTCAGATAGCTGAAAGAGTATACTTTATAGACAAGAGTACAGCACCTTATTCTGCTCAAGCTCATGCTGATTATATAGACTTACTTGCCTACGAAAAAATATCAGGTAAAGTTGAGGAGACTAAATGTCAGTTTACTTCTATAAAAGGTAGACTAGTTATATCCTCATCACAAATGAATACCATAGTTGTAACCTATGTAGATGACACAGCGTCAGGTATTACAGAATCAGAAATATCTTTTAAAGTAAGAGACTTTGAATTTCAAGGAGATACCTCAGAGTACTACGAAACAAAGGCTGAGGCTAGTACAAGTGCTGACAGAAAGTATGATACAAAGAACACAGGTTGGGTAGGAACAAAAGGTGAGGCTGCTCTGACTACTTACCTAGCACTAGACGCTGATGGTAGTGGTGCTGCAGATAACTTATACCCACCCCTCACACACCCTTGGTACGCAGGTAAAGACTCAAGTAATGACTTTGATGCAGCAGAATGGAATAAAGTCTACGGTGGTACAACACTAACAGGTAACGGTCATTATCTCTTAGACTTTTTTACAAAAGATAGGGGAACAGCTTCAGGTCTAACAGGCTTGACTAAGATGACTGATACAGAAAGCTCTAGGTTTGTAACGGTAGAATCTTTTTCTGGAAGAGTTTTTTATGCAGGTCTAGAGAGTGAGGAAAACTCAGGTACTATACTATTCTCAAAAGTAATTGAGGATGTAGAAGACTTCGGAGTTTGTCACCAACAAAACGATCCAACATCTGAGTATGAGTCTGACTTATTAGCGACAGACGGTGGTGTGATAAGAATACCTGATGCTCTTAACATAAAGAAACTATACGCTTACCAAAGCTCTCTGTTTGTATTTGCTGAGAACGGTGTATGGCAGATAACAGGTGTTGATGGTGTCTTCAGAGCTACAGAGTTTTCTGTAAACAAAGTAACTAGAATAGGTATAGATGCTGCGTCAAGCTTTGTTGCAGCAGAAGGTGTTCCTTTTTGGTGGTCTGAGTCAGGAATACACACACTAGGAACAGACCAAGTTTCTGGTCAAGGTCAAGAACAAAATATAAGTTTATCAACTATACAAAGTAAATGGGATGAGATAAGTTCAGCAGTAAGAAAAAGAGTTGTTGGTCAATACGATCCTGTAAATAAAAAGATATATTGGGCTTATCCAGACAATAATGAAACAGTAGTAAATACACTAAAGTACTTTCTTATACTTGACATACCGTTACAAGCGTTCTATCCTTGGGAAGTAGAAAGACCTCCAACAGTTCTTGGAGGAGGAAACGCAGGTATAGTAAGGGGAGGACAAAGGGTAGTTGGTCTCTGTTATTTTCCTGAGTATTCTACAACAGATACAGGGTACAACGTAAAGTCAAACAATTACATTGACGATGTTTGGTCTGACCAAGATGGTCCTGATGTAAACATGGGTTCCTTGGTGATTGGTGAGTGGTACAGTATAAAAACTGTAGGAACCTCAGACTTTACTGCTGCAGGAGCAGCCAACAATAATGTAGGTACTATCTTTCAAGCAGATAACGCAGGATCGGGAACAGGTGTTGCAAGAGTAGTGAAAAATGTAAACATAAGTAAAGAGTTTATACCTGACACTGCAGACCCTAAGATTGGTGTATTGTTTACCTACGGAGGACAAAGGTACGTTTCTGTAGCTTTCTTTTCATCACCAACATTTTACGACTTTGATGATCCTGACGCTAGCTACTCATCTTTTGCTGTTACTGGTTATGATTTCATGGGTGATGGGTTAGTAAAGAAAAACTCACCTTACATAGTTGTTCACAGTAGAGTAACAGAAGAAGGTTTCACAGGTAACTCTACAGACGGTTATGAATCTATAAGACCGTCATCTCTGAAAGTTTCTGCTGCTTGGGACTTTAGTGAAACATTTGGTACACCTCAGCAAGCTTATAGGTTTAAGTATCCTATACTACCTGATTCAGATAACTTAGATAACTTTAATTATCCTGATGATGTCATATCAACTAGATTAAAAATACGTGGACACGGAAGATCCGTTAGAATTAAATACGAAAGTGAGGCAGGGAAAGACTTCGTACTCCTAGGTTGGAGTATAGTTCAAGGAAGGAATCCTAGATATTAATGCCTGAATATATAATTAGGGATGCTACCCAAGATGATGTCTTGGATATTGTCCTAGCAGTAAAACAATTTTGTAAAGAGATACCTCACCCTGCTTGGTCTAAGATAAACACTAACAAGATTAACGAATTAGTCACTACTCTGATAGACCACGAAGTAGGTTTTGTAAAAATAATAGACTATGACGGTGAGATAGTAGGTGCTCTAATAGCAATGGTTACTGAGCTACCTATCAATGACTTTAGGTTTTCCCAAGAGTTAATGTTTTGGATTGACCCTGAACACAGAAATGGTAAAACTTCAATGAAACTAATAAACGAGTACACACTCTGGTCTGAACAAGTTGGTTGTGACTTTGCTAGACTATCTGAATTAGATAGTATTCTTAGTAATAGAGCAGGTGTTCTTTTTAAACGTAAAGGCTACAAGCCTATAGAAACAGCATACATAAAGGAAATATAATATGGCTATCTTTACAGCGTTACTAGGTATACCTGCAGCCACAACTATTGCAGGTATTGGTATTTCGGCAACAGGTGTAGCTTTAACTGCAGGGACTGTAGCAGTAGCAGGTACAGTTAAAAGTATAAGAGAAACTAAAAAAGCCCAAAAAGCACAAACACAAGCCGCACAAACTCAAATTGAAATGCAAAGACAGGAAACAGCTAGAGCAAGGAGGTCTGCTATTAGGTCTTTCCTTGTAAGGAGAGCTAGAACAAGACAAGAAGCTATAGCAAGAGGTATGGAAGGATCGTCAGCTTTTCAAGGTATAACTGCAGGTGCTTCTTCTCAACTAGGAGCTAACATAGGTTTTAGTACTATGATGTCAGGCTTAGGTGCTCAGTATACATCTTTAACAGGACAAGCTAATTTATTCCAAAGCAGAGCAAATGTTGCTTCTAGTATCGCAGGTCTTGGGTTAACTGCTGCTCAATACTTTGGAGCTAGAGTACCAACAGCTAAAGTACCAACAAACTAATAAGGTAAAAATATGGCAACTCTTCTAACACTTGAAGACGATATAGCAAATGAATTAGCTCTGTCTGCTAACTCTGAAGTTGACAGGGAAACCTTTAACCCTTTCAGTCAAGTTGAGCGTGTAAAAGCTCAGGAAATATCTATCGCTACAGACATCCCTCTAGACCAAGTAGAGGCTGAGAGACAAGCAGGTGACGCAAGTGCTGAGACTGCAGCTAAGACCAACGCCTTGAACTTTGATTACGCTTTAACAATAGACCAAGCGTACAACGATGGCTTGTCTGCTGAAGAAGTAGCAGAGATAATAGAAGAAAGAAAAGCTAAGGGAGATGATATGACCCTTAGTGAGTATTTTCTTATACAGAACCTTATGCTTTCTGATAACGGTGTAAACAGTTACGCTGCTAGAACACTGACAAACATGGAAGTCTGGAATAGATTGCTTCAGAAAGAACTAGAAGCAAACGATCAGTCTGGTATGTCAAAGGTTATGTCCTTTCTTGACGTAAATGTTTTACGAGAGCTAACTATAGGGGCTTTTGAAAACGTAACCTTCAGATCAAACAGAGAAGGCAAAGACATTCGTGAGGCTTTCAACAATCTAAAACCTGCAGAATTTGAGGAATGGGCTAAGGATTATATAGAAGAGAGAAAGTCTGAGGGTATATTTTCTGAAGATAGTATCTGGAACTTATATAAAGCAGCAAACGATGCGACATACTTAGGTGATGATCCTATGGCAGGTGTAAACGCAATGTTTGGTGTAATAGATATAGCAGCACTAGGGTCTCTCTCAACAACAAAGTCTGTACTAAAAGGTGCTAAGACTCTAGCTCAAGAGACAACGACAATACCAAACAAGATAGCAGGTATCTATAAGTCAAGAAGACCCATTGATAGTGTCGCTGTTATGTCTGATGAGTCTACAGCAGGTGTCGTAGCAACAAGACAAGTTGATGAAGTAGGTGCTCAGACAGATGAGATAGCAGCAGGACGTACACTTCCCGAAGAGCTAGACCCTGTAGGAAGTCCTGTAAGTAGACCAAGCGGTGTTACTACCAGACAAGGTTCAAGAAAGACTGTTCTTACTGAGAAGCTAGAGGAAATGAACAGAGCAGGTTCCTTTGGGGAGTACATTCCTCGCACAAGTCTTGAAGCAGTTGCAACAAATATAGCTACAAAGATAGCTACAAGCGTTAATGATGTTGTTGTCAACAGCAGAAGAATTATTGACGAGGGTTCTGATGATTTTAAAGTTGTTGTTAGACTAGGTAAAGACGGTACAGGCTCTGCTTTTAGAAGAAAAATGGATGCTGAAGCTGTGGCTAAACAAGATCCTAGCTTAAAAGTAGTGAAGAGAGAAGAAGGTAGGGGTTGGTTTGTAGAAGCTGAGGAAAGAGTAAATGTTCTTGGCCTACCAGATGAATTAGATAGGTTTGACAAAGGTAACTTTGTGTCAGATGCTATCAACAAAGTCTTTGGTGCATCAACTGTAAGATTAGGGGACAAGCTAGGCGGTAAATTTCTACAGGCTGAAGCAGGTCAGGCTCTTATAGGAGACTTAGTAAAGCCATACCAAAAAATAATACGTGCTGTAAAAGGTAAAGAACTTCAGAACTTGTCAGACTTCATGACACAGTTACGAGATGGTGAGCTTTCTTACATGAGGCAAGCTCCTACAAGAGAATCCTTTGAAAGTCTGTACACAACTATGTACGGAACTAGACCAAAGAGGTCTACCGTAGACGCATACGAAGCTTTACAAGATATAAACGACACTACTTGGCAAATAAAATCTTCTGAGAGACTAAAGAGAACTGTTGCTGAAGGTGGCGTGTATGTCAATATTACTGAGCAGTACGGTGACATAGGCTACAGGGTTTCTAATGTACCTGACAATGAGTTTATTCTTGACTTAGCAGCAGGAAAGTCTAGGAAGTCTACCTCAAAAAGTCTTAACCCTGACACACCAGTATTTAAAATACCTAACACATTCTTAGATCATCTGTACGTAACCAACGTAGACTCAGTAAGAGTTCTTGAGCGTGTAGATGTAATGCCTTATAACGTGGGTGGTCCTAGAACAAACTCAGAGTTTAGATACTTTGTGGGTACTGTAAGAGAACAAAAGCTAGTCTCAGGTAATACAGTATCTGCAGGGTTCAAAACACTACTAGGTTCTTTTGGGCAAAAGCAAGCAACTATAGCTGTTGATCAAATTAACGCAATAACACGTAAGGTTAGAACCCTTATGGATGAAATGAATGTTGCTGATATAGAAAATCTTAGACTGTCTCAGTCACAATACGATGAACTAGGTGATATAATACGTGCCAACAACGATTGGAACAAACACATAGTAGACCTAGAGGATTTACAAAGGCTAGCTAGAGATTACAACTTCAGGTTTACTGAACAGTTTGTAGCTAGAGCAAGGGATCAAAAGGTTTCTATTCGTGAGGCAGGTGAAGATCCTGCAAAAGTAAACGCAACCTTTGGTGAAGTAGTTGGTGTTAGACAAAACATGAAGCGTGGTGATGCTCCTCTTATGGAGTTTGGTGGTAAGAAAGCTACCAACGCTAGCCCTATCTCTAACATCGCTGATCAGTTTGGATCTGAAGCTTTTGGTTATGCTAATCGTGCAGCATCACAAACAGCTATGGTTGGTTGGGTAAAGCTTGCAGAGAAAGCTGAGGGTCTTGTTACATTTCCTAGGGGAGTGCCAGAGAATGACTTCTATAACAGGTTCATGCAAGCAGAAGTAACCAAGACAGGTAAGTTCAATGATCTAGCTGCACAACTAAGAGAGCAGCAAGAAATAATCAAACGAAGAATGAACCAGTCTACTTGGTTGAGTGATAAGTGGGAAGGTTTTACATCGTCTGCTACTGAAGCTATCTTTGAAACAACAGGTAAGAAACTTGATTTAACCAAGACTGATCCTGCGTCAAGACTTTTGCAGGTTGGTTTCTACTCAAAGTTTGGATTCTTTAACCCTGATCAACTTGTTCTTCAGGCATTACACTCTTTGACTATAACAGGTATATCACCAAGGCAAGGCTTAAAGGCTATGGGTCTTGTGTCACCTATGTTTGTTATAGCTAATCTAAGAGATTCTGCTACTAGATCACTTGCTATACAACGTCTTGCTAACTTTTCTAAGATAGAAGTTGAAGAGCTAAACAAACTTGTAAGGTATATTGATGAGAGTGGACGAAATATAATTGACAACCAAGTCATAGAACTACAGGCTCCCCAAAAGTTTGGTGCTTCAAGTACTCTGGCAGGTAAAGGTCAAGAAGCTGTAGGTAAATTCTTGGATACTTCTACTCTATTCTTTAGAGAAGGTGAAAGAGTTTCTCGTCTAGTTGGTTTAATGACAGCTTTTCTTGAGCATCGTGCTAAACGTCCTAACATTGACCCTCTGTCACCAGAAGGAAAGCTATGGATTGCTAACCGTGAACAGGATTTAACTTTTAGAATGACTACACAGTCTAGAAGTTTTATTCAGAGTGGTCCTATGAGAGTTCCTACACAGTGGCTAACCTTTAGTTTAAGGGCTATGGAGAATATAGTTATAGGAAGAAACTTCTCTGTAGGTGAAAGAACAAGAATGTTCCTAGTTATGGGACCGATGTTTGGCCTAACAGGAATTGGTGCAGGTAGAATGGCAGGGTACTTTACTGAACAGTTAGGTTTTGACCCTAGTGATCCTCAAGCTATTGAAACCCACAATAGAATAAAGTATGGCTTGATAGATGCACTACTGTCTAACCTGCTTGGTACAGAAACTGCCTATGCTCAACGTGTAGCACCTTTAGGTCAAATACAGGATACCTACAGAAAACTCTTTGATGAGAGTTTGTTGACAACACTCTTTGGTCCATCAGGTGAAATATCTAAAGATATGGGTGTAGTGGCTGTTAATGCTATCAAAGCTATGATGGGTGGCAGAACTGAAATGGTTCGTGAGGATCTAACTCAGTTAGTTAGGAACCTTTCATCTGTTGACAAATACGTAAAAATAAGAGAGCTAATAGAATCAGGTAATTACAGAAGTAGGACACGAAAGTTAGTCGTTAGTAACCTAGACCCTGAGGCTGCAGCAGCAGTTCTATTCGGTGCAACCCCTGCTCCTGTACAAAACTACTATGATTATCAGGAAATGATATTTAAGAAAAATAACAGATATAGAGATATGTCTAAACGTCTTAAATCAAAAGCAACTCTAGCTCTTTCCCTCTTGACAGAGGGTAACGAATCTGATATGATAAGAGGAACTAAACTATGGGAAGAAATCAACGATGAGATTTGGTCTTCTAGTTTATCCAACAGCCTAAAACTTGAGTTACAAAGAAGTTTAGTTAGGGTTGCAGCAGTTCCTGACATAATGAGAAATGCTATGCGTCTTGGCCTTGAGTTTGACGCACAACTTCTAAACGAACAAGTAAGATAAGGAAAAGATATGGCAGGTTTTGCAATAGACATGGGTGACGAGGGCGCAGCCTACTCAAGAGGCGTGAATATGCCTAGTTACTCAGGTACAGAAGCAGCAGTAAGCGGTCTTACCTCTCTAGGTCAAGGTGTTTTTAAGACACTAGATTCTATGGATAGAGCTAGAAGAGCCGCAGCACCCACTGAGGCACAAAAAAATAAGGCAGCATTTGGAGCCTTGTCTACAGGTGTAGATGAATTACAAGGGTTAGCTCCTTTACAGCAAAGATCTAAACTAATGAGTCTTATCTCAACTTATACCAACGCAGGTAATGAGATAGGTGAGTCTGAAGCTCGTATGATAAAGTTGAAAACTGGTATAGATGTAGACTATATCAACATGAACCCTCAACAAGCTGCCTTAAACAGTGCGGTTGAGAAAATCTCAGCTAATACAGGCTACCTATACAACGCAAGAAAAGTTTTGGAAGCAGGTGGA